>Ga0116230_10003709_pt1 | contig 14943 bp, 10 predicted proteins | sample S1TSphfallax_3_FD_88678 | JGI IMG/M metagenome (GOLD analysis project Ga0116230, IMG submission 88678) | Host-associated microbial communities from peat moss isolated from Minnesota, USA - S1T2_Fd - Sphagnum fallax MG | ecosystem: Host-associated > Plants > Peat moss > Unclassified | place... | reverse complement strand
TTCGGCACGGCGCCCGCCGATATCGAGGCCATCGAGAGTTGGCTCACGCTGCATGGTCTGCATGTCAACGCGGTGTTTCCAAGTCGCATGGTCATCGATTTCTCGGGCACCGCGGGCCAGGTAGCCGCCGCGTTCCACACGGAGATTCACCGACTCGAGGTCAACGGCACCCTGCACATGGCCAATGTCCGCGACCCACAGATTCCTGCGGCATTGGCGCCGGTGGTTGCCGGCGTCGTGAAGCTCAACGACTTCCGGCCCGCGCGCAAGCATCGGCAGCGGCCGAAATTCACCGGCGACTGTGGTCCCGGTTCGCCCTGCTACCTGATGGCGCCGGCTGATCTCGCCACCATTTATGATTTCAATCCCCTGTTTCACGGCTCGAAACCGATCACGGGCAAGGGCCAGACCATCGCGGTGGCCGAGGATACCGATCTGTACAGCGATTCCGACTGGACCAATTTCCGCCACATCTTTGGACTCGACGGCTATCGCTCGGGTCAGCTGCACACCGTGCATCCCACGGGCCCGCGGGGCAGCGCCCGCTGCAGCGATCCGGGCGTCAACGCCGATGGCGACGATGTCGAGGCCGCGCTCGATGCCGAGTGGTCGAGCGCCGCCGCGCCGGACGCGTCGATTCTCGTGGTCGCATGCGACAATTCCCAAACCATCGATGGCGTACAGCAGGCGATTCAATACCTGATCGACGGCATCACTCCCCACCCGCCCATCATCAGCGTGAGTTACGGCGAATGCGAGGCCGACAACGGGGCATCGCTCAACGCCTTCTTTAGCTACATCTATCAGCAGGCTGATGCCGAGGGTATCTCGGTGTTCGTCGCGACCGGCGATGCCGGGCCGGAAGATTGCGCACCCGACTACAATCCGCCGGCGACATTCGGCGTGGGGGTGAATGCCTGGGCCTCCACCGCCCACAACGTCGCGGTGGGCGGCACTGATTTCGGTGACACCTACGAGGGCACCAATGCAGAGTACTGGGGGAGGAGCACCGGTGCGCCCTGGGGCACCGCGAAATCGTATGTTCCGGAAATCGCCTGGAACGATACCTGCGCCAGCTCCGAACTCACCTCTTACGCTGGTTATTCGACGAGCTACGGTAAACACGGATATTGCAACAGCTCGGACGGCGCGAATTATCTCGAGCTCGGCGGTGGCGAGGGCGGCCCGAGCGGATGCGCCTTCGGCGCCCCGTCGATCCCCAATGTAGTGAGCGGCAGCTGCAAGGGTTGGCCGAAACCCGACTACCAGCAACATCTATTCGGGATGCCCGATGATGGCGTGCGTGACGTGCCCGACGTCTCGATGTTCGCCGCGGATGGCGTCTGGAGCCATCAATACTTGCTCTGTTTCAGCGATCCCAACAATTATGGCGCCCCTTGCGTCGGCAATCCGGCAACCTGGGGTCAGGGCGGCGGCGGAACATCCTACGCGACGCCCATCGTCGCCGGTATCCAGGCGCTGGTGAATCAGAAGATGGGCGGCCCGCAGGGGAATCCGAATCCCAACTACTATCGCCTGGCCATGATCCAGTACGGTAATGCCGGCAATGCATCGTGCAATTCGAGCCTGGGCGCCGCGGGAAACCCCCACTGTGTGTTTCACGATGTGACGGCAGGTAACGATTCGCAGGATTGCGCCGGTCCGGTCGACTGCTACCAACCGGGCGGCAAGTACGGCGTCATGTCCGGCTCGGACTCGAAGTATCAACCCACGTTCGAGACCGGTCCTGGCTACGATTTTCCCTCCGGAATCGGCACGATCGACGCCGCCAACATGGTCAATGGCTGGGATTATTATTGAGCCTGGAGACCTTTCGCTCTCCCGCACAACCCGCCCCGGAACACCATGCCAGCCAACGATCAGAGGCCGACGCGGGCGCGACTCGCGGCGCAGCAATACAGCGTCTGCGTCATGGCCGCGCTGTGCACCCTGTCGCTTTATCCGGCAAAGTCTGCCCATGCCGATGCCGTAGCCCCGTCCGACGTGGAACCGACGACCGCCGACGTTCATCCCCTGTGGGAGGCCGGGGTTGGAGTCATCGCCGGTGCCATCGCGGATTACCCGGGCTCGGATCAATACCGCGTGCGCGGCGCGCCCATACCGTACTTCATTTATCGCGGCGATTTCTTCCGCTCCGATCAGTCGGGAACGCGACTGCGCGCCGGCAGCGGCATTGTCGAGTGGGAATTCAGTGGCGGCGGCACGCTCTCCAGCAGCTCCGGTAGCGGCGCACGCGCCGGCATGCCGCGACTTGACTATCTCCTGGAAGCGGGACCGAAGGCCAAAATCACCGTGGCGCAACTGACGCCGAATTCACGCGTGCTCATCGACCTGCCGGTTCGCACAGCGGCGTCGACCGATTTCTCCTCGAGGTTGCGCCCGCGGGGTTTCACGTTTTCGCCGGACGTCACTTACGAGGATCAATCGCTGCTGGGTAGTTCCTGGAGCGGCCGGGTCAGTCTCGGTGTCGAGATTGCGACCCAGTCGCTGCAGAAATTTTATTACGGCGTCGCGCCACAGTACGCCGCGCCGGGCAGGCCCGCCTACGAGGCCCACGGAGGCTATTTCGGGTCGGATATAGCCTTCACGGCATTTCGCACTCTGCGGCGAAATTTCCACGTCTTTGTGGCGGTCGACTTCGACAGCTACCAAGGCGCGGCCAGCCAGGACAGTCCGCTGTTCCGGGCGCGGGACGGCTTCGGTGCGGCGGTCGGCTTTGCCTGGTCGTTCAAGCAGTCGAAGCAGTCGGCCGGCAGCCGATACCCGTCGGCGCATTGACCGCGACCTGCCCATGGCGGGAGTTGGCGGCACCCGGTAGGTCAATCAGGCTATACCGCCTATCTCACCATTGAAGACCGTGGCAGGGTCATTGGGTACTGTCGATCTAAAACCCAATGACGCGAGGACAGATCCCATGAGCACCGTGATGGCGCCTGAGACGATTGAGTTAGCGGAGAGCCTGAGGAAATACCCGGCCGCGAACGATGCGAATGCGCGCGCGACCCAAGCCGTCCCGGTCGGCGTACCCGAGTCTCTCCAGACCATGCCCCCGAATCTGCGGGTTGCGGCGCACAAACACGAGATTTCAAATCTCGAAGAGAACGTTCGTCGTTTGTGCGCCGAGCTTGACGCGGCGCACCAGGAGGGCTTCGGCGAGAATCTCTACCTTCGCTCGATGGGCGGCCTTCCCCGAGTGGTGATGAAATTTGCGGACAACAGTTTTGGCGCGCGCGTGGATGATCGATTGCTGCGCGTCATGTGCGTTGCGGTACGATCCGCCAATCGGATTTTTCTTCATGGGCACACGGCCGCCTTTGTCGCTTCCGAAGCCGGCACCGAGCTCGCGATACGCCGGGCCGTCGAAGTGCGGAGTCTGTTGATCTCGCTCAATGTTGATCCGGAACGGATCCGGCTGTTCTACCGAGGTGCGGGAAGCTTCATCGCCAACAACAGCACACCGGAAGGCAAGGCGCTGAATCGCCGGGTGGAGATTGAACTCAGGAAGTGGTGAGTCATGGCGCAATTTGCGACTCGAAGCTCCGGAAGCGGGACTCGAGATCCCATTGCGCCGACGCTTTGTCACTGCCGCGAAGAAAGGCCGTGCAGGCCGGATCGGGTTTCCGGCCGCCTTGAAGCTGTCCGCGGCAGGCGGCGACTGGCACGGTGAAAAGGTCCACCGCGGCCCACAGACTCGCACCCGGTAGGAAGCTGTGTTCGAGGCTGGTGCGGGCGGATTTTTTCAATTCTGCGTAGCCGAGACCAAAGTCGGTGACCGCTCGTACGTACTCGTGCGTGAGGTCGATACGCGATACCCCCTCGTCATCGGTCGACAGTGCCACCGGCACTCCGGCGGCGAGATATTCGGGCAACGGATGGTGAACGCCGGCGATGCCGAGAATGACGTCATTGCTGGTCAGATTGATCTCCGCCATGGTGTGATTACGCGCCATTTCGGTGAGCAAAGCGCGAGGGTCATCCTCGTACATCACATCGACGCCGTGACCGATGCGCTCTGCGTGTCCCAACTCGATCGCTTCCCGGATGTGGAAGCGCAGCCCTTCCGGAGGCACGAGACCGGGCGCCAACTCGCCCGCGTGCAGGCTGATCCGGACGGCGGGATACTGGCCATGCAGGTAGTCGAGCATCAGCATATGCAAGTGATAATCACGCATCGATAGGAAGCCATCCTCCGGCATGACGAAATTGATGCCGACGTACCGAGCATTACCAGCCGACAGTTCGGCGGCGACGGTTTCGAAGCCCAGTAGCGTCTGTGCGAAGACGACCTGCGGCGGTTGGCCGCGCAGCACCTGATAGAGATAGCGCATGCGCACGCCACAGGCCGCGGCGCTAGATACCTCGCCACAGCGATCGATCCGATCGCGGTCCGCCTCGAACGCGCGGATATCCCGGCTGATGGCTGGTATATCGTCGCGCAAGCCCCCGGCGAGGAGCTTGTCGCGCATGGCTGCGAAATCGGGAATGACCTGCGGGTCCGACGGCCACCCGATGCTGTCCGCAATGCGGACCGCATGCCGGAAGCTCGGTGTGTTCATGATTTCCAGGTAGGACTCGTTCTGCGCCGCCGCTCGTTTCGCGACCTCGGCGAGCCACTCCCCGGAGTGGCCGTCGCTGATCGCCCTGAAGTGATCGAATGCGGCAAAGAACTGATCATGACCGTTGAACCCGGCGGAGGGCACGAAGCCGCGCATCGAAAACGAGTCGACCAGGCGGTCATACAGTTCCTGATCGGAGGGCACGGTGGCGGCGGCTACCTGGTCCGCCGTGCAGCCCTGCTTGGCCGGTGCCACGAGCACGAGTAGTTTAGTATCGACACACAGCCCATCCTCCACTGCGTCGGCAATGAAAGTTTCGGCGTAGATCGCCCCGCTCAAATGCATGTGGAGGTCCCCACCCTTTGGCATCGCACGCAGGAAGGCCTGGAGCAGCAGCGGATTGCCTGCGGCTCGTGCGAGTGCCCGCGTGGCAGCGGCCTCGCCAACTCGGGTTTGGGCATGCAGAGAGATCGTAAACGCGAGAAGGCCCAGGGTCGACAACTGGTGAAATCGACGCTGCTCTCTAGGCATTGACTTCGAGATCCGGCAGCAGCACCGTCACGACACCCAACAAGGGCAGATAGGCGCATAGCTGGTATACATACTCGATACCGTATCGGTCGGTGAGCCCTCCTAGAATCGCCGCGCCGATTCCGCCGAACCCGAATGCCAAACCAAAGAACAGCCCGGAAACCAGACCCACCCGGTGAGGGACCAGCTCCTGCGCGAATACCAGAATCGCTGAGAATGCTGACGACACCACCAGTCCGATGATGAATGTGAGCACCCCGGTCCAGGCAAGGTCCGCGTAGGGCAACAGCAGCGTGAACGGCGCTACGCCCAGGATCGACACCCAAATCACACGCTTGCGTCCGACGCGATCGCCAATCGGACCGCCCAACATGGTGCCGGCCGCGACTGCGAACAGAAAGGTGAAGAGGTTGAGCTGTGCCGTCTCCGTGGACACATGAAATTTGTCCATCAAATAGAAGGTGTAATAACTGCTCAGACTCGCCAGATAAAAATACTTCGTGAAGACCAGGAGCACCAACACCAGCATCGCACCGAGGATCCGCGACGAGGGAAGAGCACCGTTTGCACGTCCCATCGGGCGGCGCTTCGAGGTTACGGCGGCATGATGCCGTCGATACCACAGGGCCACTCGGAACATGAGTCCGATCGCGATCAGGGTCACCAACGCCACCCAGCCGATGCTGGCGCGACCATGGGGCAGAATGATGAACGCAGCGATCAATGGCCCCACGGCGGTACCGGTGTTACCACCGATCTGAAATATCGACTGCGCCAGGCCGTGCTGACCACCCGAGGCAAAGCGGGCGATTCGAGACGACTCCGGATGAAATACCGAGGACCCGGTGCCGATCAAGGCGGCGGCCATCAACACCGCTTCGAATCGATGGGCAAACGCCAGGGTGAGTAGTCCCACCATTGTGAAGATCATTCCCACTGAGACTGCAAAAGGCTTGGGATGGCGGTCGGTATAGAGGCCGATCAAGGGCTGTAACAAAGAGGCCGTGACCTGGTAAGTGAGGGTGATGAGACCCAACTGTCCAAACGACAGCGTGAACTCACCCTTCAACAGCGGATACATCGCCAGCAGCAGCGACTGCATCATATCGTTGATTAAATGGGATGCGCTCAACGCTCCGAGAATGGCAAATTGCGTTACCTCGGTTGCATCCGACCTCGCGATCGCCTCTTCGCTCGCTGCCATAGGTTGCGCATTATAGCGCCTAGGGGCGCTCGCCGCGACCTGCGAGGATCGCGCGCCAATTGACGATGGCGTTCCACAGCATGCGTTGATCACCGCGATTCAGGTCGCGATGCAGGGGATTGAAGTTGAAGGCGACCACGTGTCCTTGACCCACGGGAATGTCGAATATGGCGGGGCGCCCGATCACATTGTCGGCGCCCCACGCCTGACCGCTGACGACGAAATCGGACGCGTCGGGGTCACCCCATTCGAGGACCACACCGCTGGTATCGACGGGCCCATCGAGGCAGGTGGTGCAGTACGCCATGCGCAGCCAGCGTCGCGGCGTGGAATACAAGGCGTAATTCTGCCTAAACACATAGGTGGACGCCGGGTATCCATACGAGATGGGGTGGTCGGCTTGCACGAAATGCGCGCGTACATGGGCGCCGGGTATGCGCGTCACCGCGTCTTGGGCCGCGGCGGCCGCGGCCGCACCGCCACCTTGCGAACTGCGAGGCACACCGCCGGAATCGCGACGGATGCCACGCACGATGCCGCCTTCGATGGGGAGCATCGAGCCGTTGCCCAAGGTGATCATGAGGCCACCACTTTCGATGAATTCTTGGATCTTCTGCAACCCTTGCCAGCCGATCCCGCCGGTAATGTCGGCGCTCGAGGCGGGCGTTCCGAAGGCCGGCGTAAGCGGTGTTTTCTCGAAGGGCATCGGACCCCACTCGTGTGGAATGCCCTGGATCTGTTCGGCCAATTCGAGATCGACGTGTCCATACAAGAGTACATCGATCTGCTTGCGCAAATTCCCGGCGCGGATGTCTTCGTCACGCACGTAGACGTAGGGGATATGGCGTTGATCGAGCGAATAGCGGACCCAGCCGATGGAGTCGGTGTCGGCCCAGGGAACCCAGACACCGAGGCGCGGCACCGGCGCCGCATGTCGTGAGACGCCGGGCGGCGCCGCCGCGCTCACGAAATCGAGGCCCAACTGTGTGGCCGTCGCGCGCAGCACCGGATCGAGACCAAGCTGAGCCGGAATCACCCAGGAGCCGGCGGGATACGCGGCGCTGCCCACCGAGAACGCGTGGTCGGCGATCTCGACGCGATAGCGTGCCAAACGATAGCGGGCCTCGAGCAACCCTTCCTGGCCCGTATCGCGCAGCAGGTACACCGGTCCGTTGCCCGTCACCACGCCTTGCGGGTATGGAGGCGCGGTGAGTGCGGTCAGCGCCGTGTTGCGCACGGCCGGATCGGACGTCGTCGTGACCTGTAGGTGATAGTTGGCCGGCAATTCCCACGAGACGTCGTCGTAGGGTTCGCCGGCGCCCTTCGGATAATCCTGCGGCATCAGCAAGTCGACGGCGTAATTACGGTAGGGTTGGTCCATGCGCACGACGTAGCTTCCCGCCGGGTAGTGACCGTCCTTCAAGTCGATGGGCGCCGCGGCGCGGCTGACTTCGATGTGCTGGGATTGCAGCCGCGCCACCAGTTGCGCGACGCGCATCGGATCGCCTTGGTCCGGCGCGATGAAGAATGCATACGGGGGCTCTTGGAGCCCCTTCTGCAAACTATGCAGACTCTTGGTGTAGAAATTGCGCAGCAGAGTTTGTGCATTGCCCGCGGCGTAGTCGAGCGCGGCGAGGATGCCGGTCTCGTTGTAATTCACATTGTCGCGTGCCGACCAGGAGAATGGCGCTGACGGCGGCGGCGAGGTGCGCCACCATTGATAGGAGGTGTCGTCCGCCGCGAGAGTCTGGGTCATCGTTTCGGCGCTACCGTTGCCGAAGGTTTCGTAGCCGCGCCCGTCCGCGTTGTGATTCATCGCGGTCGATTCGAGGAACAGCTGCGAGAAATTGTCGCCGAAGTTCCACGTCGAGACGCCGGGCATGCCGAGGCCGGTCATGGTCGCGACCTCGTGAAAGCTCATGGTGAGCCGTTCGTCGTAGCCGATCGGATCGATGTTCCGGTCGGAGGGATCGGTGCCGTTCCAGGACATCAGCAACGCGACGCTCTCATGCAGATCGTGAATCACGACCGGGTGCCATTCGAAGAACATGCGGCTCACTGCCTTGGTCGACTCATGCGTGAGTTGGTGGGCGTCCCGATTGATGTCCACCATCGCATATTTCGACCAATAGGGCGGGGATTGCCGAGGTAGGTCTGCAAAGACAGTTTTGCCCTTGAGGTATCGATAGAACCATTCCACCTGCTTGTCTCGCCCGTCGGGGTTGACGACGGGATTGATCAAGACGACGAGGTTCGCGCGCATGCGCTGAATCATCGGCTGATCTGAAACCGTGAGGCGGTAGGCGAGTTCCAGCACCGATTCCGTCGAGCCGGTTTCGTCGGAGTGCAGGCCGGCGTCCAAATAGTAGAACGGCCGGGAACCGGCGATCAGTCGCTCCGCGCTCGCGGCGTCGGTCCGGCGAGGATCCGCGAGCGCGGCGTTCGCGCTCTTCAAGCGATCGAGGTCGCGAATTCCGGTCTCATCGGCAATCGCGACCATGAGGATGTCGCGACCTTCCTCGGACCGCCCGATCGTGAACACCCGGACCCGCGGCGACGCGGCCGCGAGCGCCCGCAGATAGCGCTGGGCCTGGGCGGTATCGACGAGTTGACCGGGCGCACCCATGATGCGGCCGAAGAATTGCCGCGGCGACGGCACGGTCGCCGACGCCGGCTCGTACGACACCCAGGGCGACGAAAAACGCGTCTCCGTGGTGGCGCGCGCGATCTCCTCGGCCGACCCGGGTTCCGCCGTGTCCGGGCCCACGGGGCTTTGCGCATACACATGAGTCGCGAGACACAGGGACGCGAGGCAAGACCATATATGGGTTCTTCGAGTGCTTGCCTTCGCCATGGCGTTAGAATAGGGCCGGCAGCTCGAGTCGCCAACGAACATTTGGTTCTGACTTGATTACGACGCTAGGATGGCGGCTATGCGCAATCTCCGGGTCTCTTCACTGCTTCCCGTCCTCATTCTGCTGGTCACAACGGCACGCGCGGCGGAGCCGCCACCGACATTGGCTGTCTACGGGCAATTACCCGCGATGGAGGATGTCACCCTCTCTCCCGATGGATCGCGAATTGCGTGGATCAAAGGCGGCGACGATCGACGAATGCTGGTCGTCAGCCAACTCGGAGGGACGCAGCTGGCAGCAGCCATCGATCTCGCGGACCGAAAGCTGCGATCGATTCACTGGGCCGATGGCAATACGCTGTTGCTGAGCGAATCGACGACAGAGTTGCCGCCATGGGGCTTTTTCGGGGAGAAGCGCGAGTGGTACTTCCTGGAAACTTACGATGTCGAGAAGCACGAATTGAAGCCGGTGACCTTCAGTGTTCCCGACTATGAGACTTTCAACAACTATACCGATACGCCAATGATCCGCGTGGTCGACGGCCTTACGACGGTCTTCGTGCGCGGGAGCTATATTTCCCGTAGCTCCGAGACCTACGGTCATCGCATACGCTTCAGCAAGCGGGTGCTGCCCGCCTTGTTCAAGTACACCGTGGCCAACCGGGCGATGCATCTGGTTGCACTGGGCCCGGAGCCGTCGACTCGCTGGATCGTCGACGCATCCGGGCATATTGCGGCGCAGTTCAGCTACCATGCGCGCGAACGGCGTTGGGATCTGCAAGTGCGCAAGGAAGGGCGGATGACGACGGTGGCATCGGCAGCCGCCAGCCTCGATCTGCCACGGATGATCGGCTTCAGTGCGGACGGCGATTCGATCTACGTGCGCTTCGTCGAGGGGGACTCGGTCATTTGGAAGCCCTTGTCGGTCAAGGATGGAACTTGGGGCGCGGCGCTCGCAAATGGCACCGCTTTTGACACCGTTGTAAAGGATCGCCTCAGCGGGCGCATCCTGGGCGGCTCCTACGGGTTCGATGACGACGGGTACACCTTCTTCGACCCGACGGTGCAAGCGCACTGGAATACGATATTGCAGGCGTTGCATGGCGAACGGCTGCGGCTGATCTCTCATACGGACGATTTCAAGAAGTCCGTGATTCAAGTGTTCGGTGCCACGCATGGTTACTCATACGAACTCATCGATTGGGACCCCGTGCATGCCGAAGCGATCGGCGATGTTTATCAAGGTCTTGCGACGGTCGCCGAGGTCAGGACCATCACTTACACGGCATCCGATGGCATGCAGATCCAGGCGCAGCTGACTCTGCCGCGTGACAAGCCGGAAAAAGACCTGGCGCTGATCGTGTTGCCGCATGACGGACCGGCGCTGTCCGACTCCAATCAATTCCATTGGTGGGCGCAGGCGCTGGCCGCCCAGGGTTACGCGGTGCTGCAGCCGAATTTTCGCGGCTCGGATCTGAGCCGGGCGATGCTGCAGGCCGGTTACGGCGAATGGGGCCGTAAGATGCAGTCCGATCTCTCAGATGGCGTTCGCCATCTGTCGGAAACCGGCCTGATCGATCCAAAGCGCGTGTGCATCGCCGGGCGGGGCTATGGCGGCTACGCGGCGCTCGCGGGCGTCACGCTACAGTCCGGCATCTACCGCTGCTCCATCTCGGTTGCCGGCCTCGCCGACCTCAAGAAATTCCTCGGTTGGGCGAATTCCAAGGCCGGCGGCGGCGACACCCTCACGGAGCGTCAATGGGATCGCTTTCTCGGTATCACCGGCCGCAGCGATTCGACTCTTGCCGCCATCTCGCCCAGCGAACACGTCGGCGCGGCCGTCGTTCCGGTGTTGCTGATCCACGGTCGTGACGACACGGTCGTGCCTTACGAACAGAGTGCACTCATGGCCGATGCGCTGAAGCGCGCCGGCCGGCCTTTCGAATTCATTACGCTCGACAAGGAGGATCACTGGTTGTCGCGGAGTCAGACGCGACTACGAATGCTGCAGGCGACGGTGGCCTTCCTCAAGACCAACAATCCCCCAGATTAGTAACTCAGGCTCGACTCATAGTGATAAAGCGAAACGTGCAAGTGACGATTGGTGGGATCTTGGCCTGACCGATCCGGATCGACGATCATTTCCACATAGAGGTCCACGCCCTCGCCATCGCCGGGACGAACCGCAATGCCTTCAACCTCGCGATTGCCGGACGGTGTGGGCAGTCGAAACAGCTCCTCGACATGTCCTGTCAACACATTCGCGCGGTATACGGATTGCGTGGCATTGTCGGATGCCATGTACAGCCATTCGCCATGGACTTTGGCCCCCTGAATGCGCTTGAGGGGCTTGTCCAATGTTAGCGTACGTTGAAAACTCCAATCGCTGAGGTTGTAGATATTGATCGTATTGCCGCGTCGCCATTCCTTTCCATACCCACGGTTGTGTGCGGCATCCACAGCTACCCAGCTCGCCACGTCCTTCTTACGATTGGCCGGCGAGCCAATCAGACTGAAGACAGCGCCCGTGAAGCTCAGGTCGGAGGCGTTATAGAGCGCGACATGCCCGTGGGTGAAGCCCGGCGTCGCGTCCAGTGACGCATAGATGATGCCATCGTGGTAATCGATGTCACCAATGTGATCCAATCCTCGGCCGACCAGGCTCGCGGGAATTCCTGGCACCAGGTTCGGCATTGTCCCGCGGTGTAACGCCCACGCTAAGCGCTCGTACCAGCGCTTCGGCCGCATGAATCTTGAGTTGCGCATCACGGAATGGAAGCTCTCGTCGGCGATCTCAAGACCGTATTGCCAGGAAAAGAACCAGCGGCTGCCGTCAGTGGCGATGCCCTGCGAGCGGTACAGCCCGGTGAACGAGTTTGGCGGGTCCTGGAAGAAGAATTGCTTCTCATCGGCGAGGCGCCAGCTTAGAGACCCTGCATCGCTCGCCAGTTGCACCTGGTGCGGTGCCGCCAGCGCGGGCGCGCGCATCGAAAGCGCGATGGCAAGCAGCAACTGGCACAGAGCGTCTAACGTCATGACGCACATGTTCTCGCCTGCCTTGCCGTTCCCGCGCAACTTTTCGGTAGCTGCGGTGTTCTCGGATCGACCGCGTGTCAGAAGCTAGCCACGCGCCGTCAGCGCCGCCTCGAGTGCAACCACCAGCGGACCGAGCTTGGGCGGCTCGGCCTCGACGGTGGTGGTGATACCGTGCGCGGCGAGTGCCCGCGTACACACGGGACCAATCGACGCGATCACCGGGCCGGTGAGTTGCTCCACGAGCTGCGCCGCACGGCCGTGGCTCTGCGCGACCGCATGCAGATTGTGGATTTGCACCGCGCTCGTGAACACCACCGCATCGACCGACGCCGACGCCAGCGCATCGAGGAGTTGCAGGAGCGGCTGGACATCGTCGGGCAGCGCCCAGCGGTAGGTGGCGATCTCGTCGACCGCGGCACCGCGCGTTTCAAGCGCCTGGCGCAACGGCTCGTTCGCCGCGCCGTAGCGCTGCACCAGCACCCGGGCCTCGTGCAGGTCGATGCCGGCGATGGTGGCGAGCACCGTGTCCGTGGTGAAGGGCGACGGCGCCTTGAAGTCGATGCGCACCCGGCGTGAGTTGAGTTCGCCGAGCGGTTTGGGTCCGCGCACCACCACCACCGACTGCGCCAGGAGTTGCACGAGTTCGGCGCCCACGCCAAGCGCATCGGCCGCATTGAACAACGCGCGTGTTCCCACGCCCGTCTGAAAAATCACCAGTCGGTACGGTTGCAGCCGCCAGGCAGCGAGCAGTTCGAGCACCCTATTGGGTTCGATATCGGGCACTTCGCGCAGGGCGGGCGCCAACAGCGGCACGCCCCCGCGGCGCGCGACCAACTCCCCCAGATGTGCGCCGGTACGAGTTTCGAGTATCGCGACGACTTTGCCTCTCACGCTACGCGACGCTCAACATGATCTTGCCGATATGCGTCGAGCTTTCCATGAGTGCGTGAGCCGCCGCGGCCTCCGCCAGCGGCAACGTGCAATGGATGATGGGACGCACGCGGCCAGCGGCGATCAGCGGCCAGACGCCGTGCCTGACAGCCTGCGCGAGCGCCGCTTTGGTCGCGAGCGGACTTGAGCGCAGCATCGATCCGGAGAGCGTCAACCGCTTGCGCATCATCAACGCCACGTCGATCTGCGCTTTCGTGCCGCCCTGCACGGCGATGCAGACGATGCGGCCGAACATGGCCGCCGCCGCCATATTGCGCGCCACATAGGTACCGGCCACCATGTCGAGTATCACGTCGGCGCCGGCACCGCCGGTTTCGCGCTCGATCACCGCCACGAAATCCTCGGTGCGATAGTCGATGCCGCGCACGGCGCCCAAGGCTTCGCAGGCCCTCACCTTCTCGGGGCTGCCCGCCGTCGCGAACACTCGCGCACCCAAGGCGGTGGCCAGCTGGATGGTGATCGTGCCGATACCGCTAGTGCCGCCGTGCACTAGCACGGTATCCCCGGGCTTGGCGTTGGCGCGCTCGAACACATTCGACCAGACCGTAAACACCGTCTCAGGCAGCGCGGCGGCCTCGACCATCGACAACTCGCCGGGGATGGGCAAACACAAGGAAGCCGCCGCCACGGCATAGCCCGCGTAGCCGCCGCCCGCCAGCAGCGCGGTGACGCGATCGCGAACGCCCAAGCCCGCGACGTGGGGCCCCAAGGCGACGACCTCGCCCGCCACCTCGAGGCCGGGAATGTCGGAGGCGCCGGGCGGCGGAGCGTAAAAACCCATCCGCTGCACCACGTCGGGCCGATTGACGCCCGCCGCCAGCACGCGAATCAACACTTCACCCTCGCCGGGTGTGGGCACCGGCCGGGAGACCAGGTGGAGTTGCTCCGGGCCGCCTGGAGAGGCGATCTCGATTGCCGGCATTTCGGCGGGAATGTCAGGCACTGGGGCTCCGGGAGTCGGGGTCGATGCGTTAGTGTGCGCCACAGCGCACGACACCGACAATATGCTACGGATGCGGGGCGGCGCGACAAAACTGTGCTGGGCTCTCGTCCCGGACTTTGGTGGGTGAAGCACCCGGCTTGACGACGAACTCCGAAACGCCGATGTGGCTCTTCGATTGCGGATTCCAGTCATAGGTAAAGCCCATGCCCGTCCACGGATAGCCATACTCCAACGCATCACCACCGGCGATGGGCGTGCGATGCGCATACCAAAATTGCTGCAGGAGAAACCGCGTCGTTGATTCGTCGAGATGCGGATCGACGGCCGTTCCGGCCATACAGCGTGGACGGTCGGGAACCGACAGGTCGACGCCACCCGGACACGGACGAAACATGGTGTCTTGAGAGATCTCGAAGGTATACACATGCCAGCGCTTGCCGGCGGCGGGGGCAACCTCTGGAGGCAATCCCAGCAACTCTTCGAGGAACAACACCGGATCGGCCGCATCCGCGCACCGTGCGCGGACTTCGGCAGTCGCGGCCACCCAATTGGGCTGAGTCACGGTGTCGAGCGCAGGATCATCGGTGAAGGTACTCACCCATACCCGGGAAGCATCCCCGAACGACCAGAGTGGGATGCTCCACTCCGGCCGCCGAACCGCCGCAACCCCAATCGCGCGTTGGTACTGCTGAGACCGGGTTGCGCAGGCACCGAGTGCGAGGGCAGTGCATGCGGTCAATACCGTTGTCCATCGCATTCAGCAATTCTGCCTGCTACCGTATCGGCATGAAAGCGCTCATCCTCCCCGTCACGCCATTTCAGCAGAATTGCTCCATCATTTGGGACG
>Ga0116230_10003707_pt1 | contig 14946 bp, 9 predicted proteins | sample S1TSphfallax_3_FD_88678 | JGI IMG/M metagenome (GOLD analysis project Ga0116230, IMG submission 88678) | Host-associated microbial communities from peat moss isolated from Minnesota, USA - S1T2_Fd - Sphagnum fallax MG | ecosystem: Host-associated > Plants > Peat moss > Unclassified | place: USA... | reverse complement strand
ATGGTCGATGGTGAACGCGAAAGCGAGCAGAGCTGGCTTACACTTCTGATCGATGCAAAGAGCCGGGGCATGGTCGACGCTCCGAAGCTGGCCACCGGTGATGTCAAGGAGCGCGGGGAGGAGAATTGACCCGCCTGCGGGCGCCGAGATTTGACCCGCCCCGACGGCACGTGAGGTGATCCCCCTGGGTCAGGTCATGCGCTCCTTGACAGCCATCTTCGCCCGTCCCGAAATGCCCCGTCTCAATGGCCTGCTGGAGCGGCCGGGGCACCGGCAGCCGGGCGATCACGCGGCGGCGGGGTTGATCGTGCGTCCGAACGCCGGTGTCGTCCTGACCGCTCGGCGTAACCATCGCAGGTGCCTCGCCCTCGGCTCGGGCAGGTGGCTCTGGCGATCGGTTGGTTGCCGTTCCGTCGTTTGCCGAAGGTGATGCGGCCAGCCGCCGGATACGGGCGGTGATCGGCTCCTCGGCTGAGGCATGATGCTGCCGGGCACGCTGCGGCGCCGCCTCCACCCGCTGGCCGTCTTTCAGCATCTTGATGCGGCCGGCCAGTTCCAGCACGGCATGGCCCGCAGGCCGTCCCTCGGTTTCTTTCTCCGCCGGGCCCGAGAGGCGGGCCTTCAGCTGGTCGCGCAGGCCCGACAATTCCTGCAGATAGGCCTCATGGGCAAAGGGCTTGTCCAGCCGCGCCTGGTAATCCCGCAATTGCCCTTGGGCGATGCCCAGATTCTGCTGGGCGGTTCCGCAGTCGGCCTCGCACGAATTCGCCAGCCGCTCCAACTCGTTCAGCACCGCACGCGGCCCCGGATGGTCACGGGAAAGCATGGTCTGCCGCACGGTCTTTCCTTGCAGATACACATCGGGATGGAACTCGGGATGCAGCACCAGCCCGAAAGTCAGCCCGCGATAGGTGCCCAGCGGGACGCGGGTGGTTTCCCGGACGTAACGGGGCAGGGGGGGCAGGGCGTCCAGCTTGGCCCCCAGGACCGCCGGCACATCCTGCTGCGGGCATGCCCGCCCGTCGAACGCGAACGCGTCGGCAATGTGCGTGCTGGCGGTGGCCTGGTCCGCCTTCAGCGCATCTACATGCTCCGCCAGCCCCGCGATCGCCGCCGGCAGGTCCCGCACCCGCCTTCGTGCGACGAATTGCTCATCCAGGTGGTTTTTCTTCAGCACCGCCAGCCGCTGCAACTCGGCCTCCGCTTCGGCCAGGGTCAATACCGCCGGGTTGCCCGATGCGATCGCCTTCACCTCGGCATAGGAGAGCTCCTGACCGCCAATATCCTCCGCCCGCCGGGCGGCATTGTCGCCGGTGATCACCTGGGCGATGAACCGGGCCTTGGTTTCCAGGGCCTGCCACATATAAGCATCGAACGATCCTTGCGTGACATAGCGGTAGATCGCGACTTGCCGGTTCTGGTTCCCCTGGCGAAGGATGCGGCCATCCCGCTGCTCCACCTCCGCCGGCTTCCACGGCGCATCCAGATGGTGCAGGGCGACCAGGCGCTTCTGGACATTGGTGCCGGTGCCCATCTTCTGGGTGCTGCCGATCAAGACCCGCACCGAGCCGTTGCGGACTTTGTCGAACAAGGCCTGTTTCTTGGCATCCGAGTCGGCTTCGCCGATGGCGGCGATCTGCTCGCTTGGGATGCCGCGGGCCGCCAGCTTGGCAATCACTTCCTCATAGGGTGAATAGCCCCAAGCGGTGGGATGCACCCCCATGTCCGAAAAGATCATCTGCGTGCCGCGGCTGGCCTTTGTCTGCTCCCAGATAGAGACAACATGGTCGACCAGCCGGTTGACCTTGGAGCCGGGGAAGTCCGGGGCATCGGGGGAGAGCATCCGCGCATCGGTGGCCAGCTTCCGGCCGTCGGTGGTGATGGCCAGGGCGTTGTCTTCCCGCGGGTCCACCTTCTGGTTGCGGAGCCGCTCGTACCGCTGGACCAGCTCCGCTTGGAGGGCATGCTGCTGCTCCGACATCGGGCAGGCGATCACGATCGGCTTGCCGGTTTCCAACTCCGGCCTGGGCAGGTTCAGCATGTCGGCGGTCTGCACGTCGGTGAAGGAGCGGAACATCTGCTGGAGCTCGGGAAGGTTGGTGAAGCGGGCAAAGCGGCTGCGGGGGCGCAACCCCTTGCCGTCGGGGGTGATCTCCATCGTGTCCACCACCTCGCCGAAGGTGGCGGCCCAGGCGTCAAAATGCTCCAGCCCCCGGCTTTTCAAGCCTTCGGGGTCGAGGAACCGCTGCATCGTGAACAGCTCGACCATCGTGTTGCTGATCGGCGTGCCGGTGGCGAAGGTAACACCATGCCCGGCATGCTGCTGGCCCAGATAGCGGGCTTTCATGAATAGATCGAACGCCCGCTCCGAGCCGCCGGCCTGGATGCCGGCCACCCGGTCCATCTTGGTGGGGGTTTCCAGGTTCTTGAAGTAATGGGCTTCATCGACAAAGACGTGGTCCACCCCCAGCTCGTCGAAGACCAGCCCGTCATCCTTCTTCTCCTGGGCCAGCAGGTTCTTCAGCCGCTCAGCCCGTGCCGCCTTCTGCTTCTCGATGGATTTGATGATGTTGCGGTTGGCATGCTTGGCGGCCGCATGCTCAACCAGCAGCCGCTCATATTCGGCGATCTGCTCCTGCAGGAACCGCGCCTGGTACTCAAGCGACATGCCGATCCGCTCGAAGCTGCTGTGGGTGACGATGATGCCGTCCCACCTTCCGCTGGCGATTTTGGCGGTCAGGTACTTGCGGCGGTCGCGGGTCAGGTCCTCCTTTGCCGCCACCAATAGCCTGGCGTTGGGGTAGAGCTGCATAAACTCTCGGGAGAACTGCTCCAGCAGGTGGTTGGGCACCACATACATCGGCTTATGGATCAGTCCCGCCTGCTTCATCTTCATGCCGGTGGCGGCCATGGTGAAGGTCTTGCCGGCGCCCACCACATGCGCCAGCAAAGTATTGCCCGAGGACATGCCCCGCCAGACCGCATCGCTCTGGTGCGGCCGCAGAGTCAGGGCCTGGTTCATGCCGGGGAAGTCCAGGTGGGACCCGTCAAAGATCCGGGGGCGCAAATTGTTGTAAATGTCGTTATAGGCCCGCACCAGCCGCTCGGTGCGGTCGGGGTCGGCAAAGACCCAGGCGCGGAACGCTTCCTTGATGGCTTTTTGTTTTTCGCGGGCGGATAGGGTTTCCTCCGGGTTGACCACCCGCTCCTCGACCCCGCCATGATCCACGGTGTCGTAGATGATTGGTGTTTTGAGGTTGAGCGCCAGCTCCAGGAGCTGGGTGCCGTTGGCCCGTGCCGTGCCGTATTCGCTGGTGGCGCCCACCGACGCCCGGGCGGCATAGCCGGCGTCGAGGCTCCAGACGGCGTCTTTCTGGAGATGGGAGACATGGACCGTGGCCGGGTCGACATGGAACAGGCCGGCGGCAAAGGATTGGATGTCCCCGGCGGGAATCCACGGAGCGCCGAGATTGGCGTCGATGTCACCGGGCAGCACATCCTCGGGCTGGACGGCAGCCAGCGCCTGGGCGTTGCGGGCATAGGCCGGGCCGGCCGCCTGGGCGGCGGCCAGCTTGGCCCGGACATTGCCGGAGAGATAGGCATCGGCGGTCTGCCAGCTTCCTGATTCTGGGTCCTGGTAAATCAGTTCGCCGAGTTCACGGATGATGGCGGGTTCGGGTTTGCCATAGAGCCTGGCGATGGTGGGCAGGTCCACCCTGCCCAGCTGATTCAGCGACACCAGCAGCCCTGCTTCGGCGGTGGCGACGCGGGTCACCGGCGGCGTCCTGCCCACCACGTCCCGCGTCAGGATGGCGGCTTTGGCGGCTTTGCCGGTGAGCTCATCATACTCCTCCAGCGACATCACCAGCATGGCGTCCGGGTCATCGCGGAACTTCACCAGGTTGGGCATCCGGCGGATGATGCCGCCCTCGGCGGTCTCGCCGAAACTGGTTTTATTGATCGGCCCGTAGGCCAGATCGAACAGGCCGTAAGCACGGGATAACTCCTTGCGGGCCGCCTCGCGGTGGGAATCGGGCCATCCTTCGTTCTGCGATTGCAACACCCGCCGGGCTTTGTCCCGCAAGCCGATCAGGGCGGCCAGGCGTTTGCCCATCATCGTGCCATAGGCGGTCAGGGGCTTGCCGCCCTGGGTCACCGGCACGCCGCGCCCATCCTGCGATTGATAAATCCCGCGATCGTCACCGACAAAGAAGCTCCCCTCGCCGATATGGCGCTGCGAAGGGGGAGGGGCGAAGGGCACCGCTTCGCGGCTGTCCGCCTCGTTCGATCTCTCAAGCGGCGCGAAGGTCGGCAAGCGCTGGATCGCCTGCTGCAGCTGCTCCGCCAGGTTGCCGTTGGATTGGACGCCATAACCCGTGCCGCCATAGAGGCGGTTTTTTCCCGACCAGCTTCCCAGCACCATCTCCGGATGGTTCAGGAAATAGCGGTTGATCGGGATCTCCATGCCGTCGATGGTCAGCGGGGAAACCGCTTGCCAATCCGCATCCACATGCCGGGCGGGCGAGCCGGCTTCCCGCTTGCGCAGCAAGAGGATGTCGGTCACCACCAGAGTGCCTTCCCGCTTGAAGGCGTCGGAGGGCAGCCGGATCGCCCCCACAAAATCGGCCTTTGAACCCAGATACTCGCGGATGGCGGCGTTCTGCTTATCCAGCGTGAAGTGCGTGGTGACCAGTGCCATCACCCCGCCGGGCCTGAGTGCGTCAATGGACTTGGCGAAGAAGTAATCATGCAGGGAGAGCTTCTGCCCGTGATAATCGAGCTTCACATCGCCAAACGGCACGTTGCCCACCACCGCGTCGATCGAGCCGGGCGGCAATTGCGTGTCGCGGAAGCTTTCGATGCGGATATCGTGCTGAGGATGGAGGGCCCGGGCGATCCGCCCGGAGATTGCATCCAGCTCGACGCCGATGAAGCGGCTACCGGGCCGGGCATGGGCGATGAAGTTCCCGGTGCCGCATCCGGGTTCGAGAATCGTGGCATGGTCGGGCAGCCCGAGGCGGATGACTGCCTGGTGGATCGCTTCGATCACCACCGGCGAGGTGTAGAAGGCGGAGAAGGTCGTGGCTTTGGCACTGCGATATTCTTCTGGCGTAAGCAGCGAAGCCAGTTGCTTTCCCAAGGCCGCCCAGCCGGCGCTTTTATACCGGCCGGTGACGGGGTCGGGGAAGAGCGACAAGGCCACCGGCCCGAAGCCGCAGAAGCGGGCGAGGGCGTGTTTCTCATCGTCGGTCGCTGGCCGCTGCTGCTCCTCGATCCTTTTGAGGGTGCCGATGGCGGCGAGGATGTCGCGGGCCTTGGCCTGCTCGCCGCCGCGCGACTGGCTTAGGCGTTCGACGTGGGAAATGTGAGGAAGGCCATCGCCTGCTCCGGCGACAGGGGCTCGCCGGGAGCCGGCCAGGATCGCAAACGGTCTTGCAGTTGGTTGAGGGCCAGCTCCATCGCCTGGCTGGACAGCTGCTCCGGCGACATCGACAGGCCCTGCGTCCCCGCCGGAGTGAGGTGATGAATCCACCGCTGGTGGCTGGCCTTCAGTTCGCTCGCCAACGTCTCCATCGCCGGCACGAGCAGTCGGGCCTGCCGCAGCGGGTCGTACAGCTCCCGCCGGTCCTTCAAGAGTTCCAGCGCGATCGTCTTGTATTGCATCAAGAGGTCCTTCCAAAATGGATGCTGCACCCGGCGGCGGCGGCGGCGGTGCGGTGCCGGCGGACTCCGCCTCCGCGGCCACCGCCGGCCTCCATTGTATCTGCAGCTGGTGCGGGCTGAACCGCTTGAGCTTCTTCCACCGCACGGGGCAGGGCCGGGCTTAGCGTTCCATGCCCTGCTCGGCAGCGGGACCGGCCCATTTGCGGGCTAAATCATCGGTCAGGATGCGGGTGCGGAGGTTTGCTGGAATGGTCCAGCTCTTGTCTTGGCTCCAATAGGTAAACCCGTTCTCTTTGAGGTCTGAGAGGATTTGCGGATCGGGCTTTCCGGCAAAGGTGAAGACGCGCTGCTTGAAGCGGCGGTTCTCGCCCAGCTCGAATCCCTGCTCCTGGCAGGTGAAGATCGCTTTGTAGGGGGGTCCCCACTGTTTGGGCGGCTCTTCGCGGGGCCCCTCGGTGTCGATTGCCGGATTGGCTGGGGCGGGCACAGCCAGCGACGTGCCTGCCGCAGTTGGTTCGGGATGTACCGGATCGCTGAACGGATACTCCACTTCCGCGTCAAGGGTGATGTTCGCCTGATGCTCCCCAAGCGGCTCGTGTCCGATCGCGGCTATCTCAACTGAAGCTGTCTTTTTCTTTGCCATATATTCCCTCCCTGGTTGTGTTGGCAATGCCCTCATGCCACAGGAAAAAGAGAGAATCAACGGTTTTTTTCAACCGCGGCGACGACGATGCAATGAAACTGATGCTCGATGAAATCCTGGTGCTCGATCTGCTGGCAACGTGGGCGATGTGACTGCGAACCGCTCTACAAACATCATTCCCGCCTGAATCCTTCCGCTGACTGAGCAACGGATCGGATTCAGGCGGGAAATCCGGCGACGCTATTCGGCTTCGCCCCGCTCGCCGAGGATCCAATCGGCGGCCCGCTGGGCCTGTCCGGCGGCACTGATGACCAGTTTCTTGTCCTCCTTGAGCTTTTTCAGCCATCCGGCAAGGTAAGCAGCCTGATTATCGATCACCGCAGGGTGGATACCGGAACGAGCACTTAGAAATGCCGCTGAGCACTCGGCCACCAACTCCTCTTTCGAGTAGTCGGATGATCCGAAGGGCTTGGGGTCGGAATCGAGCTTGCGGTCCAAACGGGTACTGTGGCCGGTGGAATGAGAGAGTTCGTGAAACAGCGTCGAGTAAAATTCTTCGACCGAAGCAAAGCGGTTTTTCTCCGGCAAGTGAACCGTATCGGTGGATGGGCGGTAAAAGGCCTGCTGTCCGCCGTCATGGGTGACAACCGGACCGCCGGTGTACCCGGCGGCAATCCGCTCGGCGGCTTCTATCGGCTTGAAATCCAGCGGCTCGAACTTCACCGCATCCGGCACGTCGATGCCATCAATCTGGTCGCAATTGAAGACATTGTAATAGCGGAGGATAAACACCTTCTGCGGCTCGCCCGTTTCCTTGTTGATGACCTCGTAATTCTTCCAGAACACGACCATGGAAGATTTCTCGCCCTTGCGGACCGACCCGCCGCGTTCCTTCGCCTGGTTGAAGGTCAGCCAGTAGGATGAGCCATACCCTTTGGCAAAGGCCGTAAAAGCCAGCAGAAACACATTCACGCCCCGGTAGGGTTTGCCGCTGCAAAGATTCTTCGGGTGCCCGGCGGAGGTGCGGCCCAGGATCGGCGACCGCCAGGGCACCACGCCGGATTCCAGCATGGCGACAATCTGGTCGGTGACGGTTTGATAGAGATCGAACGATGAAGACATAAGACGCCTCTTTCTGAAAAAGTTTCAGAGGCTGCGATCTGGGTTGTGTGGAACAACCATCACTCACCCGCCGCACCTCATAGGTGAGGGCAGGCGTGGCCGCGCGCAGAGCGTCAAGGAGGAACCGTCGGAGAAGAGGCTCCATGTACGCATGGAGTAGTTCCTTGACGCCGAGCACGGACACGTAGGCTGATCACCGACGAGATGCGGCGAATAGAAAAGTCCGCCCGATGGGCGGTCCTTAGAAAGGCTCTGGCTTATGAGGTTCGGAGAACGCGAGTTACCCTGTTTAGGGTAGTTGTGACGTAACACGAGCGTGATAACCTACCATGTATGTCAGCGCTATAACTCGGTTTTTACCCTTCTCCGCCGAAAGGATCTTGCTATGTGTCTTCCGACTTGAAACCGTATTGAGCCGAGGTTTGCTCCCAACTGCCTCACTCCTGTTAAATAGGGACAGCTTCCGAGGGGCAGCTTGCCGGACTTAATGACAACGGCTCGGCACTGGCTAAAAGTGACAGCATCACAGACTATGAAGAAGCGTACCGATGTTAAGACGCTGATATAACATGGTCTTAGAAACGTAGGACAACTATGCCAATTTCAATCCTTGGCAATGAACTGCCCAATCCATTGCGCTTCGACACGAATTTGAAATTTCCAAAGGGAGATTTGGACCGCTACCCGTGGCTCGCCAATCGTGATCGCTTTTATTTCGTGGATCGTGAATTAGGCCGTGGTGGCTTTTCAATCGCATATAGTGGTTTCCCATGCGACAGCTCGGGAATTATGATTCCCAATCCGGATCCGCCGCACGCGACATCGCCGCGTGTAGTTATCAAAGTCCCGAATTTGGATGAAGAACATACCACCACAGAGACATATGATCGTGTCTCTGTCATTGCAAGAAAATGCATAGAAGAATGGGCGTTGTTACGTGAAAAGCTTGCTGGATGCATTCATTCTAACCTGATTTTTGATTTGAACTTGTATTTGCTAACCTATCCGCGTGTGGGCCTGTTACCAATCACCGTCCAAGAACATCTCACCAATGCAGTTGAGCTGGAACAATGGCTTGTAAAGAAGGGAATTCGAAAAGAAGCCATCCAAGTGGACACTAGCGGACGCAGGATTCAGAATTGGTCTGGAATCGACAATCGGGGTGACTGGCTACTTGTGGCGAGGAAAATTGCGCTCTGTCTTTCCGAGGTTCATAGACACAGGGTGGTGCATGGTGACGTATGGGCACCAAACATATATATTTCAAACGAGCCTTCCGAGCATGCTGTATTGATCGATTTTGGGGAATCGTTCCTCGTAACTCCTGGTGGTCGAAATCAAACGGTGGAAAGAGAACATGCCTATCTTGCACCAGAGCGCCGGAACGATCAATACATTTCGACCGAACAGGTGGACGTATATTCGTTTGGCATGTTGATGTTTTACCTGACGGTGGGGAAGGATTGTGCCATATCGTCTTCCACGCATCGTGGACATGAGCGACGAGAATTCATCCTCAACATCGCTCTCGATCACAACCGGCGATTAGTTCAAGAAAATCCTTGGATTATTGATATCATAGCTCACTGCACCGCATACGACCCTGTGTTGCGCCCCAAGATGTACCACGTTCTAAATGAGATTGAAGAATTATCGCATGGATCAGGGGACGCTGTTCCCAGCAAGATTGAGGCAAGAGTGGACGAGATTGCTAGAAATGTGAAGAGTCATGTTGCGAAGTCGGGAAGAATATTTGCTCGTTTGATCGATCAGGAATTGAATAGCATTGAACGTCTGATTCAGTGTTGTCAGACGGAAATGATTGATTTGGATAGTACGCGCGATAGGCTTCTTCGAACCCTCCGAACCCTCTATGATGGTTTGAGAGAGAACGATTCGTGGACAACTATTACAACGCCGGCTGTGTGGCAAGACAGCGGCATTGGCTTGGACGGACAATATTTGACGGCAAGCGTGGAGGCAATTCGGCGGCTTGCTGCCATTCACCGAACTTACGTCATCTCGATCGAGGAGCTCGGAGAAGATTGGGCGGCGGTATTCGCAAGTTATCTGGAAAAATCTGGTTCATTAATTCTAGGCAAATTGGCGAAGGCAGTTCGTCTGGCAATTGCGAAATATGACGCGGAACATAAGGTCCGGAGAACATTACGCCGGTCCGATAGGTTCAAGGTTACTCATCGTGAGCAATTTGCACGAGTCGTTGATTCTCTTGTGAAAATGGTTCAGAATTGGGACTTAAAAGATTACCTGTGCAAGGATGATTTTGACAGCATCCTGAACACGCGCGGGCTTTATCTTGGATTGGTTGTCGTACCGCTTCTTTCGGACATGAGAACTCGCAGGGCGGATAATCCTGTCTCAATCATGTACTCATCAAGGGAAACCCTGGAACATGACCGATGGCTTTTGGTCATGACAGACATAAGGGGAAAGCTTGAGGAAGATGACCACGGAACAATCGCAGTGCCGCAGTTGCGAGGTGTCCGGGTTTACAAGAGCGCAATGGGTGTGCCAACAGATCGGAAAATTAAGATTGAGAGGCTGATCAGGAGTGAGAGCGTCAACATAGGTCCGACTTTGATCAAATTGCTGGAATGCTGCGCCAGCGCGTCAACTGATGTTCCCGATAGGAGCGATCCGAAGGCGTGATCGATGCTATCGTTCTTGATATTAACATAGAGACCCAATCGTGTCTTTACGCTATACCGGGTTCGCTGCCTCGTCTCCTGTGCATTTTGTCGAGGATTGATGAGCGGTACCTGCTAGCTGGGGCACCATGTTCATCCTGCAAGTTTTGGGCTCCAGCGGCCATGAGCACATCAATCATCGAGTCATCCTTGTTGACGGCTGCATAAAAAATGGGTGCCCTATGAAGCGTATCCAATGCATTGACGTTGGCTCCAAGAGAAATGAGGTGTCTAGCAAGTTTAAGATCGTGCTGCACGACCGCATGGTGCAAGGGCGTAAACCCGCCCTCACTCTGAGTATCGACGCAAGCACCTTTTTCAATTGCGGACTCGACACCAGCTGTATCGCCGGCCATTGCTGCCCCCAATAGCGTTTCATTGTATGATAATCGGTCATCTGGATCCATTCAAAAGCTCCCCACTGGTTTCCCGAATCAAATCGATAAAATAAACAACATGATACGACATGTCAATATATCTTTGCTTGCGTCTGGCCATCGAACGGCACAATGAGGTCTCTATTCTTTGATTGCATAGCAAGCCGTGGAGCGAAGTATGGACAAACGCTTAATGGAACATTGATTTGTACTCGCCCGGCCGATGCGAGTCGCCACGGGGTAATGCCCGGGCAGCCTATCGATGTCCGACATGATCAACGAAGTTTCTCACTAGGCGATCCTGCTCTGCACCCTGCCAAGAAGGAACTGTCACTGCTCCGGGAATCTGCTCCGTTATTTCCTGCGGCGTTTCATGCGCCATATGCATTGATCGTGTAGCCATTGAGGCCCGCCGCCGGATGCGGGCTGCGATCGGCTCTTCCGCTGAAGAATGGTTCTGCCTCGCACGCACTGGCGCAGCCTCAACCCGCTGGTCTTCCTTGATCGTTTTGATTCGAGCGGCCAGCTCCACAACGCCCTTGGCGGCTTGCTGATCGGACCCCTCGTTGGTTCCTTTTGAACCAGAAAGCCCCGCCTTCAGCTGGTCGCGCAGTCCCGATAGCTCGATTAGGTAGTGGTCATGAGCGAACGGCTTTCCCAGCCTCGCCTGGTAATCACGAAGCTTTCGGCGATGGTGAGATTCTGCTGCGCCTGGCCGCAGGCGGCTTCGTACGAATCCGCCAGCCGCTCCAGTTCATTCAGCACCGGTCTCGCCCTTGGGTGCTCCCGTGCCAGCATGGGCTGGCGAGTCGACCTGCCCTCCAGATCAGATCGGGCGAAAACTGGGGCCGCAGCACCAGCCCAAAGCCAAGGCCGCGATACGTGCCGAGCTTCACGCGCTTCGTCTCCCCGACCTGCCGGGGCAGGGCGTCCAGCCTAGCCCCGAGAACTGCGGGAACATCCTTCCGCGAACAAACCTCGCCATCCACCGCGATCGCGTTGCCGGCATGCGCGTCTGCCATGGCTTGGTTAACCCCATGAGCACTGCCAGTCATTGGGGGCGTTTCGTCCTCCGAAGAGGATCACAAGTCGATGTCGCGATATTTGTTCTTGAGGTTTCCATAACCATTCGTTCCTTTCGCGTGATGAAAAATGACGCCCGCCACGCTCATCGCAGAAGTGCGCGGACATGTCGTTTGTGTTTGGTATGCTGAACGTAAGAATCAGGAACAGCAACCAGTGTGCATGCTTACAGACTCCCCACGCCACTGATCGTTTTGGGAGTCTCTCCAAGGGGCCGTTAGGTGATTGTGAACAACAGGAGCCGCACCCTTCCCCGATCTAGTTCACCTCATCGGAGATATGTGCATGACAACTTGAAGGCATGGATGATTTGCCTGAGGAACTGTTTACGGCATTGTTCAAAATCATTTAGCATTGGCGGAGCTGCAAGCTATTTCCCAAGCGATAGCGACGCTCCATTCCTCCGTACTTGCCGCAAGGGGAAATAGAGAGCGAGCGTTGTCCTCGCACCTATTACCGAAGAAGCCTTGTTTCGGTCAATCTTCTCCATCTCTCCCGTTTTGGTTGATAGTTTTATCTTGAATTGCACGGAAGCGTTGCGCTATGGTCGCCGCCGCCGGGCCAAGGGATTGCTTCAACAAATCTGTCCAATCGCCTGATCTATTTACAAAATCGAGTCGCGGAACCTAGCAGCGGCAAAGAGAAGGGGGAAGGCGCGTATGACGTTGTTGCAGGGATTTGGAATCAGGTGAAGGGGAGGGTGGAATCCATGCTCCGCATCATCCAGCAGATGTCATCCGGCGCGGCCAAAAGCTATTACTCGACCGCGGATTACTTCAGCCAGGGGCAGGAGCTTCAGGGCCAGTGGCTGGGGAAGGGGGCCAAGGCGTTGGGGCTGGAGGGCGTCATCGCGCAAAAGCAATGGGACGCGCTGTGCGACAATCTGCATCCCCAGACGGGAGAGCAGCTGACGGCCCGGCGCAATCAGGAACGCCGGATCGGTTGGGATTTCAACTTCTCGGTGCCCAAGAGCGTCTCGCTGCTCTACGCCCTGACGCAGGACCCCCGTATTCTCGAGGCGTTTACCGATGCGGTCGATCAAACGATGCAGGAGATCGAATCGGAGCTGCACACCCGCGTCCGCACCCAGGGCCAGAATACCGATCGCCTTACTGGCAATGGCGTATGGGGCAGGTTCGTGCATTTCACCAGCCGACCGGTGGATGGCATCCCCGACCCGCAGTTGCATGCCCATAACTTTTTGTTCAACAGCACCTTCGATGACAAGGAATTCCGCTGGAAGGCTGCCCAGATCGGCGCTATAAAGCGGGATGCCAATTATCACAGCGCCAGGATGCACAGCCGCCTGGCGGCCCGGCTCATGGAATTGGGCATCCCGATTGAGCGAACCGCCAAGAGCTGGCAGATTTGCGGGCTTGATTCTGCCACTGAGAAAAAGTTTTCCCGGCGGAGCCGGCAAATCGACGCCGAAGCCGAGCTGAGAGGGATCACCAACCCCGATGAAAAGGCCCGCCTGGGTGCAATCACTCGGGACGGGAAGAACAAAAAACTGACTATGGACCAGTTGCGTGCCACCTGGCTTTCCTGGCTCACACCCGATGAATCGGATGTCATCCAGCAAATAGGCCAAGGAATCGGCAAGGGCGAACCGCCTGCCCCATCACCCCAGCGAGCCCGCGAGGGTATCGAGCACGCTGCCCAGCATCATTTCGAGCGGGAATCGGTCGTTGCCGAGCGGAAGCTGCTGGCCACCGCATTGCATCACAGCATTGGTGCTGCCACGCCCGAGCTGGTTCATACGGCCCTCCAGGACGCGAAGATGATCACCGGGGAGGAGAACGGCCAACGGCTGATCACTTCACCGGAAGTGCTGGCCGAAGAAAGGCGGATGATTCAGTTTGCGCGAGAGGGGCGCGGCAGCCTTGATCCGCTGGTGCCCGATGCCATCGATCTTTCACCAGCCCGGTTTAATGCCGGGCAGACCCAGGCTCTCGCCCATCTATGCAACAGCAGGGACCGGGTCATGCTGCTCCGGGGCGTGGCCGGGGCGGGCAAGACAACCTTGCTCACCGAACTCAAAAAACAGGTGGAGGGCAGCGGCAAGCGGCTGATCGCCTTCGCTCCCAGCGCCGATGCCAGCCGGGGCGTGCTGCGGGAGGCGGGATTCGATGACGCTGAAACCGTGGCCATGCTGCTCAGCAACCCCAAGGTGCAGGAACAGATTCGGAATCAGGTGCTGCTCATTGATGAATCGGGCCAGCTGGGCACGCCGGCCATGTCCAAAATCTTCGAGCTGGCGGACAAGATGAACGCCCGGATCATCCTCAGCGGCGACCGTCACCAGCATGGGAGCATCGAGCGAGGAGCGGCGATCCGCCTGCTGGAGGAGGAGGCGGGCCTGCGGAGCGCAGCGCTCACCGAGATCGTGCGTCAGAAGGAGCGTTACAAGCAGGCGGTCGCTTATCTGAGTCAGGGACGCATCCCGGCGGGGTTCAAGGCACTGGAAGACCTCAAATGGGTGCATGAGGTCGAAGATCCGGTTACCCGCTATGAACGCATTGCCGCCGAGTACGTGCAGGCCACCGAGGCGGGCAAATCCGTGCTGGTGGTGTCTCCCACTCATTCGGAATCGGCGAAAGTGACATCGGCGATCCGATCCGCCCTTGCCGAAGAAGGAACGATCGGAAAGACGGCGGTTCCCACTCTCAAGCTGACCAACCGGAACCTGACCCTGGCCGAGCGGCTGGACGGGGTGAATTACAACGATGGCGACATTATCCAGTTCACACAGAATGCAACCGGTTATCGCAAGGGAGCCCGCCTGACGGTGGGGATCGACCCGATCCCGCTTCATCTGGCCGGCCGGTTTTCAGTGTTCCGCAGTAGCCAGCTGGAGGTGGCCAAAGGCGATTTGATCCGAATCACCGCCAACGGTTCGACGGCCGATGGGCACAGGGTCAACAACGGCCAGATCTACGGCATCAAGCGGATCGGGCCGGACGGCACCCTGGTGCTGAATAACGGCTGGCATTTGGGGCCGGCGTTCGGACAGATCGACCACGGCTATTGTTCCACCTCGTTTGCCAGCCAGGGCAAAACCAAAGACAAAGTGATTATCGCCGAATCGAGCGAATCCTTCGCTGCTGCCAGCCGCCAGCAGTTTTACGTCAGCGTGAGCCGCGGTCGGTCGGACTGCTCCATTTACACCGATGACAAAGATGGATTGCTGAAGGCTGTGAGCGGTATGGGCGAGCGGATGAGTGCCACGGAGTTGGCGGCGAATGCAAGGGTACTCCAACGAATGCAGCGGGCAGCAATAGACAAAACGTTCAATCCAACGCCTGCGATTCAGCGGGATGCAGCAGCAAATGAGCGTTGAAGAACTGTT
>Ga0116230_10003706_pt1 | contig 14946 bp, 14 predicted proteins | sample S1TSphfallax_3_FD_88678 | JGI IMG/M metagenome (GOLD analysis project Ga0116230, IMG submission 88678) | Host-associated microbial communities from peat moss isolated from Minnesota, USA - S1T2_Fd - Sphagnum fallax MG | ecosystem: Host-associated > Plants > Peat moss > Unclassified | place... | reverse complement strand
ATCAAAACTTTGCAAAGATTGTCCCCAACCGATTTTAGAGTTCAATTTGCTTGAAAAAATTCCGCGTTAGCGAGAAGGCTCTTCTTCTCTAAGTACATAGCCTTCGCCGCGTACTGTTTGTATAAGCCGTTTGGAGCTGCCGTCTTCTAGTTTAGAGCGCAGATAACGGATATATACTTCAATAACGTTAGACTCTCCGATGAAGTCATAGCCCCAGACTTTATCAAAAATAAATTCTCTGGATAATACTTGCTCCGGATACTGCATAAACAAACGTAAAAGATCAAACTCTTTAGCCCGCAAGTCCAGCTGTCTATCGCCGCGCTTTACGATTCGATTAAGTTGATCCATCCAGAGATCGGAATAAGTAAGAATCCCTTCTTGCGGTTTACGTCGCATGACGGCTCGAATTCTTGCCAACAATTCTTCGGTAGCAAATGGCTTAGTTAAATAATCATCCGCACCGCTGTCAAGACCAGAAACGCGATCACCAACACCGTCTTTGGCGGTAAGCATAATCACGGGAACTTTAGACATTCCACGAAGTCTCTTGCAAACTTCCACACCATCAAGTCCAGGTAACATTACGTCGAGCAGCACCAAATCAGGCTGGTCCTTTTTAAAAAGCTCAATACCCTGATTTCCCTCATGCGCGACCGAAACCTGATAACCCTCATAGCCCAATTCCAGTTCTATGAGGCGAGCGATATTGACATCGTCTTCAATAATCAAAATTTTCAAACTACTCACCTCAACTACAGTGCTGCCATTTTAATATTAACCCGCGTTCAATATTGCATGATCCTCTTATTTTGTCTAACAATTGATATTTGTTACATACCAACTGGTCGGCTTATCAATAGCGCTTATTTTTAGCTTTTCGAGTCAATAATGTTGCATTCACAGCTGCAAAAATCATGCTCTTGAGTTTTGCGTTAACCCTTGCTACTGAAGTACAAAGTATATCTAAGTGAAATCGTTTTGGACAGCATTTTTGCTCATTTTTATTGCCGAGCTTGGTGACAAGACGCAATTCATGACCTTGGCTTTGTCGTCAAGATATAAAGCTACTATTGTACTGCTTGGTGTAACCTTAGGCACCATGGCAGTTAGCCTCGTATCTGTTGCATTAGGGGCAATGTTGGGCGGAGTATTGCCCCGCGGACCAATGAGTATAGGTGCTGGCATCATTCTTATTGTTTTTGCTTTACTCAGCCTCAAACAGGCTATGGAAACAAGCAAGGTAGAAGAAGAAGCGAATCAAGACATTGAAAACAAAATTCACCATCCTCGTCATCTTTGGGTGACTATTGCTGTCACCTTTTTTGTCGCTGAGCTTGCTGATAAAACTATGCTGGCTACTGTTGCTATTGCTAGTCGGGATAAAAACTATCTTGCTGTTTGGTTGGGCAGTACCATGGGATTGGTAGCATCGAATTGCTTGGCTATAATAGCTGGCAAAGCCTTGAGCCAAAAGTTATCCGGTAAGGCGATGCATATGACGGCCGCAGCCATATTCACTTTCGCTGGTGTAGCTTCCATCTGGCAAGGAATTTCAGGACTGTAGGGCAATATAAAGCTATATAAGGACAGTACAACGAAATAGTTTAAAGAGTCGTTTATCGTGCGTAACAGCAAAACATTCTTAGTAACGTTATCAACTTTCATTTTATACTCTGTTTTCTCGAGTAGGGTGCAGGCGATGACTGATGACACTGATATTGATACTAACAGACCGAGCTTCGCTGATTCACCCTTAGTAGTGCCTAAAGGCAGTTTGCAATTAGAGAATGGTTTACTCTATCAACATCTACAACACGGCAGTAACTATTTTGAAATACCGGAAACTGAAGTCCGTGTAGGGCTAACCCAGAACCTTGAATTCCAAATGTTCGTTCCGGATTGGGCTATCCTTCATACGAATGGCGCCACCAATACCAATATAGCCAATAGCAAACCAAGCCTGACCTCCGTCCAGACTACTAGCGGCGGCAGTCAAAATGGTGCCTCTGACCTAACCGAAATCGGGCTAAAGGCACAGATGCCACACTTATGGAGCGACTTAAATGTCGCAGTGATTAGCGGAGTCACTGTACCTACAGGTAGTACTTTCATTTCCGGTACTGGTGTACAGCCAATATTTAGAGTACCCTGGAACAAAACTATTTTTGGACCCTGGTCAGCCGCTGGCATGCAATCAATTCTCGTAGTTAATTCTGGACATGATGTCCAATATCAAAATTTTTGCTCACTAAATAGAGCTTTTGGCCAAAGGACTTCTATATTTGTGGAGTATGCTGGCTTTTATACGCACGCCCACTCTCCAAGTAACATTATTCATTTTGGCATCGTTCGTAAATTGAGTCGTCACAATCAAGTCGATTTACATTTTGGTTTTGGTATGGACAAAACGGCACCGGCAGCATTTGTTGGTACAGGCTATTCATTTAGATTCGATCATTTGCCTTTAATAGACTGATTTTCTAGCTTAAATAAGGTATTTTGTTGGAGCGTAGGTTTCAGGTGATAAATATTGCAGCAAGATAAAACCCCTAATTTACCGTTAAAAGCATTGAGATGGCTGATATATGGTCAGCCCTTAGCCACGCAGCAATATGATTTGATGCGCCTGCCGAAGTTATTAGCACTGCCAGTTTTTTGCTCGGACGCTATTTCATCAGTTGCTTATGGTCCCCAACAAATTATTCTTGCTCTGTGCCTAGCTGGATTGTGGCAAACGCAATACACTGCCGTGTTCAACCATAATGTGATTCTAATCGCATCACTAATTATTCTGGTGCTTTTTCTAGTCGCTGTCTCTTATTGGCAAACAATTTTTGGCTATCCGAGCGGGGGCGGATCTTACATAGTCACAAAAGACAATCTGGGTACCTGGCCTGGTCTTATCGCCGCTGCTGCTCTATTAATCGACTATGTGTTATGTGTTTCTGTTTCTATAGCTTCTGGCATACAAAATTTAAAAGACATGCCTCTGCTTGCTCCGTTGCATATTAGTGAGCATCTCGTTTTATATTGCTTAAGCGGAATAATTTTTATGACCTGGCTCAACTTGAGAGGGCTACGAACACCCGGATTACTTTTCGCCATTCCCGTTTATACATTTATAGCCATGAGTTATATTCTCCTATTTCTGGGATTGTCTGCTGAACATATCGGTTGGACTTTGCATAAAGAATATATCAATACATTAATGCCAGCTCAAATAAGTGCAGGTGTAGCCGCTTTAGGGACTGCAGTATTACTCAGAGCCTTTGCCACCGGATGCTCGGCCTTAACTGGAATCGAATGCGTCAGTAACGGCATACCAGCCTTTAAAGAACCTCAACCCAAAAACGCAGCCATCACCCTAACTTGGATGGCAATTATATTGGGCACAATTTTTGCTGGTGTTGCTGTTTTGGCAACTAAATTACACATTATCTATTGGGAAAGTGAGGGTGTAAGCGCTCCGGCCGTAATAGATCAAATATCCGGCGCAGTTTTCGGCAAAACAGACGGCTCAAGTTTTTTTTATAACTTGATGCAACTTTCTACAGCCGGCATTCTTTTTGTTGCCGCTCAAACTAGTTTTGCCGACTTCCCTCGAGTTACCTCAATCCTCGCCCGGGATGGCTTTATGCCCAGGCAGCTGACTCAGCTAGGAGATAGACTTGCTTTCGATAACGGCATACTTATTCTTGGATTTCTCTCGACTATTTTTATAGTTGTGGAAAAAGGTAGTGTAGACCTATTAATTCCATTTTTTACGATAGGTGTTTTTCTCGCTTTTACCCTGTCGCAAACTAGCATGGTTAAACACTGGTTTATCAAAGGTGGTAATGGCTGGCAAACGAAAGCAATGCTAAATGGAATTGGTGCCATAGCCACTTTTATCGTTCTTATGGACATAGTTGCCGAAAAGTTTTTTGATGGTGCCTGGTTGATCATTCTTGTAATTTTGATTTTGCTTTTTTTCTTTAAAAAGATTTCTCAACACTATGAAACTCTCGCTAGTCAACTTGCTCTAAACGAGTATAACCACACCACCCAACCGCAAAAAAATACTGTGCTCGCATTAGTACATGGTATACATGCCGGTACGGTTAAATCACTTAACTATGCTCGGTCCATTTGCCCTGACTGTAAGGCAGTTTTTGTGGAAATTAATCCTGGTGATGGTTCTATTCTTAAAGAACAATGGCAAAAAGATTTTCCAGAAATACCGCTTGTAATTCTACCTTCACCTTATCGTTCCTTGATACAACCAATCATGAACTATTTGGATGAATATCATGATGAACATCCAGATCGCGTAATAACAGTGATTATTGGAGAATACGTTCCGAACAAATGGTGGGAAACACTCTTGCATGGAAATACAGGCTTAGTTTTGAAGCTGGCTTTGCTTGCCCGTAAAGACGTTGTTGTCGCGAACGTACGATATAGCTTAAATTAGCGTTGTCGGTTAGCCCACATGCACCATTGGTCGTTTGTCGGGATCAGGCTCGGCAGTGCGTAAAATTTCTCTTGTAACAGGAGCGATTTCGCCTTCGCCAAAAAATAGATATTGAAGAATATAAACAACCGGATTACCTTCTGTCCAACCCAAATAAAGGTGCGGAAGATAATTCATTTTATTGCGCAGCTCAAGCAAAAGTCCCGCCAGAGCATTAGGTATAGCAATGCTTGAACAGTGCAGCACTTTATATTTGCCAGATTTTTGCCCAGTTACCCTCAACACAGGCTCGTCAAAATCTGAGGCATCGCTAACAGTGACTTCTATAAAAATTATTTCGTCCTCAGATATATTGTGAATTTTCGCCGCTTTTTTTGCCTTGGTTTCATAGTCAGAAATTCCCGGACGGTGGGCGACCAGTCGAATAGTGTCGTGACTGACCTCATTTATAAATTGCAGCGCTAGTGGGTCAAAAACAACGCGGTGAGTTCTCAATTCAGTAGATCTTAAAGCCCGCGAAATAAAGGAGGTAATTAGAATGACCGCAATGAAAAAGGACGCAATTTTTATACCATCAGGACGTTCGATTGCGTTAACGACTGTCGTATAAACAAAAACAAAAGCAATACAGAGAAACGCTGCCCTTCGAAAAAGACTCTCTCGAAAAGTTGTAAGGAAAGAGGCTATAGCCGCTGAAGTCATCAAGACTAACACCCCAGTAGCATATGCAGCCCCCTGGGCATTTACACTGGCATGAAAAATAAAAGTAACAGCAAAAGAGACGGCAGCAAAAAATATAACTAAGGGACGACGGGCCTTTGCCCATTCCGGTGCCATACCGTAGCCTGGAAGGTAACGCGGCACCAGGCTGAGCAATCCAGCCATAGCTGAAGCGCCGGCAAACCAAAGGATTAAAATAGTACTGATATCATATGCGGTGCCAAAATAATTACCCAAATAATTATGAGCCAAATAAGCCAGTGCCCTGCCGTCCGCCTCGCCTCCTGGAAGAAACAACTGCTCTGGAATTAGAATAGAAGTGGTAATCGAGCTAGTAAGCAAGAAAAAACTCATAATTAAAGCTGCACTGCAGAGCAGATATTTGGTATTTTTTATTCGTCCCTGGGGCAGGCGGCGATCGTCGGTAGGATTACCCTTTACCAAAGGCATAACCGCCACGCCAGTCTCAAAACCGGATAACCCAAGAGCGAGCTTTGGAAAAAGTAAACAGCAGCTCCCGAGCATATTCCATACTGATCCATGCATAATGAACAATTTATGCCAGCTATTGCCGATCATCCATGAATTTTCAGCCAGGTGGTATAAGGCAGTGCCAACTACAATAAAATTAAGTGTGAGATAAGTTCCAACCAATAAAATGGCAATACCGATTGCTTCCCGGAAACCTTTTAGAAAAACACCGCTTAAAATTGCAAGCATAGCCAGGGTAATAACCATACGGTTCTGCATCCAAAATGGGGTCCAGGGATTTTGTACCAAATGGGTGGCAGCATCAGCAGCTGAAAGTGTAATAGTGATAATAAAATCAGTAGCCGCAAAACCAAGCAAAACTAGAACGACCAGCTTGCCACTCCAACCCGGTAAAAGTTTTTCCAACATAGCAATGCTGCCTTGCCCATGAGGACTTCTGCTTGCTACTCGACTGTATACTGGCAAAGCACCAAATAAAGTTAACAATATTAGAATTAGGGTCGCCATTGGCGACAATAATCCCGCCGCTAGAAAAGCAATACCCGGGGCATAACCCAAGCTTGAAAAATAGTCTAATCCAGTTAGACACATTACTTTCCACCAGCTGTCCTGGTGTTGAGGGTGCTCTGGCTTTCCAGGCTGACGCATGTCATCCAAAAGCCAGAGAGACAATTTCCGCTTATCGATAGATTTCACGACAATTGACAACTATAAAGCCTCCAGCGACAGCTTCACCCGGCTAACCCGCTTTAAGACTCTAATAAGGAGGGGACTCATAACACACAAATATTTCTTATTGAGGATATATTAGCATGCAGATATAACTAACAGAATGTTTTACGATTTCCAAAGCGAAAATTTGCGGGTAATCTCGTCCATATCTTCCTTTTGGCCGAACATACATAGCCCATAATATTCTAGTTCACTTTCTTTTAGCTGATTAGTTCTCTCTAATTGCTCTGCATATGTTTGACCAGTCATAGATTCAAGAAAGTCAGTAAAAATTAGGCCTTTCTCCTTAGCAGCGTTACGGGCATTTCTAACTTTATTGGAATTATCGGCTTGAAGAACAATCAAAGATAATCCCGACGAAGAATGTCTATTATTGTCAGCATCTATATAATCGATGAACTTCATATTGGCACGATCGCTTTCGCTGGCTTGGGCTACTAACACAGCCGCCATATGCGCTGCTGCGTTCAATGCTACTCCTGTCGCAATCTTTTTATTTAGCACAACAACAAATTTGTGTGTGGTCTGTCCAATACCTTCAGCCATTTCGCTACCCTATGCCTTATCCCACTCTAACCAATCTAAGATCAAATCCATTCCTTGTCGCCAATTCTGTTCCACCAAACCGATAGCCAAACTCAAATCTTTTTTTTCAAGAGCTACTACTATTTCCTCATGCTGTTTACCGGATCTTTCAACGCGTGATTTTTCCTTCATATAGGCCGTTTCATATCTGAGGATCAACTGTCTTGAAATAGACAGTTGATTGAGCAAGTATCGGTTATGACACAGCTCTGTCAGAGTTTCGTGGAATCGCCTATCAAATTGCACTGCTTTCTCCGCATTGCTAGCAATTTTGGAAAAGTCTTTATTTATAGACCGCAATTTTTCTACAACCAAAGAAATGCGGGCTTGAGAAAGGCGGATAGCCAAGCCTTCTAATGTCCATATAACCGGATAGATTTCTTTTACCTCTTTAGGGCTAAAAGGGTTGACAGAAAAGCCGCAGGACAAATCACTTCTAACAAAACCTTTCAGCTCCAATTTAAACAACGCTTCTCTCAAAGGCGTTCTACTAACGCCAAGCTCTTCACAAAGTCTGGACTCTACAATACGTTCCCCGGGCAATAGTTTCTGCCCAATAAGCCTCTTTAGAACCTCCTCCTGGATACGCACATGCGCAGGCATGATCTTTTTTGAAAATAGACTTTGTTTTGATGGCATAAAAATATTGTATACTATTTTTCTATATTGTATACATTTATTGAAGATTGCATATGTAAGCTTTGCATGCCAATGGTTTAATTCAATAAGTTATTGTTCTTAGCCCAACATATTTCAGAAGTTACGCCGGCTAGCAGTGAATATCTAGGCGAGAAACCCGTTGCTAGAATTATTTTCTCTGTTGAACAGGAAGTGGTGGTAGTAAGTTTATCTATTTGGTCGATATTGACTGGAATTTTTTCACGCCAATGTGCAGGTAGCACAGAATCTGCCGTTTTGACCGCAGCACGAAGTAATGGCTCTGGAATGGAAAAAATTTTGTCATTTTGTGTCAATGCCATTGATATTGTTTTAGAGAGATCTTTCATAGACACAGGATCTCGGTTAGCAACGTTAAATACGTGCATACCTTTGGGTAGTTTGTTCAAACATAAATTGATAGCCTCAGCCAAATCACTGGCAAAAATCAAACTTTTGGTGGCACTACCATTGCCTATATTAAAATAGCGCCCTTTGTTAATTGCCTGAATCAATTTAATCAAATTGCCTTTGTCTCCAGCACCAAAAACAAGGGCCGGTCTGAGAATAACTATTCGAGAAATAGACCCAGCTTTTTCAAACATTTTTTCGCAGGCAATCTTGGAAGCAGCATATGGCGTTGATCCCAACAACGGTGCTGTTTCTTCGATCATAGAGAAGGGACCGGCGCCATAGACCGATATGCTACTCATAAAAATGAAAGTGTTAACACTATAGCGTGCTGTTGATTGCAAAAGTTTTTCTGTTACTCGCACATTTAAGAGATTGTATTCTTCTTCCGAAGCTTCCGATTGGTGAACAAGCCCCGCCAAATGTATTATTGATTGGCAGCCTCCAACTAATTGGTCAAAGTCTTCTAGTTTTGCCAGATCACATTCAATAAATTCAATTCGGTTCAGATCACCATTGCTACCGAGCAGTTTAGTAATTTGCATTTTTGCTCGCTCCAAATTGCGCACAGGCAGCCGAAGTGGCAAGGCACTTTTCGCCATAATTTCTCGTACTAGGGCCTGTCCGATTAGACCGGTACTCCCAGTCACAAGTACTTTAGAGTTCGCTTGATCACTCATATCTACGTTGACGATTGCTTGGTTAACCGAGCCTTAAACGTGTTGACAATAATAAAGACCAAAGCCCTAGACCATATACCAAGATATACCAACTGATTAAAAATAGGCCAGTAATTTTGGGACAAATGTTTTCGGTAAAAAACTGCCATGCCTCTATGCAAATTTATAGTAGCCCCCGCTGGACGCAGTCTACTGGAAGCACCATGAGCATGATAAATTACTGCACCCGGGAAATAAAATACTTGCCATCCCGCCTGTTTGATTCGCCAACACCAATCTATATCCTCACCAAACATGAAAATATCTTCGTCAAGTAAGCCAATCTTGTCAATTGCTGTCCTTCGTACCATCATGCAACTGCCGGACAGAGCATCTACCTCGCATTTCTCATCGGGATTCGTATATGTCATATTGTATTTGGCAAATAATGGATGCTTAGGAAATAGCTTACTAAGGTATGTCAAACGAAATAATGCCGCTGCCGGAGAGGGGAACGAACGACGGCAAGCCAATTGCAATGTGCCGTCGTCATTCAAAACTTTAGGGCCAACAGCTCCGCACTGGAGGTTATCCTCTAAAAATTTGGCTAACTCACTGATAGCGTTACCCACAACCAAGGTGTCAGGGTTTAACAGCAAAACGTAATCTCCCGCAGTTAGCGGTATAGCCTGATTACAAGCTTTAGAAAAACCAAGATTATCTACGTTAGCAATTACTTTCACGTGCGGAAATTCACCAGATAAAATACTTAGCGATTCATCACCAGAAGCATTGTCTACCACAAAAATCTCGAAGTCTTTTGCAAAACTGTCATTGCTTATCGCTTGAAGACAACGTCTAAGCAAATATGGCGTTCGCCAATTTACTATAACAACTGAAACTTTTTTCGACTCTGAAACCATAACTAAGGAATCATCCTGCCTTAAAAGCGTGTTTTAAAGCCGAATCAAGATCACAAATAATGTCATCCGGATTTTCAATGCCTACAGCAAGTCTTATACCGCCAGGATCGATACCCATAGATATTTGTTCAAGGGCTGGATAGCTAACATGAGACATAGAAGCAGGATGTTCAATCAATGTGCGTATCTGCCCAAGACTAACGGCTAAGGTAATAGCATAAGCATTATCTGCCAAGTAATCCATCATACGCTCTCCGACTAACTTTGATTGTTCAGGGTCTTCGCCTTTCAATCTAAAATAAATCATGATACCGGGTGCGAAATTACCATCATAGTCACGTAGCAGCTGTGTAGCCAATTGATACTGGGGAAACGAAGGCATTCCTGGATAACGCACAATATCGACCATAGCATGTGATTCAAGAAATTGAGCGACTTTTAGAGCATTGGCCTGTTGCCTAGGTATTCGCAAACAAAGAGTTGGTATGCCGTATACAAGTATATGCCAAGCATTTAGCGGCGGCAGGATACTGCCATAATCTTTTCTAAAAATGATAAGCGGTTTATGAAATTCTTGCCTAGTTATAACAGCTCCACCCATAACAGTACCGAATCCACTTAATCCTTTAGTCAAGCTGTGTACGATAACATCAACACCATCTTTACCAGGTCTTTGACAGAAGGGAGTAGCAAAAGTATTGTCAAACACAGACAATATTTTTTTTGATTCCGCTCTATTGGCATTAATCTTTTTAAGAGCTTCAACGATAGCTGGTGTATCAATCAATTCAAGATTTGGATTGGCCGGTGATTCCAAGTAAAGCACGCGCGTATTTTCGTTAACCAGAGGAACAAAGCTATTTGCGTCGGTTAAATCACAAAAATGAACTTTTATGCCCATCCTAGACAATTGATTTGTGAACAAGCTATAGGTGCAGCCATAAACAGTCTTATGAGAAATAATTTCACTACCAGGGTTCAAGGCAAAACAAACCGCCGCTTGCACTGCTGCCATCCCGCTAGAAAAAACTACGCAGCACTCCTGCTCCTCGGCAGTAGCCAAAACGTGCTGCAGCATATCTATAGTAGGCTCTCCCATCCGATCGTATATGTAAATAGGATGATGGTCCGGCTGCGGTGGTAAAGAAAATTCAGCGAATCCCTTAGCGCCGCGCTCAGCAGAGCCAAGCGAAAAAGTAGAAGAAGTCGTTATCGGCGGAACTACATGATGAGAATAGTCCCACTCAAAAGTTGGTGATTGTCCATATATTAGGCGGGTCGGTACTGAATACTTTTTTTCATTGATTTTTTTTAGGGACATTTCCGCCTCTATTGTTTTGCCCTTTTCGAGAACTATAGTTCTTATTGTGGACTTTAGTATTAAGCAATTGTCCATAAACAGACGTGCTTTGGGAACTGTATTTAAGCCCAGTGTTAAGCGAACTTTGCCTTTGTGGCAGAAGCTTACCGTAAGTAGCTGTAACTTCTCCACCCGTAGATTTGTCCATCAACTTGCCTAAAACCGACTCATTATCCGCCACCGGATTATCAGGAAGGCTTTTAGGCACAGATAGCCGTCCCTGTAAATCTGCCATAGCCTGCGGAGAATAAGGGATATGCTCGGGTCTTGAGTCCTGTGTAGCCGGAGATTGATAAGACATACCGGAATTAGAAGTCTGCTTGCCTGTTGGCTTGCCGGTCGGCTTCAGGTAAATACTTGATTTTTTTGACGTAACCGGACCATAGCCTTGCTTGTAGTAGTAAATAGGGTCCCAATGCCAACGAGCAAGATTAGGATTTCTCCCCACCAATCCTTGCTCCCATCCCTGCACAGCCCCAATACCAGTGGTCACTCTTACGGCTCGCTTTCGGCTTTGCTGCTCTTCGTCAGACAGCGCCGGCGCAATTGTTAAGACAATAAGAACGTTTGCAGTAATCAATAGTCGAATTACTAAAGAATTGAGCTTCATAATCAACCTCAGTACTATTATTGCCCTTATCCGACAACAAAGAAAATTAAAATCGATAGATTTCATGAATTTCTTGCCGTCAGACGCTCTAAAAACCTAAATTTCCGATATTTAACGGCCAATTACCTTTGTAAACTGAAACCAGGTATCTTTTAATACCCATTCGAAGAAAAATGGGATAATGTTTGTTCTCGTTTTTGCCCAGCCTGTAATGCAGGAATTTAAAGGAGTTTTTATGACGCAAATGACTCAAACACCTACCATAATGGACACAGCTGTTCTAGATGAGGTCATTCTTTGGATAAAAGCATTAAAAGAAGCTGGTGTTTCACCAGACACGGCTGCCAATGTTACCTCCAAATTTTTCATCGCTGCCAGCACTGCCGAAGACGATGAAGACTTCGCCGACGAAGACTATGCTGATTTCGACGAAGAATAACCGCAAACTGTCGTAATTGTCAGAGATAGCGGTAGTCGAGTCTATTTAACCGCTGGTTATGAAAAAAATTCCACTACGTACCTCCCTAGCTCTGTGCCTGCTTGCCTGGCACACAATTTTTTGTAACGTCGTTTTAGCAGAAACTACCGAATCAACTGCTAATACGAACAATGAAAATGGCTTACAGCCAACAAGCACAGAAGCAAGCAAAAAACATAAATTAACTGCTGAAAATTACAAACAAATTCTGGAAAAACTAAATAGTCATTTGGAAGAGGAAAGTAATTCCGGTGAGATCTACTTTCGTCGAGCTTTCGTCTACCAGAAAATGCAAAAATACAACAATGTTTTGAGTGACTGCGATTTAGCTATTGCCAACAAATTTGATAATGCGCGTGTGCACTTGCTTAAAGGCGAAGCTTTATTTAGTCTCAAACACCTGAAGGACGCAATGGTTGAGACGGATAGAAGTATTGCTTTCGACAATAGCAAAGCCAGGGCTTACGCTTTAAAAGCAAAAATCAACCAGTCTCTCACACACTATGATCAAGCTTTGCATGATATTAACCGCGCCATAAATATGGATGCTACCCAGGCTAGCTATTATAAAATTGAGGCGGAAATTGCCTATAAAGTTGAGGAATATGATCGGTGCATTCAAGATGCCAACAAAGCCATTCAATTAAACCCTAATTTCAGCGACGCTTATGCGATCCGCAGTCAAGCTTATGAAGCCAAAGATAAACGAGAAGAGGCAAAACAAGATAAGATTAAAGCTCATAAACTGGCTAAAGACTATAAAGAAGATCAATTTTGAAACTGAAATCAATTACTATTTCGCTAGTTTCATACGCGCTTATGGCTATGGTGATTAGTGCTTGTAATCAACAAAACGCCAACCAGTTAAATTCTTCATCTACCACTCCCAGCAACCAAGTAAGGCTATCTCAACAAGCAATTGATTTCGCTCAATTAGAAATTTTGACCGTCAAGCCGCGCTACAGTCAAGCAAAAATTATCACCACCGGTGAAATTAAAGCCGACGAAAATAGAGTCTTCCATATCAACTCTATCGTGCCCGGGCGTGTAACTAAAGATAATATAGTTCTAGGCAATGCCATAAAGCCCGGTGAAATCCTTGCCGTAGTACAAAATCTGGATGTGGCTCGTATTTATGGCGAGTATATTCACCAATCTCATCAAAATGAAATTGACGTTGACCAATCTGAAGCAAGATTGGATCTGGAAAAGAAAAAGGTTGCCCGCCTAGAGAAAGTGAATAAAGAGGGAAGTGTAGCCGAGAAAGATCTGATAGCAGCCCAAAGTCAGCAGAAGCTATGTCAAATAATTCTCGGCGGCTTTAAAGAGCACAGAATTCACATGAAAGCCGAGGCAAGATCCATGCTTTCAACTTATGGAGTCGATCTCGATGAAGAGTCAAAGCAGGGATTATCTCATATAGTTTCTGGCAGTCCAATTCGCGCTCCCAGACCTGGAATAGTGATTAAAAAAAATGTCACGGTTGGCGATGTGGTTAACCCGAGCGAACCACTGTATGTAGTGGCAGACCTTTCTAAAGTGTGGCTAGATATTACCGTATACGACAAAGATCTGGAAAAAGTTAAGGAGGGAGAATCGGTAATATTTCACAGCGATAGCATACCGGGGATAACCTTTAAAGGTTTGATTAGTTATATCCAACCAGCAGCTGGGGACGCCACTAAAACTTTTTTGGCGCGTGTAATTCTACCCAACGATAAGCTTATTCTTAAACCGGGTATGTTTGGCCAAGCAGAAATTACTGCTGTAGAGCGCAATCAGTTTCCTTATTTACCAGATCGAGCCTTGCAAAAATACAAAAATGATACTTTTGTGTTTGTCAAACAACGTGACGGTTCGTATGGCAAACGCAAAGTTACACTAGGCGATAGACTCGGCGATGGTTATTTAATTACCGACGGCATAGCTTCGAACGAACAGGTAGTTGGTTCAGGTAGCTTTAAATTAAAGTCGGAATTGTTGAAGTCTGAAATTGGCGCAGACGAATGATGGAAGTAATTATCGGCAGAATTACTCGTTTTCGCTCCCTTATCTGTCTATTCTTTGTAATTTTCTTTGCCGCCGGCATTTGGTCTTTATTTCACTTGCCCATAGACGCCTTCCCGGACTTATCAAATAATCAAGTACAAATCATGACGGAAGTTCCTGGTATGGGACCGATTGAAGTCGAGCAATTGGTAACCATTCCCCTAGAGTCAATCATGAATGGCTTACCAGCAGTTGAACAAATTCGTTCAATTTCTAAATATGGTCTCTCGGTTGTCACAGTAGTTTTCCCGGACAAATTAGGTACCTATTTCCCAAGACAAATCGTACTGGAACGCCTGCAAACTGCTCGCTCTCGCCTGCCTGATAAGGCAGAACCACAATTAGGACCTGTAAGCACTGCTATGGGTGAGATCTACCAATACGCGCTGGAAAGTACCAGACATTCGCCCACCGAACTTAAAACAATTCAAGAATGGGATATTAAATACGCACTACGCACTGTTCCCGGCGTAGCCGAGGTGAATACCTGGGGAGGATTAACTGATGAATACCTAGTAAGTATTATTCCAGCCAAGCTGCAATTGTATGGTTTAACAATAAAAGATGTTTTCGATGCAATTCAGAATAATAATGATAATTTCGGCGCTGGCATAATAAATCATGAAAGCGAACAATACATTATTCGTGGACTTGGACGCGCTAATTCAATAAGTGATATAGAAAATATCATTGTCAAGTCCAAAAACGACATTCCAATATGTATCAAAACCCTGGGTTCCGTCAGTCACGGGAGTGCTTTACGGCAAGGTGCTGCCACTAAAGATGGTCAGGGCGAAGTTGTAGTCGGCCTAGT
>Ga0116230_10003705_pt1 | contig 14946 bp, 14 predicted proteins | sample S1TSphfallax_3_FD_88678 | JGI IMG/M metagenome (GOLD analysis project Ga0116230, IMG submission 88678) | Host-associated microbial communities from peat moss isolated from Minnesota, USA - S1T2_Fd - Sphagnum fallax MG | ecosystem: Host-associated > Plants > Peat moss > Unclassified | place... | reverse complement strand
TCGCCGAGCTGGATCATCCGAGGGTCCGACTGGCCGAGCGGCGCCGTCAGATGGAAGTCCCGCGTGCGGAGGTCATAGGTGCCGGCGAATTCCGCCGCACGGCCGACCGGCCATGTTACCGGCGCCGTGTCCAGCGCCAGCGTGCTCGCGACTTCGTCCAGCAGGTCGAAGGGGTCGCGCGCCTCGCGGTCCATCTTGTTGATGAAGGTGATGATGGGGATGTCGCGCAGCCGGCAGATCTCGAAGAGCTTGCGCGTCCGCTCCTCGATGCCCTTGGCGGCGTCGATGACCATCACGGCGCTGTCGACCGCCGTCAGCGTGCGGTAGGTGTCCTCGGAGAAGTCCTCGTGACCGGGCGTGTCGAGCAGGTTGAAGACGCAGCCGCGGTATTCGAAGGTCATCACGGAGGTGACGACCGAGATGCCGCGATCGCGCTCGATCCCCATCCAGTCGGAGCGGGTGCGGCGGCGCTCGCCTTTCGCGCGGACATTGCCGGCGAGCTGAATGGCGCCGCCGGCGCGCAGCAGGCGCTCGGTGAGCGTGGTCTTGCCGGCGTCGGGGTGGGAGATGATGGCGAAGGTGCGCCTGCGGGCGATCTCGTCCGCGATGTTCTCGAAGGGGGTCATGGGGCCCGGGCTTAGCAAGAACGGGCGGCAGAAGGAACCGCCGGGTCGGACAGGCTGCCCTGAGATCAGTAGGCCAGGTAGTCCGGTCCGACCTTGATGCACTCGGCGTCCAGGTTGCTGCGCTCGTCGTGGCCCCAGTCGTTTTGCGGCAGCGTGTTGTAGGGCGGCTGGAAGACCTGCTTCATCATTTGGAAGCTGGTCGGCAGGTCCGACGCCGGGTTGTCGAATTTGACGATCCAGAAGTAGTCGTAGTTCTGGGCGGGCCAAGTCTCGGGCACGCCGGGCAGGCGGCCGAGATGGAGCAACTGCCGCAGGGTTACCGGCTTGGCCCTGAAGCGGATCGCGAGCCAGGCGCTCGCGATGTGGTTGTGCTCCCAGACCATCACCACGGGTTTCCCGGTGTAGAAGGGGTCGGTCATCACCTTCAGTACGGCGGCGCGGGTCGCGTTGTTGAGTTGCAGTGTGAAGCTGCGCTTGTCGGGGTTGGGCAGCACCGAAAAGTTCGTCACCGGCACGTTCCAGCTGTCGGCGACGGGTTTCGCCAATTCCAGGGTGTGGATGGTGATGGCGAAAAAGGCGGCGGGCGCGACACCCGGCGGGAACAGAGAATCGATGGCGCCCTTGCCCAGGTATTGACCGACCAGGGCTTTGGACCGGTCGCGGCCCGCGGTGCAGAGCCTGAGTGGGCCGGTCTTCTCGGGGTGTCGGAGGATGATGATCTCGGACGGATGGGCAACGGCCGGGCTGGGTGCGGCCAATAGGGCGGCGAGCAGGAGTGCGAGGCCGCAAAGAACAATCCGCATCGCCGGACCCGTTTCGTGGAGGCGTGGACCCTGCATTGGGTGGCATATACGGGCAAGGGGGCGGCGGCCCTGGCGGGATGATGTCGTCCGATGGTAACGCCGGACCGTGATCAATGGAGATCTGCGATGCGGTTGGAAGCGGATGGTTTCGCGGACATTCCCATGGGTGCCGGCGTCATGCGGCTGCATCTGCTGCGGCCGGCCGCAGCAGGGCGTTTTCCCGCGATCCTGCTCTATTCGGAGATCTACCAGGTGACGGCGCCCATCCGTCGCACTGCGGCCTTTCTCGCCGGGCACGGTTTTCTGGTCGGCGTGCCGGAGGTCTATCATGAGTATGAGCCGGCCGGGACGGTGCTCGCCTATGACACCGAGGGCACGGCGCGGGGCAACCAGCTGAAGTTCGAGAAGCCGGTGCCGTCCTATGACGCCGATTGCCGTGCGGCGCTGGATCATCTGCGGGATCATCCGGCTTCGACCGGTGCCTTGGGCGCTTTCGGTGTGTGCCTCGGCGGGCATCTGGCGTTCCGCGCCGCCCTGCAGCCGGATGTGCGCGCGACCGCCTGTTTCTACGCGACCGATTTGCACACGCACAGCCTCGGCGCGGGCGGCGCGGATGGCAGCCTGGATCGCGCGGCCGAGATCAAGGGCGCGTTGCTGATGGTGTTCGGGCGGCAGGACCCGCATGTGCCCCCCGAGGGCCGGGTGATGATCCGCGAGCGGCTGGAGGCGGCCGGGGTCGATTTCGAGTGGCACGAGGTGAATGCAGCCCATGCCTTCATGCGGGACGAGGGGCCGCGCTACGATCCCGAGCTGGCGCGCTTCGGCTATGACTGCGCGCTGAGGCTGTTCCGCGAGGCGCTGAGGGTCTGACCCTCCGTACATTCCGAGGCTGGCGCCAGAGCATCGACTTCGGTACGGGTGGCCAGCCTGATTAGGCTCCTCACCGAAAGCAAAATCCTTGCAGTCAGCAGACGCCGCGCAGGCGCCGGCAGCGGACATCGCGCGTGCGCCCGGCATAGCGCCAGGGCTGGCCGGCGTGCCTGAGACCATGCTGTGGTCGTTGCATAACCGCGCCTGCGAGGCCCGCCAGGACGACCCCGTCCTCATCGATCCCCACAGCGTTACCATCCATGCCGCCATGCAATACGACTTCGCGCGCCATTTCGGCGAACCCGGCGGCTCCCTCGCCGTGCGCGCGGCAGCAATCGACCGCGCGCTGCGTCTCTGGCTCGAAACCCATCCGGACGGCCTCGTCGTCTCCCTGGGCGAAGGGCTCGAAACCCAGGCGCAGCGTGTCGATAACGGGCGGATGCGCTGGCTCTCCGTCGATCTGCCGGAGGCGATCGGGCTTCGCGAACGGTTCATCCCGCCGACCAACCGCTTCCGCCATCTCGCGGTGAGCGTGCTCGACCCGGCCTGGATGGATGAGGTCGACGACACAGCCGGCCTGTTCGTCGTGGCTCAGGGCCTGCTGATGTATCTGGACCCCCCAAGCGTCCGCGACCTGCTTGGCGGGATCGCCGAGCGCTTCCCGGGCGCGGAGCTGGTCTTCGATGTCGTGCCGCCCTGGTTCTCGCGCCTCACGATGATCGGCTTTCAGCAGACGCCGCACTACCGGCTGCCCGCGATGCCCTGGGGTATCGGGCGCGACAGCGTGGCGGAAACCCTGCGCAGCTGGCACTGGCGCTTTGCCGATTGCGTCTTCCTCGAATACGGCGCGCCGCGCGGGTTGCCGCGGCTGCTGAGCCGTCTGATGCACGAAATACCTTCCGCCAGGCACGAGCTTCCGTGCCTGGTTCATGTCACGACAACAACCGGTGATCGGACCCCTTCCATGACCATTGATACCAGCGGCGCTGCCAGCATCGGCGGCGTATTCGCCGCCGCGACCCTCAACGCCACCCGGAGCAGCGACCTCGCCCGTGCCTCCAGCCAGGTCGTCGCCAAGCGTGTGGTTCTTGGGGTCGCGGGCGCGCTCAACCCCGCCGACGCCGATCACGCCGAGTTCGCGCGCATGGTGCCCGAAAAGATCGAGGCCTTCTCTGCGGTGGGCTCGGTCGTGCGCCAGCAGACGGATCATGTCGCGCGCGAATGGACGCGCCTCGCATCGGATGAGTTGAAGGCCGCCGCCCAGGCGACGTTGGCCCTGGCCGGTTGTTCGACCCCGGCGGCACTTGCCGCCGCGCAGCACGCCTTGATGCTGGGGTGGTTCGAGCGGGCGGCCGCCAATGTCGCCGCCATGGGCATGCTGACGCTGCGGGCGCAGGAAGCCGCCATGGCGCCGCTCCATGCCCAGGTGGCGGTGAACGTGGATCGGCTGACGGGCTGAGTAGCCGGCTCTCTGCTCCCTGTTCTTTCCGGACGAAAAGAACCAGAAAGGTCTCGCGGGTTCGGAGGGAGCAGGGATGAGGACGGACTGGTTCGTGGTGCGGCAGGTCACCCGCGACCTCTGGATGATCGCCGAGCCAGCCCATGTCGTGAATTGGCTCTATGTCGGCTCCGAGCTTGCCCTGCTGGTCGATACGGGCACGGGCATCGTGCCGATCGCGCCCCTGGTCGCGCGGCTCACCGACCAGCCCGTGACGGCCGTGAACACCCACTATCACTTCGATCATGTCGGCGGGAATGCCGGCTTTGCCGAGCGTCTGGCCGGGCTGCGTGGCGGCCCGCTGCTGGAGCGCGCCGCGCCGCGCGATCTGCTGGCGCGCTATCTCGCCGCTTTCCCGGCGATCATCGCCGACGCCCGGGCGCGGGTGGCGGCGGACCCGGACGCCTTCGCCCTGTCGCCCGAAACTGACGTGCGGGATTTTCCCGCCGGTTTCGATCCCCACGCGTGGCTGCCCGGGCGGGTAGCCGCGACGGCGCTGCTGCGCGAGGGCGAGGAGATCGACCTGGGGGATCGCCAGCTGCGGGTGATCGACACGCCCGGCCACAGCCCGGACGGCATCTGCCTCTTCGATGAGCGGCACGGCGTGCTGTTTGCGGGCGACACCCTCATGGAGGGCGCGCTCTATGCCCATTACGACGAATCGTCCCTGCCCGATCTGCGGGACTCGGCCGCCAAGCTGGCGGCGCTAGAGGCGCCGGTCCATATGATCTGCGCCGGGCATATCCCGCGTGCCGTCGCCGAAACGACGCTCATCGCGGAGACGGTCGCGGCGGTCGAGCGGGTGCTGGACGGCGCGCCCTACGTGCTCGGGCGCGATGTCTTCGGCTACACCGTCCGCGAGACCCGCGTCGGCCGGGTCTGGATTTATCATTCCGACGGCGCCGGGAGTTCCTTCGCGCTGCACGATTGAACCGCCCGGCGCCGTGTGCGCCGTTAGCGAGCGCCGCCGGCCGTCAGGATTGCCTCTCCGGAAATCCAGCGCGAGTCATCTGAGGCGAGGAACACGGCAACCGGCGCGATGTCGCCCGGTTGGCCGATGCGCCCGAGCGGCGTCCCGGCCAACGCGAAGTCGGCGAAGTCACCCGTGGCGAAGCCGGCTGTGTGGGTGCCTTCCGTCTGAACGAGGCCCGGGCTTATGGCGTTGACCCTGATCTGCCGCGGCCCAAGCTCCTTCGCCAGCGTTGCCGTGATGGCGTCTACCGCGCCCTTTGTCGCCGTATAGATCACGCTCGTGGGCGGGGTGATGCGGGAGACCAGAGAGCTGATGTTGATGACGCTACCGCCGTCGGGCGGGAAGTGCTTCACGGCCGCCTGGGTCGTCAGGATGAGCCCCAGCACGTTCGTGTTGAACTGGCGGTGGAATTCGGCCTCCGTCGCCTCTTCAAGCGGGCTCATGCCATAGACGCCGGCATTGTTGACCAGGATGTCGATCTTGCCGAACGCCTTGACCGTGGCGCCCACGATGCTCGCCACATCCTCGGCCTTCGCCACGCTTCCCCCAACCGCCACCGCGCGGCCCCCGGCCTCGGTGATGGTGGCCACGACCTTGTCGGCGCCTTCCTTGCTCGAAGCATAGTTCACGGCGACCGATGCACCCTCGGCTGCGAGGGCGACCGCGATCGCGGCCCCGATACCCTTCGAGGCACCCGTAACCAACGCCACCTTACCGTCAAGCTTGCTCATCTGAGAGCTCCTCTGTTTCCGTTAATTAGACAATTAGACAATCATCTAACTAATGCAAGAGCGCATTGAGCGGCGGGCCAAGCGTTTGCCGACGGGCTGCTCGTCAGATTTCGGAAAGCCGCTCCAGGTAGGCGGCGAGCACGTCACGCTGAAGGATGAGCTTGGCGAACTTGCCTTCGCGCACGATTGCGATGAGGCCGGCGTTCTCCAGCTCTTTCATGTGGTGGGAGATGGTGGCCGGGCTCACGTCATGCAGGTCTTGAAGGCAACTGCATGGCGTCGGACTGGACGACCGGCCGATCTCCTTGAGGATCTGGTAGCGGCGCGGTTCGGCGAGCGCTCGGGCGATCAGGGCGATCTGCCTGTCAGTAAGTTCAAGGGCGGTTGGGCTGCTCATAACCTACCCTATAGGGGCAGTTTACAGCCTTATTCCAGCGTAACGCGGTCAGATATGCGTGCGGGGCGTGCGTGAGCCTCACCCTTTCACGGCGCCGCCCATGAGGAAACCGCCCGAGAAGGCGCGCGAGAGAATCAGATAAAGGGCCACGACCGGCAGGGAATAGATGATCGAGAAGGCTGCGATATCGCCGTAGCGGACGTTGGCCGCGGCGATCAGCCCGTAGATGGTCAGCGGTCCGGTCGCCTGGGACGGGTCGCTCACCAGCACCAGCGGCACGATGAACGAGCCCCAGGCGTTGATGAAGCTGAAGATCGCCGCCGAGGCGATGCCCGGGATCGAGACGGGGATCACCACATGCAGGATCGTCTGCAGCAGGCTCGCGCGTTCGATGGCAGCGGCTTCCTCCATCTCGCGCGGGACGCCGTCGATCGCCGTCTTCATCAGCCAGAGAGCGAAGGGCAGGCTGTTCGCGCCGAGGAAAATGCCGGTGGGGATCAGGCTGAGCCAGCCGAACTCGGCGAAGATCTGGAAGACCGGGATGATCATGATGCCGACGGGAATGCCGGTGAGGAACAGCACCGTCACCATCAGCCCGTCCCGCAGGGGAATGCGACGGCGCGACAGGGCATAGGCGCCGACCACGCCGGGCACGACCGAAGTGACCGTCGCCACCGCCGCGAGGACGAACGTGTTCCAGAGCGACCAGAGATAGTCGCCGCGTGTGACATCGGCGAAATGGGCGAGCGTGAAGACCGGCCAGCGCAACGCCCAGCTCGCATTCGCATCAAGCGAGGCCAGGGCGAGCCAGAGCATCGGGGCGAGGAAGGCCAAGGTCACGATGGCCAGCAGCGCATTCGGGAGAAGCCGGGGAGGTTGCTCCGTCATGCCGTTACGGCCGGCGCGGCGCGGCGCGCGCGCGCGGGCCTCAGCGCGCGGACATAGAGATAGGCGAAGACCGTCGAGATCACGACCAGGACATCGCCCAGCAGGGCGCCGTAGCCGAGGTTGCTGAACTGGAATCCCTGCTGATAGGCATAGATCGGCAGAATATTCGTCGCGTCATTCGGGCCGCCGGCCGTCATGATGTAGGTCAGCGCATAGTTGGCGAGGATGATGAGCGTGACCAGCAGCAGGTTGGTCAGGATGGTCTGCTTCATGAGCGGCAAGGTCACGAAGATGAAGACCTGCAGACGGGAAGCATTCTCCATGCGGGCGGCCTCCAGCACCTCCGCCGAAATGCCGCGCAACCCCGCCGACAGGACCATCATCGAAAAGCCCGCCGTCGCCCAGACATTCGCGAGGCACACAATCAGCATCGGATGGTTGTCGAGGATATCGGCGCGTCCACCGAACAGCTGGCTGAGCGTGCCGCCCGTCGTGCTGAAGGCGTACCAGATGAGAGCGGCGGAGACAGGCGGCAGCATCCAGGCGACAATCGCGACGGCCCCGGCAAGGCTGCGCAGCCAGGCCGAGGCGTGTTGCATGAGCAGCGCCAAGGCCATCCCGACCACGGTCACGCCGATCAGGGCTGACCCGATGAGAAAGACCGCCGTGAGCTGTAACGAGACCCAGAAGGTCTCGTCGCCCAGCAGGCGGTCGATGTTGGCCCAGCCGGTGAACCAGTAGTGTTGCGCGTGAATGCCGATGAGCTGGATATTCGTCAGCCCGAGATAGAAGGCGTAGCCCACCGGCAGCAGGAACAGCGCGACAAGCAGCACGATCGACGGCAGCAGCAGGAGCAGGCCGATGCCGTCGGGCGTTTCCGCCGATCCCCAGCCCAGGCTAGCGCGTCTCGATTTCATCGGCGCCGAGCTGGTTCGACACGTAATCCTTCATGGCGGCGATCGCCTGATCGACTGTCATATCCGGATGCTGCGCGAGATTGCCCGTCGCCTGCTGCAGGGCGTGCGACCAGACCTCATACTCGGCCTTGACGGGCGTCAGGATGCCGTAGGGCAGCACCTGCGCGGAGACCTCGTTGTACGGCGGTGCGAAATTGATGAAGTCCGGCGCCTTGGTATAACTCGCATCGCCGGGCACGAAACCCGCCCAGTTGGCCGCATTGATCTGGTTCTCCTGCTCCTCCATGAGGTCGAGCAGCTTCCAGGCATAGTCACGGCTCTTGGTGGTCGCCGCAATGCCGAGATCCCACCCGCCGAGCGTGGTCGCGATGCCGGGCGCCTGGCCTGTCACTGTCGGGATCGGCACGATGCCCGCCACCTGCGGCGCCTGCGGCCAGTAGGGCGAGGAGATGAGCTTCGTCCAGTTGCCGCCGTAATAGTTCGAGCCCACGGCGATGGCGAGCTTGCTAGTCGCCATCAGCGAGAGCGGGATCGTCACCGCCGAGGGCGAGAAGAGATCGCTCAACGTATCGCCAAGGCCTTCATTGTACATCGTCTTGACGAAACCAAGGGTCTCTCGCAGGCCCTTGCTGTCCACGACCCACTTGCCGGTCTTCGGGTCCTGGATGGTGGGGTCGCTCGATCCGTTGAGCAGATTGCCGGTGCCCTGCAGCAACCCGTTGTCGCCCGAGCTTGTGCCGACATTCAACCAGAGCGGCACGACGCCTGGGATTTTTGCCTTGATCGCCCGCGCGGCCACCAGAATGTCGTTCCACGTCTTGGGTTGCCAGGGCACCGGCAGCCCGGCCTGCTTGAACATTGTCATGTTGTAATAGAGCTGGCTGTCATTCTCGCCGGTGCTCACGGCGTAGGTCTTGCCGTCGAACACGCCCTCGGTCTGGATCGCCTTCGGGAACTGGGCCCACCAGCTCGCGGTCGCAAGCTTGTCGTCGAGCGGCAGAAGGTAGCCGGAGGCCTGGAACTGGCCCAGGGCGGGTGTCGGCAACTGAGCGACGTCGGGTGCCGTGCTCGGCGAGCGATAGAGCAGGCTGAGCTTGTTGATGATGTCCGGATAGCCTCCGGGGATCGGTATCAGCTTGACCTCGGCGTCCGGATATTTCTGCTCGAACTCGGCCTTGATTCCGTTCCACCACTTGGCCGCGAGGTCATTGGTGTCGAAGACGTATTCGGATCCGTAGGCGACGCTGACGACGGTTTTCGATTGCGCCTGCGCCACGGCCGGGAGTGCGGCGAGCGTTGCGGCGGAAGCCAGAAGAGCCTTAGCCAGATGGGCGAGCTTGAAGCGCGGCATTGCAAAGTCTCCAGCGGATTGGATGCGGTTGAAAAAGCAGTCCAGTCATTTCAGGCATAAGCCCGCCGCGTCTGCGGGTCGTAGGAGGATGCCAGAGTGGCGCGGTCGATCAGGGCCGCGCCGCTGTCCGGGTCGAACGCGTAGATGAAGCGGGCATCCGGGGTCATCGTTGCCAATTCACCGATATCGAAACGGCTCCGCCCGCTTGCGCGGCAGGTCACGGCATGGCCGTCGCGGCGCAGCGTCACGAAGGTCTCGCTGCCCATGGGCTCGACGAAGTCGACGGTGGCGGCCAGCCGCGCATCGCTTCCCGCGCGTGCCACGGCGATATCGCTCGGCCGGATGCCGATCGAAACGGATGCAGGCAGGGTAACGCCGGGGTGGACATCGAGACCCGGAGGAAGGGCGATTGCGGCGTCAAGCACCTCCGCCACCAGGCTCTCCTCGGTGCGCCGGAGAACGCCGGGCAGGATGTTCATGCGCGGGGCTCCGATGAAGGTCGCCACCCGCAGGTCGACCGGATCATCGAAGATCGTGGCCGGGCTCGCCATCTGGTGCAGCCGCCCCTCGAACATGATGGCGATCTTCGTCGCCATCGTCATGGCTTCGACCTGATCATGCGTGACGTATACGGTCGTGATACCGAACCTGCGATGCAGGGAGACGAGTTCCGCGCGCATCTGACCGCGCAATGCGGCATCGAGATTTGAGAGCGGCTCATCCATCAGGAACAGTTTGGGTTGCCGCAGCAAGGCGCGCCCGAGCGCCACGCGCTGGCGCTGGCCCCCGGAAAGTTCGGACGGCCGCCGGTCGAGCAGGGCGGTCATCCCGAGCGTCGCCGCGACCTCAAGGATCTTCGCATGCGTCGCGGCCTTGTTCTCCCGCCTCATGCGGGGGCCGAAGGCGAGGTTCTTGTAGACCGTCATGTGCGGAAACAGCGCGTAGCTCTGGAAGACCATCGCCACGTCACGCTCGCCGGGGGAGACGTCGTTGACGACACGGCCATCGATGCGGATGACGCCCTCGCTCGGGCGTTCGAGCCCCGCCAGCATGCGGAGCGAGGTCGTCTTGCCGCAGCCCGAGGGGCCGAGCAGCACCAGGAAGTCGCCATCCTCGATCGAGAGCGACAGGTCCGCGACGCCGACCTGCGGGCCGAAGCGTCGCCAGACGTGCTCGATCGAGACCTGGCTCACGACCCTCCGAACCCCCGCGCTTCGAGGAAGCGGAGGTTGGCCGCCTGGTCGGCGGCCGGGCGCCCCGGATCGGCGGCGGCATCCGGCAGGATGTCCTGCTCCACCACCAGCCAGCCGTGAAAGTTCGTGGCGATCCAGGCGAGCACGTCATCGACCGCGACATCGCCGGTGCCGAGCGCGCAGAAAGCGCCCCGGCGCCAGATTTCCACGGCGGGCGCGGCCTCGCGCACGATATCGGCAATCACCGAGAGCCGCGCATCCTTGATATGGAGGTGATTGATCCGTGGCCCCCATTCCTGCAGGCCCGTGAGCGGGTCCCCGCCGCCGAGCATGAGATGGCCGGTGTCAAGGCAAAGTCCGATGCTCGTCATGGCGAGCATACGGGAAATCTCCCAGGGCGCTTCGATGTAAGTTCCGGTCTCGTTATGGAACGTGGGCTCGTAGCCGCGCGCCCGGCAGCGCAGGACCACCTGATCCAGCCCCGTGGCGAAGCGGTCCCAGCCCGCGTCATCCAATCCCCAGGCGTGGTCGCCGTGGGATTTTCCCGGATTGGCGCGGCGCAGATCGCTGCCGAAATCGGCGAGAGTGGGTTTGGGCGGCAGCAGGCCGATGCCAGCCACCGCGTCGAACGTGTCGAGCAGCGCGTCCAGGTCCGGGATCACGGCAGCCAACCGCTCCGGCTCGCTGAAGGGCAGTTCCAGATAGCCGCCGGCCAGGCCGAGCCCCCGCTCGGATAGCCGTTGGGCGAGTTCGGCGCCGGTCCCGAGATAGCCGACGGGGCCGAGATCGATGCCGCGATAGCCGGCGGCTTGCACGGCATCCAGCACGGCGAGGCCATCCGGCACGGCGGGATCCATGCCGACGGTGATCTCGAAGGCGCCGAAGCTGACCGGTGCGTTGGCAATGACAATCGTGTTGGTCATGCCGCCTCGCTGTAGCTGCTGGGTTCGATGACCGGCGAGCGATGCCGGTGCGCGAGAAGGATCGAGCGGCAGAGCGCCACATCGTGCAACGCATCGGCGGTCGTTGTGCGTGGCTGCGCGCGCGCCGTTATGCAGTCATGGAAATGGACGAGCTCCTCCTTGAACCCGGCCTGGAACGACAGGGTTTCGCTGGTGCTCTTGGACTGTGCGGATCCGATGGTGCCGCTCTCCTCCGTCAGGACGGCGGGCGCATTGCGCAGATAGGGCGAGGGGAAGGCGAGGCTCAACCGTCGCTCGGGCGCGAAGACGGCGAATTCCATCTGGTAGCGCGCGATGCCGGGGAGATCGATCCAGTTGATGACGGCGCGCGTCTCGCCAAAACGCAGCGCGATGTTGGCGCCATGCCGCCCGAGATCCGCATATTCGACGCGGTCTGGCTCGCCCAGCAAGGCGCGCAATCCATTGAGTTCGTGCACCAGGCTGTCGAGCAGCATGGCGTGGTAGAGACGCTGGGAGGCCTTGTCATCGCCCACCGCGGATTGCAGGCGCATCTCGGTATCCTCGCGCAGAGCGGCGAGAATGGCGGCATCCGGCGGGGGCCCGGTCTCCAGCGGGACATGCGCGATATAGGGCTCGAAGGGGGCCTCAAACGTCGTGACGCGCACGAGCCGCAGGTCTTCGAGCCCGCGCACCCTCTCCTGCAATGTCTGGAAGGCGGGATCGTAGCGCTTGTTGTAGCCCACGAGCATGACGACGCCAGCCGCCTTCTCGGCAGCGATCATGCCGAGCCCTTCGCTCCGCGAGAAGCAGAGCGGCTTTTCAACGAAAACGTGCTTGCCGGCCTGAGCCGCGGCGATCGCCATCTCGGCGTGGCTGCCCGAGGTCAGGATTAGCACCGCGTCGATATTGGACGCGATCATCGCCCGCCAGTCCTGGAAGACGAGGGGCACGTTATAGCGGCGGGCGCAGGCCTTCCCGACCGCCGCCGAGACGTCGCAGAGCGCCGCCAGCTCGTACCGGTCTCGCAACTCGGACAGGAAATGCATGTGCATGACCTGGGCAATGACGCCGCATCCGATCAGACCAACTCGTATGCGATCATGCGCCAATCGGAGGCTCCGGATTTTGATGGGTCGGCGTGCGGGCCAGTCAGCGGAGGCCACCAATGTTCGTTGCCTGGACCGTTCCACATTCCGCGCACGGAGGTCAAGGAGATTTCTCTCACGGCTCCGCGTGAGCCGTGGACGTTCGCTCCACGAAGGCAAAATCGGCGATCTGCCGCAGCCGGCCGCCCTTGAGCTTGCCGGAAATCCGCTGTTCCAGCGTTTCCACCGCGATCTGCGCCATCATTTCCTTGGGCTGCGCCACCGTCGTCAGCCCGATCCGGGCGAGGCCCGCGATCGCGATATTGTCGAAACCCACAACCGAGAGTTGGGCCGGCACCGCCACGCCCAGGCGATCGGCGCAGTCCAGGATGTCGATGGCGTTGAGATCGTTCGCGGCGAAAACGCCGGTCATCCGGTTCCGTCCCGTGAGCACGGCGCGGATGGAGACGGTCTTGCCGTCGATCACGACGGTGTCGGGCTTGGCATCCCAGCGCAGCAGTTGCGGCTGCAGCCCGGCCCGCGTCATCGCCCGGATATAGCCCGCCTTGCGGTCGTTGTCGGCGCTCTCCTCGAGCACGGAATCGGCGAGATAGGCGATGCGCTTGTGGCCGAGCGCAATCAGGTGCTGGGTCGCGGCATCGGCGCCGCCGACATCGTCGACGGCCACGACGTCGCCCCAATCCGCCGCACAGGTCACGAAGACCACCGGCAGACGGCTGCCGACAATGGCGCGCGCCGCGGCCGGGCTGCCGGCATAGGCGAGAAACAGCAGCCCCGCGACCTGATGCTCGAGCAGGCTGCGGATGCCGGCCAGTTCGACCTCGTGGTCGACCTGGGTATTGCAGAACATGACCTGAAAGCCGCGGGCGGCGGCGAAGTTCTCGATGAACTTGGCCATCTCGGCATAGAAAGGATTGGCGAGGTCGCCGATGACGATGCCCAGGACCCGCGTGCGCTGCTGCGCCAGCTGCCGCGCCACGACATTCGTCCGGTAGCCGAGTTCGTCGATGGCGGCCTGCACCCGCTCCCGCGTCGCCTCGCTCACGCCGGTGGCATTGCGGATGACGTTGGACACGGTCGATTTGGACAGGTTGGCGACGCGCGCCACATCGTGAATGGTCGGAGGCTTCCGCTCCCGGAGCGTTGTCAACGGAGTGGAGCCTTCCCCGGCACACCGTTCGGCGCCATGACCACCTTCATCGCCTCGCCCGATTGCGCGATCACCATGGCATCCTCCGCCTCGTCCAGCGGCATGAGATGTGTCACGATCCGGTCGAACGGCAACCGGCCGAGATTGGCGGCCATCAGCCGCATAGAGGCGAGGTAGGCGGTCGCCGCCTCGCCGCCGATCCCGATGACGCTGACATTCTTGGTGCAGATATCGGCGTTCGGATTAACGGAGACGGGCCCGAGATCCACGAAGGCACCCGCCTCCACCACCACGCCGCCGGTGCGGACCATTTTCAGCGCCTCGACGAAACTGGCAGGCACGCCGGAGCAATCGAGCACGATATCGGGTCCCCAGCCGCCCGTGGCCTCCCGCGCGCGTGCCACGCGCTCCGCCGTCGTCGTCTCATCCACGGCGAAGGTGATGTCGGCGCCGAAAGCCTCGGCCATGCGGAGCCGATAGGGGAAGCGGTCGGTGGCGATGATGGTGGCGGCGCCCAGCAGCCTGGCCTTGATGAGATGGCAGAGGCCGAGCGGCCCGAGGCCGAGAACAGCGACCGAACCGCCGAAGGGCACGCCGCCGAACTGGCTGAGCAGCGCCAGGGCCTTTTCCACGCCGTGGGTGACGGCCATGATCTCGGTCAGCACCGCGACATGATCGGGCAAGGCGTCCGGCACGCGGAACAGCACGGAGCGCGGGAGCAGAACCATGTGCTCGGCCCATCCGCCGAGCAGATGGGGCGCCCGCCCGCAATGCAGGCTGTTGCCGTAATCCTCCAGGTGCTCGCACATGTAATAGGGGTAGCCGTTGAGGCAGGCGCGGCATCGGCCGCAGGCGACATTGGCGCCGGGGACGATGCGGTCGCCGGGGCGGAGCGCCCGGCCCTCGCTGTCCAGCACCTCGCCGCCGGTGGCGACGACCTCGCCGACATTCTCGTGGCCGCAGATCAGCGGATAGGTGAGGTCGCGCTCATGCGGCGTGCCGGCGTATTGCTTGCTCTCGCCGAGAAACGTGTGCTTGTCGGTTCCGCAGATGCCCGAATAGCGCAGCTTGAGGATGACCTCGCCCGGTTGAGGGTCCGGAATGGCGAAGGTCCTGAGCGTGATCTTCCCTGGCCGTTCGACCACGGCCGCCCGTGCAGTCGCCATTCCCAGCCGCCTTTCCCGCAGAGTTCCATGGACCGTTCCACAGATTGCGCCGTTTCACAAGCGCGGTCTGTCGCAGCCCGCCTGTCAGAGCGGCGTCTTCAGGCGATGGGCGACCTCGCCGATGATGCCGCGGCGGAAAACGAGGACGCAGACGACGAAGATGGCGCCCTGGATCACCACGACCCAGGCGCCGAATGGGGCGAGGTAGTACTGCATGGCGACGACGATCAGCGCGCCGACGACGGGGCCGAAGATCGTGCCGATTCCGCCGAGCAGGACCATGAGCACGACGAGGCCCGATGTGCTCGCCCCCACATCGGACAGCGTCACGATCCCCATGACCATGGCCTTGGT
>Ga0116230_10003704_pt1 | contig 14949 bp, 10 predicted proteins | sample S1TSphfallax_3_FD_88678 | JGI IMG/M metagenome (GOLD analysis project Ga0116230, IMG submission 88678) | Host-associated microbial communities from peat moss isolated from Minnesota, USA - S1T2_Fd - Sphagnum fallax MG | ecosystem: Host-associated > Plants > Peat moss > Unclassified | place... | reverse complement strand
CTGCCGACGAATACCTTCTTCATCACGCTCTCGACGGAAATCTGAGGCGCGATTACCGGCGCGACCAAAGCGCGATCACCGGCGCGCGGCCGGGCACGATACTGCAGCGGAGGCGGGAGGGACGCAGGGGCGGCCTTCCCGCCTTCTTTTTTACGGGGCGGGGAAAAATGCATTTCGGGGTTTGACAAAACGGTACCGTACGGTTTCGTTATTCCCAGATGAACTTTTATCCCCTTTGCTCACTGCGGCCGAATCGATTCGGCCTTCGCGTCCGCCATGCGGCCGGATCCATCCTGGGGCGGGTGTTGGCGACACCTGCGATTTGGGCGGCGATCCTCACCCTGACGGGGTGCGGTCAGCCGCCGCCCCCGCCGGCCCCGCCGCCGCAACCAGTCGGGGTGGTGACGGTGGCGCCCGAGCCGGTCGCGGTGGTGACCCAGTTGCCGGGGCGGCTCGATGCGGTGCGAGTGGCGGAGGTGCGGGCCCGGGTCGCGGGCATTCTCCTGAAGCGGGTCTTCGTGGAGGGCAGCGACGTCGCGGCGGGTCAGGTGCTGGCGATCATCGATCCGGCGCCGTTTCAGGCCTCGCTCGACAGCGCGCTCGCGGCGCTCGCCAAGTCCCAGGCCAATCTCCGCCAGGCGCAATCCCAGGCCGGCCGCTACAAGGAACTGGTGCCGATTCATGCGGTGAGCCAGCAGGACTACGACAACGCCGTCGCGACGGTGGATGGCTACAAGGCCGATATTGCGACCGCCAATGCGAATATCGTCACGGCCCGGCTCAATCTGGGCTACGCCACGGTCACTTCGCCGATCGCCGGCCGGATCGGCCGGGCGCTGGTGACCGAAGGCGCGCTGGTCGGCGAGAACGAGGCCACCGAAATCGCCTCGGTCCAGCAACTCGATCCCATCTATTTCGACTTCACCGAATCGAGCGCGGACCTCTTGCGGCTCCGCCGGGCGGTCGAGGCCGGGCAGCTCAAGAGCGTAGCGCCGGGGCAGGCCAAGGTGACGCTGGTCCTGGAGGACGGCAGCACTTATCCGCATCCGGGCCGGCTGCTCTTTTCGGATGTGACCGTGGACCAGACGACGGGCATGGTCACGCTCCGGGCGGAGATTCCCAATCCGGACAAGCTGCTGCTGCCGGGGATGTTCGCGCAGGCGCGGCTTGAGCAGGCGGTGGACCAGGCGGCGCTGACGGCCCCCGTCCGCGCCGTGCAGCATGGGGCGGACGGCGGGGCGAGCGTGATGCTGGTCGATGCGCAGAACAAGGTGGAGGTCCGCCCCATCCAGATCGGCTCGGAGCAGGGCGACAAATGGGTGGTCACGAGCGGCCTGAAAGCGGGCGACCGCGTGATCGTGGACGGCCTGCAAAAGGTGGGTCCGGGCATGGTCGTATCGCCGGTCCCGTTCGACGCGTCGGCGCCCGCGCCTGCTCCGGCCGCCGCCCGCTAACCCTCAAATCCCCCTCTCCATGGCTCGTTTCTTCATCGACCGTCCGGTCTTTGCCTGGGTGTTGGCGCTGTTGATCAGCCTCGGCGGCCTGCTCTGTGTAAAACAACTCCCGATCGCCCAGTATCCTTCGATCGCGCCGCCCGCGATTTCGATCACGGCGACCTATCCGGGCGCCTCGGCGAAGACGTTGCAGGACTCGGTCACTTCGGTGATCGAACAACAGCTCAACGGCGTCGACGGGCTGCTTTACATGTCCTCGACGAGCGAATCGTCGGGGGTGGCGACGATCACCGTGTCGTTTCAGCCCGGCACCAATCCGGACATCGCGCAGGTGCAGGTCCAGAACAAACTCCAGCTCGCGACCCCGAGCCTGCCGGCGGTGGTGCAGCAGGAGGGCATCGCGGTGCAGAAGGCGACGAACAATTACCTGATGTTCTTCACGCTGTCCTCGACGGACGGCAAGATGGATGAATACGCGCTGGGCAATTATGTGAACGCGAACGTCCTCGATCCGGTGCGCCGGGTACCCGGGGTGGGCGAGGCCGATCTGTTCGGTTCCCAGTACGCGATGCGGATCTGGATGGATCCGGCCAAGCTCACCAGCTACGGCCTGATGCCGGGCGATCTCATCGCGGCGATTCAGGCGCAGAATGTCCAGGTGGCGGTCGGCCAGATCGGCGCGCGCCCGGCGCTTCCGGGGCAGGAACTCAACGTCACCCTGCAGGGGCAGACGACGCTGTCCACGCCCGAGCAGTTCGGAAACATTCTCCTGCGGGTCAATCAGGACGGATCCCGGGTGCGGATTCGCGACGTGGCCAAGGTGAGCTTTGGCGCACAGGATTACACCTTGCAGGCCCGCGTGCGAGGCCACGCGGCGGCTGCCATCGGCGTCAAGCTGACGCCGAGCGGCAACGCGCTCGAAACCGCCAAGCTCGTCAAGGCCAAGGTGGAGTCGCTCAAGCGGTATTTCCCGCCGGGCGTGGCGGTCGATTACCCCTACGACACGTCGCTGTTCGTGCAGATCTCGATCGAGGACGTGCTCAAGACCCTGGCGGAAGCCATCGTCCTCGTGTTTCTCGTGATGTATCTGTTCCTGCAGAACATCCGTGCCACGTTCATTCCGACGATCGTGGTCCCGGTCGCGCTGCTGGGCACGTGCGTCGTGATGAGCTTGTTCGGGTTCTCGATCAACGTGCTGACGATGTTCGGCATGGTCCTGGCGATCGGACTGCTGGTGGACGACGCCATCGTCGTGATCGAGAACGTGGAGCGGATCATGAGCGAGGAGGGGCTGTCCCCGCGCGATGCGACCCGCAAGGCGATGGAGCAGATCACGAGCGCCTTGATCGGCATCACCCTCGTGTTGACGGCCGTCTTCATTCCCATGGCGTTCTTCGGCGGATCGGTGGGCGCGATCTACCGGCAATTCTCCCTGGCGCTGGTGGCTTCGATGCTGTTCTCCGTGACGCTGGCGCTGACCCTGACGCCGGCGCTCTGCGCCTCGCTGCTCAAGCCGGTGGCGAAGGGCCACTCGCAGGAGCGAGGCGGATTCTTCGGCTGGTTCAATCGGACCTTTGCCCGGTCCAGCCGCGGCTACCAATCCTTCGTCGGCCGGCTGCTGGCGCGGGCAGGGCTGGTCATGCTGATCTTCGCCGGGATCGCGGCGGTCATGGCCTTCCTCTTCATCAAGCTGCCGACGTCCTTCCTCCCGGACGAGGACCAGGGCTATTTCGTCACCGCGGTGCAGCTGCCGGTGGGGGCGACGCAGGAGCGCACGATCGGGATCCTGAAGCAGATCGAGGCCTACTACGCCAAACAGCCGGACATTGACGACCTGATCGTGCTGGCCGGTTTCAGCTTCAATGGCCGCGGTCAGAACGCGGCGCTCGCCTTCGCCAAGCTCAAGCCCTGGAACGAGCGCACCCGCGCGGCCGACCGGGTCGGGGCGATCATCGGGCGCGCGTTCGGGGCGCTGGCCCCGATCCGCGATGCGATCATCTTCCCGATCAACCCTCCGCCGATCGCCGAATTGGGCAACGCCTCCGGCATTGAGTTCGAACTGGAGGATCAGGCGGGCCTGGGCCACGAGCGGCTCATGGCGGCCCGGAACCAGCTTTTCGGCCTGGCGGCGAAGAGTCCGCTGGTCGCCGGGATGCGGCCGCAGGGGCTCGAGGACGCCCCGCAGCTCCGGATCGACATCGACCAGGACAAGGTTTCGGCCCTCGGCGTGTCGCTCGCGGACGTGAACACCACGCTGCAGGCGGCGTTCGGCTCGTATTACGTCAATAACTACGTCAACGCCACCCGGATCCAGCAGGTCACCCTCCAGCTCGACGCGCCCTTCCGGATGGCCCAGGCGGACATCGGACGGCTCTACGTGCGCAACAAGACCGGCACGATGGTGCCCTACTCGGCGTTCTGCAGCGAGACCTGGATCTACGGTTCACCGCGTCTGGAGCACTACAACGGCCTGCCCTCGCTCGACATCGTGGCCAATGTCGCGCCGGGCCGGAGCTCGGGCGACGCGATGATGGCCGTGGAGAAGCTCGTGGGGGAACTGCCGAAGGGCATCGGCATCGAGTGGACCGGGCAATCGTACCAGGAGCGGCTCTCGGGCAGCCAGGCCCCCGCCCTCTACGCGCTCTCGCTGATCGTGGTGTTCCTGTGTCTCGCGGCGCTTTACGAGAGCTGGGCGATTCCGCTCTCGGTCATCCTGGTCGTGCCGCTCGGCATTCTGGGGGCGGTCCTGGCCGTGACCATGCGCGGACTGCCCAACGACGTCTATTTCAAGGTCGGCATGCTGACGACCGTCGGACTGGCGACCAAGAACGCGATCCTGATCATCGAATTTGCCAAGGAGCTCCAGGAGCGGGGCATGGGGGTGATCGAGGCCACGCTGGAAGCCGTTCACCTGCGGCTGCGACCGATCCTGATGACCTCCTTCGCGTTCATTCTCGGCGTGCTGCCGCTCGCCATCAGCGATGGCGCGGGTTCGGCGTCGCAGCATGCGATCGGGACCGGCGTGATCGGCGGCATGCTCGCTTCGACCATCCTGGGTATCTTCTTCATCCCCGTGTTCTTCGTCTTTATCCGCCGGATCTTCCCCTACCGCCCTCCGGCCCATCTCGCGGAACCGGCCCCCGCCGGCGCCGGCGACGTCGCGCCCGCTCCGGCCGCCGAACATTCCTGAAGCCCATCGCCATGAATCTTCGCTTTCGCCTGCTGCTGCCGTTCGCTTTCGGGCTGCTCCCAGCCTGCACCATGGCCCCGCATTACGAGCGGCCGGCCTCGCCGGTCCCCAATGCCTGGTCGACGGGTCCGGCGCCGGCGCCGACTGCCCCATCCGCGCCGGGAGCGGTGGCGCCCGAGGCGATTCCGCCGATCGCCGCCAATCTCGGCTGGCGCGAGTTCTTCCGCGACGCCCGGCTCCAAGCGCTCATCGAAATGTCCCTTCGGCAGAACCGCGATCTGCGGGTCGCGGCGCTCAACGTCGAACAAGTGGCCGCCCAATACCGGATTCAGCGCGCCGCCCTCTTCCCGTCGATCGCGGCGGACGGAAGCCTGACCCGCACGAAGGGGCCGTCCGCGCTGAGTTATCCGGGCATTCCCAATCCCTACTCGGTTTATGAAGTCGACGCGGCGGCGGTGTCGTGGGAACTCGATTTCTTCGGTCGGATCCGCAGCCTCAAGGATCAGGCTCTGCAGACCTATTTTGCCTCCGAGGAGACGCGGCGGAGCACGCAGCTGAGCCTGGTGGCCCAGGTGGCGACGGAATATTTTACCGAACGGGCGCTCGCCGAGGAGGTGACCGTGGCCCGGCAGACCCTGGAGGCGCAGGAGAACTCGCTCCATCTGACCCAGCGCAGCTACGAGGTGGGCAACACCTCGGAACTCGACTACCAGACGGCGCGGGGCCAGGTGGCGACGGCCCGTTCCGACCTCGCCGGGCTGGAGCGTCAGCACGCTGCCTCCCTCACCGCGTTGGCGGTGCTGGTGGGCGGTCCGCTGCCCGAGGGGACGGCCGCGATTCCCTTCCTGGCCGACGACGGTCTCATTGCCGATTTGCCGGCCGGTCTGCCCTCTGACCTGCTGGCGCGCCGACCCGACATCCTCGAGGCGGAGGCGACGCTCAAGGGCTACAATGCCAACATCGGCGCGGCGCGCGCGGCGTTCTTCCCCAAGGTCACGCTGACGGCCAGCGGGGGGACGGAGAGCCTTTCGATGTCCGGTTTGTTCAAGCCCGGTTCCGGGGCCTGGACGCTGGCTCCGGAGATCAGCCTGCCCCTCTTCGACGCGGGCACGAATCTCGCCAATCTCAAGATCGCGAAAGTCCAGAAATTGACCGCGGTCGCCCAGTATGAGAAGGCGATCCAGACGGCCTTCCAGGAAGTCTCGGATGCGCTGACGGCCCGCGGCTGGTACGACAGCCAGATCGCCGCCCAGCGCGATCTGGTCGACGCCGACCAGAAGGCTTACACCATCGCCGAAGCGCGCTATCGGCACGGGATCGACAACTATCTCACGGCGCTCGACGCCCAGCGGACGCTGTATGCCGCGCAACAGAGCCTGATTCAGGCCCGGCAGTCGCGGCTGGCCAATCTGGTCACGCTCTACAAGGCGTTGGGCGGCGGTTGGACAGAGCACACGATCGCGGCGAACGGGACGGCTCCGCCTCCCGCCCATCCCTGACCATGGCGCGTCCCCCGAGCCAGGCCTCCCACCAGGCGATCATCGGCGCGTTCATGGAACTGATCGAGCGCCACGCCATCGACGACATCACGACGGACGCGATCGCCAAGGCCGCGGGTGCCAGCAAGAGCACCCTGTACAAGCATTGGGCGGACAAGGATGCTCTGCTCGCCGAGGTCACCGCGCGGCTGATTGCGACGATGCCGGGCGCGAACTCGGGCGATGCCCGGAGCGACGCGACCCAGGTTCTGCGCAATATGTTTGTCGAAGACCAACAGGGTCGGCTCGGGCGAATCTGGCCAAAAATCTTCGGGTATACCGCCTGCCATCCGGAATTCTGCGCCGAGCTGAAACGCGGCATCGACGCGCACGCCCCGAAACACTCGCTGTTTTCGATCCTGCGCGAGGCGGTGGCGACTGGGGAATTGCGGGCGGATTTGTCCATCGAACTCGGCCTCGACCTGCTCGCGGGACCCTTGATGCACCACCGGTTTCTCCACGGCAGCGTTCCCCCCGAACTACCTGAGCAGCTGGTGGCGATCATCTGGCCGATGCTCCAGGCGAAGCGGGTTCCGGCGCTGCCTGCCTCCGCCCGGCGCGCGAAACGACCCGCGGCTGCGGGCCGCTAATTTCTACCGGGGGGAAGCTCGGACAGCATTTTCCCGGCCTCGCGGTACCAGCGCTGCTCCGTCCGACGCCACACGGGGTTGGACTTGCGATAGCGGGACCGGATTTCGTTCAGCAGCGAGCGGGCCGCTTCCGTGCGGCCGGTGGCCGCGTACACCTTGGCGAGCCAGAAACGGGGCTCGTCGCCCAAGTGGCGGCCTTCGGTCCGCTGCAACGCCGCTTCCGCCCGGGGGTAATCGCCGAGCCCGAGGCAGGCGCGGCCTTCGAGCAGATCCTTGCGGGTGGCGAGCATGCGGTCCGCCTGGATGTCCGCCCGATCGAGCAGCGCCAGAGCCTCGGCGCATCGGCCCTGTTCCAGCTTGAAGCGCGCGACGTCGACGAGGGTGGGGGGATCGTCCTTGAAGGGTCCGGTCAAGGCGGCCGAAGCGACCTCATCCGCTTCGGCGGCGGCGCCGCGGGCGAGCAATTGCTCGGCCAATTGGAGGCGCAGGGCGACGGTTCCGCCTTCAGCCAGCCGGGCGCGAAGGTCGGCGATGACGAGCGAGCGCGGCTTGAACCGGCCCCAGCCCGCCGAAGAGCCGGCGCTCCGGCTGCCCAGTCCCGGGACGATCTCGACGAGGACGTACGCCAGACTCCCCAGGAACGGCGCGATCAGCACAATCAGGATCCACCACAGCGGCCGTCCGGTGCGGAGCACGTGGACGATGAGCACGATCTGGACGAGCAGCGCGAAGCCGAACCAACTGAACATGATGGACGGTGAGTTTAGCCCGGAGGCGGGCGAAGCAAGCCGATTGCGGAGGCCTGGCGCGCCCAAGGGGAGCGGCCCCGGCTGGCCAATTTCATCCACCTTGGGTGTTTTTTGCTAGGGTCGGTGCTCGTGGCGATGGCGCCGCTCGATTCCTCTCGGCCTCGTCAGTTTCCCCTCGGGCGGTGCCTCAGTCGGGTCCGCATCGGCTCAATCAACCCCAAGCCTTCTACCCCCATGTACGTCTCCCGTTCGTCCCGTTACCTTCTCGTCGCGCTCTTGACCGCCGCGACCGGCTTCATCCCTCCGGCGGCCGCCCAGATGCCATCAGCTCCGGCTGGCTCGCCCGGCACCGCCAGCCCAGGCGCAGCCGATGCCGCGGCCACCCCCGCGGCCGCGCCGAGCGATTCGTCGGGCGCCAAATCCGCGGAGCCCTCCGACGACGTGTTGAAGCTGAGCGCCTTTCTCGTCACCGCGGTAGCTGCGCCCGGACAAACCAAGATGGACTCGAGCGTTTCGGTCAGCACGTTCAGCCAGGCAGAACTCGAGGTGTCGGTGCCGCGGTCCACGGGCGAACTCTTCCGCAATATTCCCGCCATCCGGGTCGAGTCGTCCTCGGGCGATGGCAACTTGAATCTGACGTCCCGGGGGCTGCCGATCTCGGCGGGCGGGGCCAAATACGTCCAGCTCCAGGAGGACGGCCTTCCCGTCCTGCAATTCGGGGACATCTCGTTCGCGACCGCCGACCAATGGCTGCGTCCCGATTACGGCGTGGCGAACATCGAGTCGGTCATCGGCGGGGCGGCGTCGACTCTGGCCACCAATGCCCCAGGGGGCGTGATCAATTTCATCAGCAATACCGGGAAGACCGCGGGGGGCGCCTTCGGCGTCACCGAAGGCCTCGATTACAGCTTGAGCCGGTTCGATCTTGGCTACGGCGCTCCCCTGGGCAACGACACGTATTTCTACTTGAGCGGATTCTACCGTTACGGCGAGGGCCAGAAAACGGCGGATTACAACGCGTTCAATGGCGGCCAGTTCAAGCTCAACGTCACCAAGGAGTTTGCCAGCGGCTCGTTTGTCCGGATCTATTTCAAGGAGTTGGACGATCGCGTCCTGAGCCCGCTGCCCGTGCCGATGCAGATCAGCGGGTCCAATGCGGACCCGACCTACGGTTCGCTGCCGGGCTTCGACGCGCACAAGGGCACACTGGCCACCCCCTATCTCCAGACCATTGTCGGCACGGGCTACGGGACCGGCACCAATACGAGCAGCGTGTCCGACGGCATCCATACGACTTCGACCGCGATCGGTGCGGAAGTTAATTTGAACCTGCCGGGCGACTGGGTCCTCAACGACAAATTCCGGACCGCAATCAACGGCGGGGATTTTGTCGATCCTTACCCCGCGAGCGTGGGGAGCGCGCAGACGATCGCCAACACCATCGCCGGTGGCGCCGGGGCGACGCTGAAATACGCCAACGGGCCCCAGGCGGGTCAGCCGATCAATCCGACGGCCTTGAACGGGAACGGGCTGCTGGCGGACGTGCACATGTTCAACTCCCAGCTGAACAACTTCAACAACACCTTCAACGACCTTAAGCTCTCGAAGCTCTTCGATTTTGGCGCGCCCGGGAAGTTGAACCTCACGGCGGGTCTCTATTCCTCGACCCAGAATTCGGATCAAAGCTGGGAGTGGAATTCCTATATCGAGGAGGTCAAGGGCAAGGACGCCGCCCTCGTCAATGTGTACAACGCGGCCGGTACGCTCATGACGTACAATGGTTTGGCGTCCTACGGCACCAATGAGCCGGGTGGCTGGGGCAACAACCAGAACGTGTACAGCGTGACCTATACCGACGAGGCGCCCTACGGCGCGGTCTCCTACAAGTTCGAGGGCTTCACGCTGGAAGGCAGCGTGCGCAGCGATTACGGGACGGCGCGCGGGAGCACTTCCGGCGGCATTCAGACCGCCGAGGACGTCAACGGCGCGCCTAATCTGCCGCTCGCCGTCGCGAACAATGTCTCGATCTTCAATCCCAACCCGACGCCGGTGGATTACGATTGGAATTTCACCTCTTACTCGATTGGGGCCAATTACGAGTTCACCCACAACCTGGCCACCTACGTGCGCTACAGTCTCGGCGGCTCGGCCGGCACGATGGAACGCGTGGGCGGCCTGGTGAATGCCAACGGCAATCTCGACCCCGGCGCGTCGCCCGAGGCCACGGCCAAGCAGTGGGAGGCTGGGGTCAAGTATCAATCGGGCCATTCGGCGATCCCGGGGCGCCTGGAACTGTTTGCGACGGTCTTTCAGGCCAAGACGGCTGAGACGGGCTACGATTTCACCCTGATCTCCAAGGGGCTGTCCCCGAACTATGTGGCCGATTACAAGTCGACCGGCTTCGACGTCGACCTCGGCTATTCCCTCAAGGGTTTCAACCTCCGGGCGGCCGCGACCTACACCCACGCGTCCATCTACGCCAACGTCGATGACCCGGCCGAAGTCGGCAATACGCCGCAGCGCGTGCCCGATTGGGTGTTTCAGGTCACGCCCTCCTACACGTTCGGACGCTTCGAAGTGGGCGGCGCCGTCATCGGGGTGACGAAGTCGTTCAGCGACAACAACGGCTCGAGCGGCGGACCGATCCAGCCCGGTTACACCTACGAAAATATCTTCGTCAGCTACGAGCCGCTGTCTCATCTCTCCTTCAATCTCGGCGTGAACAACCTCTTCAACACCATCGGGATCACGGAAATCGATTCGGGCCGTTCCGGGCCCGGCAACAACGCGATCAGCGCCCGCTCCATCGGCGGCCGGTCCACGTCTCTCTCGATCAAATACACGTTCTGAAACGCCGGGCCGCCGCACCCTTGAAAAATCAAGTCCAGTTGATCGCCTACGTCGACCGCGCGGGCGGCGGGGATCTCGCCGACCTGCGCCGCCTGCTCCAAACCGATTTGCCCGGGGTCTTCGGCGGCGTGCACCTCCTGCCGTTTTTCCACCCCATCGACGGCGCGGATGCGGGCTTCGATCCGATCGACCATACGCGAGTCGACCCGCGCCTCGGCACGTGGGCGGACGTGGGCCTCCTCGCGCGGGACGCCGAAGTCATGGCCGACCTCATCGTCAACCACGTCTCGTCCTCCTCACCGCAGTTCCGCGACTTCGCGGCCCATGGCCTGCAGTCACCGTTCGCGCGCATGTTCCTCACCTATGACCGCGTGTTCCCGCAGGGAGCGACGGCGGCCGAGTTGCTGCAGATCTACCGACCCCGGCCCGGACTTCCCTTTACGAGCCTGACCGTCCCGGGCGGCCAACGGCATCTGCTCTGGACCACCTTCACCCCGCAGCAGATCGACCTGGACGTGGCCGATCCGCAGGGCCGCGCCTATCTGGAAGGGATCATCGAAACCTTCCGCGCGGCGGGTGTCTCCTCCATCCGGTTGGACGCCGTCGGCTATGCCGTCAAACGCGCCGGCACGCGCTGTTTCATGATTCCGGAGACCTATGCCTTCATCGCGGAATTGACCGCGAAGGCCCGGGCGGCGGGCCTCGAGGTCCTCGTCGAGATTCATAGCTATTACGCCGATCAGATCGAAATCGCGCGGCACGTCGACCGGGTGTACGATTTCGCGCTGCCGCCGCTTGTGCTCCACGCGCTCCAGCGGGCCGACGCCGCGCCGCTCACGGCGTGGCTGGCGCAGAGCCCCCGCAACGCGATCACGGTGCTCGACACCCATGATGGCATCGGGGTGATCGACGTCGGGGCGGACGCGGCGACCGGCCGGCCCGGCCTGCTGAGTCCGCCCCAGATCGACGAGCTGGTCGAGACCATCCACCGCGCCAGCCGCGGCGAGAGCCGCAAGGCGACGGGAGCGGCCGCGTCGAACCTCGACCTCTACCAGGTCAACTGCACCTATTACGACGCCTTGGGCCGGGACGATTGGGCCTACCTCGCGGCGCGCGCGATCCAGTTCTTCGCTCCGGGGATTCCCCAGGTGTATTACGTCGGGCTGCTGGCGGGCGGCAACGATCTGGCCCTGCTCGCCCAGACGGGAGTGGGGCGCGACATCAACCGGCACCGTTACACCCGCGAGGAGATCGCGGCGGCGCTCGGCCGGCCGGTGGTGCGGGAGTTGATCGAACTCATCCGCTTCCGCAACCGCCACCCCGCCTTCGGCGGGACTTTCGCGGTGGTGCCGTCGGATCCCCAGATCGTCGCCTTGCGCTGGACGTCCGGCGCGGACTGGGCGCACTTGACGATCGACCTCTCCCAGCGCCGCGGGGTGATCACGGCCGCGGAGGCGGGCGTGACGCGGACCCTCCCGCTCCTCGGCTCGTCGCTCGGCTGAGCCCCCGCCGCGCTCAGGGCGGCGCGACCTCGGCGGCGGCGAGAACCTCCGGTCGCAGGCCGAAACCGTACTCCTCCCGGTCGAAGTAGACGACCTTGGGTTGCTTCTCGACGGCGCACGCGACCTGCCGCAGCTCCGCCCGAAATTCGTGGGGCGAGCGTTGCGTGGCCTGGCGGAAAACCCGGGCGAAGTAATTGGCGTTCTGATACCCGCAGGCGGCCGCGACTTCCTTCACCGACAAGGCGGTGGTGCGCAGCGCCTCGACGGCGTTGCGCAGGCGCAGCCGGGCGATGTGTTCGACCATGCGTTCCTGCAGGTTCTGCTGGAAGATCCGGGAGAGGTGCTTGGGCGAGCAACGCAGTTCATCGGCCAGCCACGCCACGCTGAGCTCGGGATCCCCCAGATTGTTGCGGATGAGCCACTGGCACTTGAAGATGCGTTCGGTCTCCGAAAACCGCTGGGCGGAGCCGTCGGCCACCAAGGCGAGCAGGAGCGAGAATTCCGCCAGGAGCAGCCCCTTGATCGCGGTGGCGCTGACGGCGGGCGCCCGGCGGGGCAGTTCACCGATGCGGTTCAGGTACTCGACCAGATCCTGGTAGTAGTCCGTCGTATAAAAGTGGATGTCGTCGACCACCGGCCGACCCGCGGCGCCACGGTGGGCGACATGAATCGCGACGGTGTCATTGTAGAAACAAACGACCACGTTTTCGAACGGACCATGGCCGTCCCGGGCCACTTCACCGTGCGGCACCGCCCGCGGCATGACGCAGACTTCGTTCGGTGCGAGCGTAAAGCCGGCGCCCTCCGGCACGGCAAAATCCGTGGTGCCGCCGAGCTGGACGAATAGCTCCGGCTTGAAGTGGAACGCCATCCCCGCCCGGCGCTCGTACAGGGCGCGGGTCTGCGGCACGCGGCAGCGGGCCTGGCCGGCTTCGATCAGCGCAATCTGGCGCCGGAAGGTTTCGGCGAACAGCGCGCGCTTATCGCCTGCGCGGCTTCCGACGGGGGTAAACGAAATCATCGGACGCGGGGAAAATGCCGCAAGTTTTGCGGTCTGGCCACCCCAAATCGGAGCGATGGGTGATTTGTGCTAGGGATGGGAGAAAATTATTCCCCCGGATGCTTCCTTCGCAGCGGAAGCGGACTAGGGTGCGGCGAGCGGCAGGTCGATTGCGTCTGGCGCGCCCCCGTTTAACCCCATGCCCCCCGCCTTTGCCGACCGCCGGCGCCATGTCGTGATCAAGCGACTTACCTTCATGATGTTCATGATGTTCGCGATGACCACCGACTCGGTGGGCGTGATCATTCCGCAGGTCATCAGGACGTTCGGCTTGACGATGACGGCCGCCAGCGCCTTCCACTACGCGACCATGGGCGCGATGGCCGTGGCCGGGGTTTCCCTCGGTTTCCTGGCGGACCGGATCGGCCGTAAACGCACGATCATCCTAGGTTTGGTGCTGTTCGCCCTGAATTCGTTTCTGTTTGCCGCCGGTCACTCCTTCGCGTTCTTCCTCGGCCTCCTCGTGGTGTCCGGCGCCGCCATCGGCATCTTCAAGACTGGAGCCTTGGCCCTGATTGGCGATATCTCGGAATCGACGGCAGAGCACACGGCAACCATGAATACGGTCGAGGGTTTTTTCGGCATCGGCGCGATCATCGGACCGGCGCTGGTCGGCTATCTCTTGGTGGCCGGGGTAGCCTGGTCCTGGCTCTACGTCGTCGCGGGTCTGGTTTCGGTTCTGCTGATCGCGACCGCGGCGCTCGTTCGCTATCCTCACACGACCCAGATTGGCGAGACCCCAACCGGTCTGGGACCGACCGTGCGGATGATGCGTAATCCGGCGGCAATGGGGTTCTCCCTCGCCATCTTCCTGTACGTCGCGGTGGAATGCGCGGTCTACGTGTGGATGCCGACCTTTCTGGCTGGTTATCGCGGCGGGTCTTTGCGCGTGGCGGCTGCGGCTCTTCCCATCTTCTTCATCCTCAGGGCCGGCGGGCGATTTTTTGGCGCCTGGATGCTGCGCCATTTTGACTGGACGGCCGTGTTGGCGGCATTCAGCGCGGCAATTTTGGCGTGCTTTGCTGGCAGCCTGGGCGGCGGTATTGGGGTGGCGGTCTTCCTCCTCCCGCTGTCTGGGCTCTTCATGTCAGTCCTCTATCCGACGCTCAACTCGAAGGGGATCAGTTGCTTCCCCAAGGCCCACCACGGTGCCGTGGCTGGGGTGATCCTGTTCTTTTCGTGCGCGGCGGCTGCGCTCGGCCCCTTGGCGATGGGTTTGGTCAGCGACCGCTTCGGAGGAGCGCGCTACGGTTTTGTCCTCGCGACGGGATTGGCCCTCCTTCTGTTCGCGGGACTGCTGTGGAATTGGCTGTTCCAACCGGCACGGTCGCGGCTCGAGGCCCTCAATCGTTCGCAGTATGGAGTGCCCGTGGCTCATCCCGACAGCCAAATTGCGTGAGACCGGATTGGTGGAGGTGAACAAACGCGGAACCTGGAGCCTGCCGCGCTGACCATGGACACATGGAAGCTTCCCCCCCAGTTCTCGCCCTGTCGGAGGCAGATCAGGCCAAGCTCGCCGTGCTGATCAAGGATGTCGGCGTCGCCATGGTTACGACGGTCGGCGCCGACGGGCATCTGCACAGCCGTCCGATGGCCTGTCCCGACCGCGGCTTCGATGGCTCGCTCTGGTTCTTCACGTCGGACGACTCGTCCAAAGCGGAAGAGGTTTCGGCCTACGGTTTGGTCAACGTCGCATTTGCCGAACCCAAAGATGGCACCTATGTCTCGATTTCCGGTCCCGCCACGCTGGTGCGCGACCCGGCCAAAGCCCGGGCGCTGTGGACCCCGGCGGCCAAGCTCTGGTTTCCCGGCGGGGCGGAAGATCCTCGGCTCGTCCTTTTGAAGGTGGACATCGTGCACGCCGAGTATTGGGACGAGGAGGCGGGAGGAATGCGCGTATTCCTCTCGCTGCTCAAGTCGGTGGTCACGGGCCGTCCGCCGCAGCGGATGGGCGAGCACAAGCAGATCGGTTAGCGTTTCGCGCCGCGGCGGTTTCCGGCGAAGCCCTCACCAGGG
>Ga0116230_10003702_pt1 | contig 14955 bp, 10 predicted proteins | sample S1TSphfallax_3_FD_88678 | JGI IMG/M metagenome (GOLD analysis project Ga0116230, IMG submission 88678) | Host-associated microbial communities from peat moss isolated from Minnesota, USA - S1T2_Fd - Sphagnum fallax MG | ecosystem: Host-associated > Plants > Peat moss > Unclassified | place... | reverse complement strand
AGAGTGACCAACTGCACATCGACATCCAATTCGAGACTGCTCATGGGCGTCGCTCCTTTAGATTGCATATCGCTGGATTGCATATCGCCCGATACTGGCGTCGCAACATGACGGTTTATCGGTCGATATCGCTGCAGTTTGTTGACGGGTCTGAAGGCTGCCGAGAGTTAACCAAGCGTCGGTCGAGGGACATTCAACCCTTACCGGCAACCGCGCGACGGGACGGTATACGCCTTAGCGGGCACAACGTTTTGACGTTTTGGCGTTGTGTTATGACGTCAAAGCGTCGCGCTCACCAAAGGGATATCCCGCACCCCGACCGGCGCGCGGGTCGCGCCACGGCCCCGCCGCTCCGCGCCCGGCCTAACCACGACCCCGCGACGCTCGCGGCGCCCCGCGCGCGCAAACCCTTGCGCGCAACGGCGACGATGGCGCTTGCGCCCGGGGTGGCGCTGCCCGGCGCCCCCGACCCCAGGTTGGCGGCCAGGTGCTTGAGTCGCGCCTGCCAAGGCAAACTCCATGTTTCGTGCGGGTTCATGCAGCCGCTCCCGCCGGGAGAGCCATCACCGGCACGTCGATCTCGGCGCGCAGCTTGGGCCAGTCGATCAGCCGCAGATGCCCGTTCAGATCTTCGACCAGGGAGGTGCAACTCTCGACCCAATCGCCATCATTGCAGTACAAAATCCCGTTGATATCGCGCATTTCGGCATGATGGATGTGGCCGCACACCACCGTGTCGACGCCGCGCTTGCGCGCCGCCTGCGCCACCGACTCCTCGAAGCTGCCGATGTACTGCACGGCCTTCTTGGCCTTCTGCTTCAGATAAGACGAGAGCGACCAGTGCGGTAAGTCGAAGAGCCGCCGCCACCAGTTGATGTAGGGGTTGGCCGCCAGCAAGATGTCGTACAGATTGCTGCCGAGCTTAGCCAACCACGGACTGCATTTGACGACGCTGTCGAATTCGTCGCCGTGCAGGATCAGCATGCGCCGACCGTCGGCACCTACGTGAATGTATTCCCGATGAATCTCGAGGTTGCCGAACACGGCGCCTTCGAACTCGCGGAACACTTCATCGTGGTTGCCGGGAACGAAAATGACCTTGGTGCCGCGCTTGGCCTTGCCCAAGATGGTCCGCAACACATTGTTGTGCGACTGCGGCCAGAACATGGTCTTCTTCATGCTCCAAACGTCGATGATGTCGCCGACGAGGAACAAGTAATCCATCTCGACGTGATGCAGGAAGTCCAACAGGAGTTCGGCACTGCAGCCTCTGAACCCGAGGTGAATGTCCGAGATGAAAACCGTTCTCATCCGCAGCGGCGCAGGGCCCTCACGATCCACCATGTCGTCCTCCGGGTCTTTAAAAGCTTGGTCACTATCGCAATGCGATATGACGGCCACATGACTCGCGGAAGAAGATTTGTTTACAGCAAAGGCACTTAGCCGTGAAATATCGCGCTAGATAGCACGAACTGTGGACAATTACGCGTTGGCGCGCGGCTCACGGAGCGCGCTCACCCGGGCGGCGCTAATTGGGGCTGGTTGGCGGGAGCACAAAACCGATACCCGAACCCGCGCACCGTCTGCAAGTAGGATTCGCATCCTGACTCACTCAACAGCTTGCGCAGGCGCTGTACGTTGACGTCGACGGTGCGCTCGTCCACTTCGCTGTCGGCCCCCCAGATCCGGGTGAGCAGCTGCGTGCGATTGAAAGTACGCCCCGGGTGGGCCATGAGGAACTCGAGCAGCCGATACTCGACCACGCGCAGATTCACCAATCGGCCATGCGCGGTGACGCGATTGGTCGACGGATCGAGCATCAGATGCCCCGCATACAGCTCATGCCGCTGCGGGTCGTCGCGATGGCTTCGCAGCAGCGCGCCGACGCGCGCGACGACCTCGCGCGTCGAGTACGGCTTGCCGATGTAGTCGTCGGCGCCCAAGTCGAGGCCGGCCACGACGTCGTGTTCGGCGGTCAGGGCCGACAGAATGATGAGGCGCACCGGCCGCGGACCTTGCACCTTCTGCACGCTCTTGATGAGCGAGAGGGCCGCATAGCCCGGCATGTTCCAATCGATGATCACGAGGTGCGGCGGTCTCTCCGACAAAGCGGCGACCGCGGCTGCGCCATCGGTGATCGCTCGCACTGCGAAACCCTCATCAGATAATTTCTGACGCAGAGCCTCGATGGCAGCGACATCCCGATCGACGATCAAAATCTGTTTGGCGGTTTCGGTGGCGAGCATAAAAGCCTCGCCATTAGAAGGACAAAGCTTTACAGTTACTTGACGCTTTTGTGACCTTCGCAATTAAAATCGTCAGGATCTCCTCGCCACGATGCGTTGCGCGGCCCTGACCGACACCGATGGATACCCGCGCAGCTCCGGCGGCCGTCGTTCGACAGCGGAAGACGCATCCTCCGACGTCGCGTTCCACGCCGCGAGCAGGAGACCGAGCGCGAGCCAGTTGAGCGATGCTTCGCGGTGTTCGGTCCATAGCGTTCGCAGCGCGCCGGATGGGCCGCAGTTCCTCGGTCTACTGGTCGTCGGTCTACTGGTCATCAGTCTCATGGCGGGATCCTCGTGGTGAGTACGAGACCGACTATCGACTGGCAATCCGGCCACGCGCGGCGTCAACGCGGGCGAACGGCGCACGAATTGTGATGAATTGTGGCGCCGCTCGGATAGGGCGCTCCTCGCCCGAGCGGGCGGTGGCGGATCGGCTATGCTTTCCCGATGAGAAAACAGATTGCCATCGTCGAGGATGAACCGGCACTGCGGGAGAACTACTCGGCGGCACTGGCGCGACTGGGTTACCAGGTCAAGACGTATGGCAACCGGCGCGCGGCCCTGCAAGCCTTCGAGGTGCATCTGCCGGACCTCGCCATCATCGATATCGCGCTCGAGGATGAGGCCGAGGGCGGGTTCGACCTGTGCCGCGCGCTGCGGGCGCAGTCGGCGGAACTGCCCATCATTTTTCTGACCGCCCGCGACAGCGAACTGGATGCGGTCTCCGGCTTGCGCCTCGGAGCGGATGACTTTCTGACCAAGGACGTGAGCTTGGTGCATCTCGCCGCGCGGGTCGCGGCCCTGTTCCGGCGCGTCGATGCGCTGCGCCGGCCCGACCACGCCGGGCAAGTCCTGCAGCGCGGGGCGCTCGCGGTGGATACGGAGAAGATGCAAACGACGTGGAACGGGCACGCCGTGACGCTGTCATTGACGGAGTTTTGGATCGTCCATGCCCTGGCGCGCAATCCGGGTCATGTCAAGAACCGGCAGCAACTCATGGACGCGGCCAACGTCGTGCTCGACGACAACACGGTCACCTCGCACGTTAAACGCCTGCGCCGCAAGTTTCTCGAGGTCGACAGCACTTTCGATGCCATTCAGACCGTGTACGGGATGGGCTATCGCTGGCTCGAATGAGCATCCGCTCGCAACTCCTGATCATCGCGCTGACGACGCTGCTCTTGCCGTGGGCAGGCTGCCAATATGCGCGGGAATTGGAATCTACCCTGCGCGTATCGCAGGAGAATTCGTTGCAGGCGGCGGCCGCCACCATGGCCAATGCGTTGTCCGCGCAGCCGACGCGGGTGTTCAATGAGAACGAGGCAGGCGGCCCGTTCGACGCAAACGACGGCGATCGCTATGCGGTGGCGCTGCCCAACCAACCGCTGCTCGATGGCTATCGCGAGGACTGGAACGTCGCGATCGAGCCGACATCGTTGGTGCCGGCGCCATTCGGGGCGCGGCTGCAACTCGGGCTCACCGAGCGCTTTCTATTCTTCTTCTTGGAGGTCGACGATCCGAAATTCGATCCGGAGCCGGCGGACGTGCACCTGGCGCAGGACCACTTCGATCGCGTCACGCTGACATTTCGCTGGACCGACGGCGCGATCCAGTCCTACTTCTTCGCGACCAGCGCCCCCGGACTCATCGAAGCGCAGAGCATACTGCCCGGCGAAGACGGCAGCGATCACGCCACGCCCGAGCCGCGCATTCAAGCCTATTGGCGTCAGAGCACCGCCGGTTACCGACTCGAAGGACGTGTGCCGCGCGCGCTCGTGGGATCGCGCCTCTGGGTCGAGGTCGTCGACGGCGCGAGCGGCCGGTCGGCAGGCTTCACGGCGGCGGCGGCGAACCGCGGCGGGAGACTGTTCTTCGCCACGCCCGGGCTCGATGAATTGCTCGCGACGTTCATCTCGCCGGGCACGCGGGCAACCGTGGTCGACGCCAACGATTTGAAGCTGGGCGTCGCCGGCGCACTCTCGGGCAGCGCCGTCGATGCCGATGACGGCGCGACCTGGTACCGGCGCTTCATGGCCGACGACACGGCGCGCTGGCCGCTGCAAATCACCGCGCCCGATCACGTCGAGGGTCACAGCGTCACGACGGCACTCGACGGGCACGCCACGGCCGAATGGCTCCGCGGGTCGCACCGCGAGCCCATCCTCGTCGCGGCGGCGCCCATCACCATCGAGGGGCGCACCCGCGGCGCGGTCGTCCTTGAGCAAGCGGGTGACCAGTTGCTCGATCTGCGCGACCGGGCGCTCAACCGTCTGCTCAATCTGACCTTGCTGGCCAGCGCGCTCGCCGCCGCCGTCGCGTTCGGCGTCGCCACCTGGATCAGCATTCGCATCGGCCGCTTGCGGCTCGCGGCGGAGTCGGCGATCGGCAGCGATGGCAGCATTCGCTTGGACATGCCCGGGTCCAGCGGTGCCGACGAGATCGGCGCGCTGTCGCGCGGCTTCGAACGACTGTTGTCGCGCCTCGACGAGCACTCGCGGTATTTGCGCACGCTCGGCGGAAAACTCTCGCACGAATTGCGGACGCCACTCACCATCGTGCGCTCGTCATTGGACAATCTCGAATCCGAAGGCATTCGCGCCGACCAGCGCGGTTACTTGACGCGCGCGCGCGAAGGCGTGCTGCGCCTTCAATCCATCTTGAGCGCGCTCGGCGCCGCGTCACGCGTCGAAGAGAGCATCAAGCAGGCCGAGAGTGTGAGCTTCGATCTCAAGGCACTGCTCGAATCGGCGATCGCCGCGTATCGCGACGGCTTTCGCGCGGTGCGCTTCGAATTCCATGCTCCCGACGATGCGTGTTTCGCGCGCGGCGCGCCCGAGCTGATCGTGCAGATGCTCGACAAATTGATCGAGAACGCGGTTGACTTTTGCCCTTCGGGCGGCAAAATCGGCGTCGCGTTGATCCGCGGCGGCGGCCACTACGAGTTGTCCGTCCAAAATGACGGGCCACCGATTCCGCCCGGCATGCTCGACCGGCTGTTCGAGTCGCTGTTCGAGCAGCGCAGCGGTCATGACGACCGGCCACACTTCGGGTTGGGTCTATACATAGTGCGCTTGATCGCTGAATTTCATGGCGGAAATGCCCGCGCCGCGAATCGCACCGACGGCGGCGGCGCCATTTTCACGGTCACGCTCCCGCTCATTTGATCCCGCCGTCACCCCGAATGCTGCCGCGCGCCATGCGCGGCGTGTGCGCACGGCGGCCAACCCCTGTTACCATGGGCATCAACAATCGCGACACGCGTGACAGGGGATACCACATGGAACTGAAAGACGCGATCGGCTCGTTCTTGACCGAGTTTGCCAAATTCGACACGCATTCCGTCGGCACGGCCATCCGGGCGTTGTCGCCCAATCCGGCTTTCGCAACGGATTCGGAGAAACTACTGGGCCTCGATGCCCGCCTCACGCTCATCGAGCGCATGGCGTTTGCGCGGCGCGTGCCGCCCCGCACGATTCAAGAATTACGTCCGGTATTGATGCGCGCGCGCAGGTTGAATGAACGGCGCACGTCGGTGATGGAACTCTTGACCGCACATCGATTGGATCCGCGCATCGCGCCGACCGTGCGCGACATTGAAAGCTGCGCCGCCGAGGCCAGCGAGCTGCAAGATTCATTGCGATTCGTGGCCGAAAAATTCGATCATTATCTGTCGGCGCAACAGGCGGGCTGACGCGCCCAACTTGCAACACATGGGCTTCGAAGCGGGTTGCGCCCGCGCCAGCGCGGTTGGCCGAAATGTGCGCTGATGAAAAACGGCAATAGGCGCTCGGAGCGAGTCTCATCCAGCAGCAGCCGAGCTGCCACTACGCCGCCGGAAGTGCCAGCACCGGTGTTCATGCCGCCGCCTTCACTGCACTGATCCTTGTCTCGCGCAGGCGGTGTGCCTGGCTCGGCGGCACGGTTGAAGGCGAGGACTCGTTCCCGCATCAGGTACGCACGATCGACCTGCGGGCGCGAAACGCAATCAATCGATGCACCGCGCCGCACCCGAAAATCCACGATTTTTCCAGATGGATCTCAAACCTGCGCTCGAGCGGGCCGCGGTTCGCGTGGTCTAAAAAGTGCCGTGCAACGCTTTCCGCCGTTGCAGCACTATCCGGAAAAGGCTGCCTCCATGAGAAAAAAAATAGCGGAGCGGTGAGCCATTTTTTCGTTCCTTTTCGTATTAACATGTGGGGTGCGTCATATTTTGCCCGACTAACGGATGGGGAAGTATCCCCATGCCTTTCCGGGCGTTCTCTGCGCGACCTCAGCGCATGCATAAAGACGACAAAGGAGGGGTATTACGATGATAAATGACTTGGGATATCGGATTTTGTCCACCTGGGCGTTCATCGCACTGCTGGGTGCGCTCGATGGTGTGACGAGCGCGCAAGCACAAACCACCTGGTTGTCCTCCTCCTCGAGCTGCAATAACGGTACCTACAACTGGACGACGGCGGCGTGCTGGAGTCCCGCGACGGCGCCAACTACCGGTACCGTGGACCTGTACAACAGCGCGGCGACCAACATCAGCGTGACCGACAACGAGACGACGCTGTCGCTCAGCACGCTGGATATCAACGCTACCGGGGCCGGTACGATCACGCTGACACAGGCCGGAAACAGCGTCGCGGCGAACAACGAGATCGTCGGCGATGGCGGGACCGGAGTTTACACGCAGTCGAGCGGCAGCAACACGATTCCCTATAACAACCCTGCGGGGTCGCTGACGCTCGGCAATCAGGCGAGCGGCAATGGGACCTACAATCTCTCGGGGTCGGCGACGCTCTCGGCCTACAGCGAGACGATTGGCAAGAGCGGCACGGCCAGTTTCAATCAGTCCGGCGGCACGAATTCCGTCGGCGGAGGTGGGCTTTCTATCGCGAGCGCCACAGGCAGCACGGGTACTTACACGCTATCGGGGGGCACCCTGTCGTTGGGCGCCGGGGGCATCCAAGGCGGCAGCGGCACGAGCCAATTGAATGTGGACGGCGGTACCCTGAGCACCACCGGCAACATCAACGTTGGGACCTTCAATGTCGGCAACGGCCCTTTCAGCAACGGCAGCTTCACGCTCACCGGCACACAGACAATTACCGCTGGGGTCGAGGTGATTGGCTTAGAAGGGACGGGGGTATTCACTCAGTCAGGAGGCAGCAACACCATCACAGGGTCTTCTGGCTTGATCCTAAGCGGGGGAATTTCTGGCACCTATAATCTGTCAGGCGCGGGCAGCACATTGAATGCGACCAACGAGACCGTTGGACTCTATGGCACGGGGACGTTCACTCAAGCCGGGGGCAGCAACACAATTGGCACCACAGCGAGTCCCGGCACCCTGACGCTGGCTACCCAGTCCGGATCTACTGGAACCTATACGCTGTCGGGCGGAAGCCTACTCGTCAACGGCAGCATCTATGGTGGTTATGGCACCAGTCAATTCAATCTTGACGGCGGCACGCTGAGCGTTACCAACAATATCAGTGTCGGGACATTCAACGTTGGCAATGCAGTCGCAAGCAACGGCGTGTACACGCTTGCCGGCACGCAGACATTGCACGCTGGCAATGAAGAGGTGATTGGCAATAGTGGGACGGGAGTCGTCAATCAGTCCGCAGGTACCAACTCACCCCAGTTGCTGGTCCTCGGAAATAATGTCGGCAGCAATGGAAGCTACAATCTATCCGGGTCGCTCAGCACTCTGACGGTCATCCTCGGTGAGGTAGTTGGCCAATCTGGTACCGGGACGTTCACTCAAACCGGAGGCAGTAATAATGATGGCGACAGTCTGCGGGTCGGAGAGGGCGGGAGCGGCAAGGGAACCTACAATTTGTCCGGGTCGGGTAGCACTTTAACTGCCTACTATGAAGATGTAGGAGACGGTGAGACTGGTACTTTCACTCAAACCGGGGGCAGCAACACGATTGGCACGACAACCAGTCTCGGAGGCCTGGTGCTGGCCGGCGGGTCCGGATCTTCTACGGGAACGTATACGCTGTCGGGCGGCACACTCACGGTGAACGGCTCTATCTCGAATGGTGCGGGGGCGAGCACCTTCAACCTGAACGGCGGGACACTGAACGTCTCGGGCAGCATCGGCGTTAACAACTTCAACATAGGCGCCAACGCGGCCTACACCGCGCCGTTGGGACAGCAAGTCACGATATCAACGGGGATGACGAACAACGGTCTGTTTGTCGACGATGGGACACTGGCGGTTACCGGAACCCTGACCAACGCCGGGACATTGCAGCTCGCTGGCGGAACGCTGACGGGTTCCGGCACCTGGACCAATAACGCGGGGTCGATTACCGGGTACGGCACCGTATCGGGTAGCGAGACTATCAGTAATTACGGTCTGATCACGCAGAGCGGAGGTGTGCTGAGCTTCTCGAACACTGGCACGAACAACAACTACGGCAACTGGAATTTGCTTTCGGGCACGCAGCTGCAACTGTCCGGCTCAACGCTCGTCAATGCCGGCACCCTCAATCTCAACGGCGGTTTTGTGACCGGCACGGGTACATTGACCAATGCGCTCGGCGGCACGATTGCGGGCTCCGGGGAAATTACGTCCGCGTTCTCGAATGCGGGTGTCGTAGCGCTCACCGGTGGAACGACCGACATTGCGAATGCCTTTACCAATAGCGGTCAGATCCAATTGAACTCGATCACGGCGAGCTTGAGCGGCGGGACAATCACGAATTCCGGTCAGATTGCCGGGACCGGCTCTGTCAGCAGCGCGGTCAACAATACGACCGGAACGATTCAAAGCTCCGGCGGTACGCTGACGCTGCAGGGTGCGCTGAGCAACTCCGGGACGATCACGGTCGCCGGCGGCAGCGGCGTGCTCGTCAGCAGGGGCCTCACCACCAACGCCGGCACCATCCAGCTGCAAGGCGGCACCTACGACAATGGCGGCTACGCACTCGCGAACACCGGTACGATTTCCGGCTATGGCAGCTTCAACAGCGGCGGCTTGACGAACGATGCGAGCATTCAGTTGACCACGGGTACCACCCTGGTCAACGGCAGCATTACCGGCGCAAGCGGCAGCGCAACGACTCTGGCGGGGGCGGGCGATGCCACATTCTTCGGCAGCGCGAACTTCGTCAGCGGTTCGACCCTGAAGGTCGATGCGGGATCGGTTGCCACCTTTTACGGTCCCTTGGATGAGCTGGCAGGGGTGATCCTGGCCGGCACGGGGACGACGCTGGTCGAGGGTTCGTTCACGCTAGGCAATATGGTCTCCGCGGGCAGCGGGCTCGCACTTCCCGCAGCGCATGCGGCCTCGCTACTGGCACCGGGCGCAATCATTGACGATCCCGGCAACCTCACTTTGGGGTCTTCGAGCGTCTATGTCGCCACACTCGGTTCTACCTACGATGAATACGAGGTTGGCGGGGTGCTGACCTACGGCGGTACGCTGAAATTGGTCGAGGGGTCCGGGTTCGTCGGCACCGCCGGAGAGAGCTTTCGGCTGTTCGATGCGGCAAGTGAGACGGGGCACTTCAGCTCGTTTGACTTGTCGCTGGCGCCATTGACGGCGGGGCTGACCTGGGATACCTCGTTGCTGTACGCGGATGGAGTGATCTCGGTCGAGGACGCGCTACCGGTGCCAATGCCGCCGACGCTATGGATAGCGATCGGAGGGCTGGGACTCTTGGTAGTTCAAGGTCGCCGCACGATTCGCCGTAGCGCAGCCTAGAAATCCTTGCTCACGACGCTGCGGAAAGCGATGCGGACGAGCGACGAACGGCAACGAGCATCAAGACCACGCCGCTATGCACGAACGCTAAGTTGGCGGGCGTGCGTACGGCTTATTCAGGTGGGCCCCCGATCGTGACTGATCAGTTTGACTTGCGCTTACGGTTCATAAGTCGAATGCCAGCAAGCCCAGTCAGCATCACCCAAGCGGTGGCAGGGGGCGGGACGGGAGTCAACGAACCGATCGTATATTGCAGATAGCCGACTTCGTTACCATCAACGTAATCCGATAAATAGTCCAGTTGGCTGGTCACATTGCCGAGCACCGGGAGGCCGTTCGTATCCCAAGGTACCGGGGAAGCCGCACCAACGAGCTCAACGCCATCCTGTATGAACGAGTTGCCGCTATTGCTTTCATAGGAAGTTTCAACCTCAGTCCCAGACCACTCCGAATAACTCCCAGGTTGACCAGAGACATAAGTTTGACTCACTACGCTCGCAGGCGCGCTGGAGTAGGTCACGCGGCCGCTATTCAAAGTTATATTGAAAACAGGCGCTGTCGGCGGCGGCGTTCCAAATTCACTGCCACCAAGCGACTGCTCAAGCCATGTCGCGCTCGTGCTTCCAAGTGAACCCGAACTTTGCGAAGGATTCGCTGCAGCGAAATTGATCGTGAACGACCCGGAGATAGCGGATCCGGCAGCACCGTAAGTGCCGTACGCCGAATTGACGGTCCCCGTGAAGTCGTAAGTCACAGGGTTAGCGTTGGCCGCGATTGGCGCCGTGACGATGGCAACTGCTAATAATGTCCCTATCTTATTGCCCATTTGCTATCCCTTGCCGTAAGAACTCTTCGAACATTTTCAGCGAACGGTACGAAAAAATTGTCGCATCTGCAAGGGCCGCTTTTCTCGTGCGTCAGCTTCAGGGCAGTTATCTAGGCGCGGTGACTGGCTCAGGTCCGCGCCACCGACGCTGCTGAGCGACGTGCGGCAAGTACGATCAAGGCCACGCCGCTGAGCAACAGCGGCAAATTGGCGGGCGCCGGCACGGGCGAGGTCGGCGCGAACGAGACGCCCTTGAAGTCGGAGTCCGCCGGCGCGTCCTCCAAAGTCGTGAAGGTCTCGGTATTGGCCTGGCTGGCGGAGGTGTACGACAACGTGTCCGTAATGCCGTATAGATAAGTCTGGTCGGTGTCACTCAGAACGTAGCTCGTTGCGAACAGTTCGACTTGTCCGCCGACCACCTTGCCGGTCAAGCCAAAAAGGCCGCTCACCCCATGCTCGACATTCGCCCCATCGTTGCCATTGAGCACGAGGTTGAGCCCGGTCGAGAGCGTATAGTCTAGATTCCAGGTGCCGTTGACCAGGCTCCACTTCTGCAGTCCGCCGTCGCCGGCGTTCTGCGCTCCAGCGCTACCGCTGCTGCTACCGTTCTTAGGGTCACCTGAGTCGGCGACATACAGTGTCGTCGAATTCGCATAAAAGTAATTCTCCGGGCTGAGATAGACGCTGCCGGTGCTGCCGTTGATCGCATTGCCATTGCCATTCGAAAGCGTGATGGCGCCGTTGATCCCCGCCAATGCGGTGGGCTGCATATTGAGCGTGGTGGTCGGCGGAGTGCCCACGGCGCCCAGAGTCCCGATACGGTCGATGTTATAGCTCTTGCTGCCCTCTGTTGAATCGACACTGACCGTAAGCGTGCCGTTCACGATTTGAACGTCACGAGTATCCTGATTGAAAGTTCCGCTGCTCTTGCTATTGGTATCGGCACCCGTGATGGCGGTCGCCGTGGTGGCACCGAGACCGGAGACATAGAACACACCGCCCGTGTTGTCTTTATTCCCCTGACCGGAGATGTAGAACGAGGTGCCGTTCTGAGTAAAGACGCTGCGCGGGTTGTTCGCATTGAATACGTCGCTGATGGCGGTCGTCGTGTTGACCGAACCGTTTGCCCCGATCAGCGCGATGACGCGCGACACGTTAGCGCCACCGACCGCAGTGTTGGGCGATTGCGCCAGCGCGGTGCCCGTGCCGTTCACGTCGTAGGTGCTGTTATAGGTATCGGCGTTTATGCCGTAGCCCATGATGGTCAAATACTGACCGTTACCCGATAGCTGCAGGGTGGCCTCGGAGGACGAGCCGTACTCGCCGGAGATGGCATAGTTGCCGCCGGCTACGGTCGTCTGGGGCAGCTCCAAGGCGCCGGCAGCGGTTGCCGAACTGGTGCCGTTGATCGAGTACTGGTAGAGCGTGAGCGGCGCCGCCTGATTGTCGAGATAGCTTCCCGTATTGCTGCCGTCACCTTCGACTGCTACGACGAGGTCGTTCGGATTGAAAGTGAAGGACTGTGCTCGCGCAAAGTCCGCATGCGCGATTGACAATGCGAGGGCTGAAACGCCAAGTAGGCAGACTCGGGAATCCATCACCTTGTGGACATTCGACATTGGACAAGACCTCTTTTTTTTCGACGTGCAGGCTTTCAACCTGGTTGAATCCGTCTATGAGATCTCAGCGAGGTGACATTTTTGTTACTGACCAGTGACAGTTGGGCGCAAAACGTCTGTTGAGGTATGCGGCTGCTTCGGCAAAACAGTCGAAGCGTGAATGTGAGTACGAAGTCTGGGGGCAGAGCCTTTATGCACGACCATGCAGGACATGCGAGCGCTCGACGAGGCCGTTAACCGAGTCGCGTCGATCCCTTGCGGCTCCATGACAGAACACCAAACGACACCATGCCGACCAGCATGAGCGAAATGCTTGGCGGCGACGGTACGGCGCTGAGGTTTCCTGTGAACAACGCATCGTTGAAATCGGTGTTTCCGCTGTAAGAATCGGTGATCAGCTGTCCCGTCATCGATCCGTATGCACCGGTGACGCCGGCATTGGGCGCAAGGATGGATCCCATGGGATCCTTGCTACCGGCGAGATCGACACTGGCGCTCGAAATATTGTAGAGAACGGAAGTAGCGGACACGCCGGTCTCGGTGACGGAGCCGTTCTGGAACGTAACCTGCGACGTCTCCGTTACGTTAATGAGGACGGTAGAGCCCACCGGCGCTGATATGTTAATAGCCTCTGACGCGCTCAACGTTGCCGCCGTGACGTCGAAGACATTGAGTCCGCTCGACGTTCCCGTTAAATCAAGCGCGTCACCCGACTTGAGAGTCGAGGTACCGTTTGCCGTTAACGCGTCAAGACTGGCGGACAAGTTTGTATACTCGGTCTGGTCCGCGCTGAAACTGCTGATGAGGTTTTGCGCGTGTACGCCGCCGGTCGCGGTAAAATTCGTGAGGTTTGGCGTCGAGTTCGTGTAAATCGCACCTTCGTGGTTCGAGCCGACGCTACCGTAGCTCGCAGTCAGCGTACCTCCGGTCACCAACCGGGCCGGATCGGGAGTTGCGCTTGGGTTCCCCGTGATCCCTTGTGCCACGGAATAGTTCGTCAGGGTGACGTTGCCGCCGGCGGCTAAGTTGCCGACGGTGTCGGTATTGGAGGAGACGAAGGATCCGGATCCGAATATGAAGACGTTATAGTTGGCAGCGTCGCCCGCGATCTGAGCCATGGCAGGCTGAGCGATCGCGGCAGCCAGTACTAGTGAACCCAACATGCCCATTCGGGTCATCACTTCCCGCCTCCCAAATCCTTTGCGCAGACAATCTACGAAATAGTGCGGAAATTTAAATTTCCCCAGTAAGGATACACGGCCGATCGACCTCAGCGGGTGTTTTAGCTTTGCGGCGTAAGCCCCGACTTGATCTCGTCACCCCGACGACGCCTCATACCGAGACCGAATGCGAGAAGCCCAGTACCCAATACCGCAATCGAAGCGGGCTCGGGCACAGACGGCGCGGCACCCGAGACTTCATCGAAACTGATTTCCGGCGCCATGGCCCAATCCGACCAATTGTACAACGCCATCTTGAGAACGGAACCGTTCGCGAAGGTCGCTGTTAGGGTCTCGCCGACGGTAGTGGTGCTGTTGTTCGCCGTGCAAGTCGTCGAATTCCAAGTCAGGCAGTCGGTCTGGTTGCCGTAGAAAATCTCGTAGTTCGCATCGAAATCGATGCTGCCGTTGGTGAGCGTGGCCCCATTGCCGCCGGCAGAATAGCTCACGCTCTTAAGGGCTGAACCACCCGGTCCAGTCAGAGTCATGGCGATGGCGACGCTGCCCGTCTTGGTGCCCACGCTACTGCTCTCAGTGATCGGGTTCACCTGCATGAACGTTGTCGCGACCGGTGTTCCCACCGTGAGTGTTTCGGAGAACGGCGAATTGAGGAACGGCCCGCCATCATCGTTGATGGTCGGAGCATAGGTGCCGGTTACGGTATCCACGGCAGTGTAAGTTCCCTTTAACGTGTCGGCACCGGCAGATGTAACTGTGGCGAGTACACCGACCGCAGCTAAACCCAGAAACCGTGTCGACATACCCGCCCTCCTAGCGTTCCAAAACTAAAGTCTCCCGCCGATCACAATAATGTACTAATTTTTTTTCCATGGCGCCAGAGCCGTCGGCGCCAGCTCCGTCGCGATAGGGAATGGCTGACCGGCGCCATTCTTCAGGCGAATGGAACTAAGCCACCAACGCCGCGCAACCTGTGCCGCGAGGCAAACGCCAATCCAAAGCAACCGACCCCCAGCAGCATCCAAGACGAAGCCTCGGGTACCGGCAATGTCTCGACTCCCAAGTCATCAGACCCGAAATTGGCGACGCCACCCGCAACTGAATAACCAAATGATTGGGACAGACGCAGCATGACTTCGGGATCGGCGGCGCTCACTTTGTCGAAGCCGATGCCCGGTGGATCGGTTTCGAGAAAAGACCAATGCGTCGCCGTCGCCCCCGTAGCGAAATATAAATTAGAGAAATTCAGGCCGGAATCGTAGGTTCCACCGGCGGCGGGGTCAGCGGAGATCGTGCCATACAAATTGGTGGCATCCTCGGACAAGCTGATCGT
>Ga0116230_10003701_pt1 | contig 14955 bp, 7 predicted proteins | sample S1TSphfallax_3_FD_88678 | JGI IMG/M metagenome (GOLD analysis project Ga0116230, IMG submission 88678) | Host-associated microbial communities from peat moss isolated from Minnesota, USA - S1T2_Fd - Sphagnum fallax MG | ecosystem: Host-associated > Plants > Peat moss > Unclassified | place: USA... | reverse complement strand
CTCCACGTTCCGAAGTTCCGACAAACGAGGCGGCGCGAACGGCGCACGCATCCGCCTGGCTCCCCAGAAAGACTGGCAGGTCAACCAGCCCGCCCAACTCGCAAGGGTGCTGAAAACCCTCGAGAGCATCAAAGGCGAATTCAACGCCGCCACCTCTTCCGGCAAGAAGATTTCGCTTGCGGACCTGATCGTCCTGGCCGGATGCGCCGGGGTTGAGCAAGCGGCCAAAAACGCCGGGCACGAGATTAAGGTCCCTTTCACCCCCGGACGCATGGATGCCTCGGCGGAACAGACCGATGTCGCTTCCATGGGCTTCCTTGAACCCGTCGCCGACGGCTTCCGCAACTACCTCAAGCACCCCTTTTCCATTCCCGCCGAGCAACTGCTGATCGACAAAGCCCAGCTGCTGACCCTCACCGCCCCCGAGATGACCGTGCTCCTCGGCGGCCTGCGAGTGCTCAACGCCAACGAAGGCCAATCCCCAAACGGCGTCTTCACCAAACGCCCGGAGTCTCTTACGAACGACTTTTTCGTGAACCTGCTCGACATGGCCACTGAATGGAAGCCGGTCAACAGCGATTCCAGCCTCTTCGAAGGCCGCGATCGTGCCACCGGCGCCATCCGCTGGACCGGGACCCGCGTCGACCTCGTCTTCGGCTCCAATTCCCAATTGCGTGCATTGGCCGAGGTTTATGGCAGCTCCGACGCTCAGCATAAGTTCGTGAAAGACTTCGTTGCTGCCTGGGATAAGGTCATGAACCTCGATCGCTTCGATCTCGGCAAGTAATCCGGAAGAATCGGCCGTCGAGGGCAAGAGAAAGTAGAACGGGAACCGGCGGGAAACTGACGGGCTATCAAGCCCGTCGGCTTTGAATGTATTTTTTTGTTTCCGCGTTCTCGGTACTTCCAAAAAAATTTCCGATTAAATTCGAGGTCTTGTTGTCAAGATGGCAGGAATTGTCGCGGAGTTTCTCTGGTACTGCTGACAATGAGCGATTACGTTATTATCAGCAGGGGCGTAGTAGATCCTTGACCGGCTCGTCCTATCAATTGAGCACTATCGCTCAACCGTAAACCGAGGCACCGGCCCATCTCGGTGGCACTTCATTCGGCCCGCTCCGTGTCTTATCTACGCCCGGCCTGGCACGCGATCGGATTCGCGGTTTCAACGACGAGTAGGCGACAGGATCAAATACCGTTATTGAAAAGGAGGCAAGATCCCAAAAGTTTGCGGCTGCGCGTCATCAGGTCTGGCAGAGTGCGGTGGGTTCCTAATAACGTCTTTATCGGCTGCGGAACCTGAATCGTGGATGGCTACTTGTACTTATACCTTTACACAGCGTAATTGCCCGATAAGGCAATTACCCCTTCGTCGAACGGTGCCGAGGCGCGTCGAATGCTGGGGACCGAGCGGTATATTGCCGCGGTCACAAAAGGATAATCATGTCACGTCGCTACTCGCCTCGTCTGCCCGCGTTGTTTGAATCACTTGAATCGCGGCGATTGTTCAGCGGCGTTCACGCGGCGGTTCTTCCGACGTCCCTGCTGCGGGGGTCGGTATCCACAACCGCTGTGCGGGCTGGCGGAACGGGCCTGACCGGGGAGTATTTCCAGGGCATGAATTTTAGCACGCCGGTGCTGATCCGCAGCGACTCTAAAGTTGCGTTCCGCTGGGTGAACAATCGCCCGGATCAGGACATCGCGATCGGCGGATTCTCCGCGCGATGGACCGGTCAGGTCCAGCCGGCTGCCACCGCAACTTATACGTTCTACACGCTTGCCAACGCCGGTACCCGGCTATGGGTGAATGGCAACCTCGTCATTGACAATGCCGCCGCGACAAAATCCTCGACGAGCCAGGGGAGCATTGCTCTGGTTGCAGGCCAGAAATACGACCTGCGCCTGGAATACACGAGCACCGCGCACGGGATCGCTGCTGTGAAACTCATGTGGTCCGCACCTCAATCGCCCAGGAGCGTGGTGCCCGAGTCCGCTCTTTATCCAGATGCAACGGTGGCGCTTCCATCCGTACTTCCGGATGGGAACCTTGTGGCTAGCTACTATCGTGGCAAAAACTTCGGGTCCGAGTTGATGACGCGCGCCGACGTTCAGATCGGGTTTAACTGGCATGAGGGTTCGCCCGATTCGATCATTTCAGCTGAAACTCCATTCTCGGTCCGTTGGACCGGCACCATCGTCCCGGCGACAACCGGTACCTATACTTTCTACACCACAACCGACGATGGGGTTCGGCTATGGATCAACGGGCAAAACTTGATCAATGACTGGCACGACCAGTCGTCTGCCACGCGGAAGGCAACAATCGTTCTGCAGGCTGGTCAATCGGTCGACGTTCGGATGGACTACTACCAGAACGGAGTTGAATATACTTCGGCGCGCCTAGAATGGTCGGCAGCGGGTCTTCCCAGGCAGACGGTCTCGTTCGGCGCGGCTTCCGGCCACGGTACTGTCGCTGCGCCGGACAATCTCACAGCCCAGGCAGTCAGTGCAACGCGCGTTGATCTCGCATGGAACGATGTTCCGGGCGAGAGCGGATTTGTCATCCTGCGCTCGGCAAATCAGGGGGTTTTGTGGAGTCCCCTGGCACACGTCGCTGCGCAAATCACGACATTCTCCGACACGGCGGTCGTCGCCGGCACTATATATCAATACCGGGTCGGAGCGGTTCAAGGTCAAAGCGTGCCTAACTTTGGAAGTGTTGCAGCCGCTCAAACGCAACTGCTTGCGCCGACGCAGGTCACCGTTGCGGTCGCAGGGACAACGGCAATTGTGAGTTGGGATGCGGTCGCCAATGCAAGTACATACGAGGTCGATCGGTCGCTGGATGGAGTCACGGGTTGGCAATCGGTGGGTACGATTTCGTCGTCCACGCTCACACTCACCGACACCGGGCTGATGCCAGGGACGACCTACCATTATCATGTGAGTGCGAAAGACTCCGCTGGTGATCTGGCAACCTCAACGCCTGTCTCCATTACCACCGCGCTTCCCGTGGTCAGCGACGTGGCAGCCACGGGCATCGGCACCGATGTCAATATAGCCTGGTCGGGAGTGTCGGGTGCCACCAGCTATCTAATCGAGCGATCCGCCGACGGCAGCACGGGTTGGACTGGTATTGGCACCACGGCGGCAACGACATGGACTGACCCCGGTCTGGCTAATAGCACAACGTACTACTATCGGGTTACTGCCGCGACTCCACAGGCGGATTCGAATCCATCGACCGTGGTCAGCGCCACGACAGGACCGGCCAGCGCGCTGGGTGTCACTGCCGTCGCCACGGGTAATCAAATCACAGTTGGCTGGAACGCGGTGGTCGGAGCGAGTGGTTACTCAATCGAACGCTCGGCGGATGGAAGCACGGGTTGGTCAGCAATCGGTGCAACGACGACCGCGACTTCCCTGCTGGATCCCGAGTTGACGCCGGGCACCACTTACTATTACAGGGTTGTCACAAACGCAGCTACAGGAGATTCCCTGCCGTCAAACATTGCGGGTGCCACCACGGCCCCGGGGATCGCAGCCCCCACCGCCGTCGCCGCCGATACGACGATCACCGTCAGCTGGCCTGTCGTCCCAGGTGCTGCGAGCTACATGATCGAGCGTTCACCGGATGGCTCGACCGGTTGGACAACCCTGCAGGCATCGATCACCTCAATCAGCCTGAACGATGCGGGGCTGCTCAATGGAACGAACTATTATTACCGCGTGACGGCCTCGAATAGCGCCGGATCGTCGCCAGTTTCCGCGGTGGTGTCAGCAAAGACGGGCCTTGGGTTACCAACACTTTCCGCTTCTGTGACTAATTATACGGGTTTCGTCTTGAACTGGAACAGTGTGGCCGGTGCCACTGAATACACCCTGCGCCGATCGATCGATGGTGGAACAACCTGGAACACGGCCGGCACCACATCGAGCACGACATTGACCGATGCAGAACTCGTACCCGATGGAACGTATGAGTATCAGGTCATCGCCACCGATGGCACACAGACATCCGCGTCGAACAATGTCGTCATCACGCTGCCGCCCGCCCAGCCGGTAACCGTTAGCGCCGTGGCAAGCGGTACTACGATTACGATCACTTGGGCTCCCGTGGCGGATGCGGCTTCATACCTGGTTGAGCGTTCTCCCGACGGCAGCACCAGCTGGACGACCGCGGGCACCACCACTTCGGCATGCACACTCGCCGACACAGGCTTGATCAACGACACAACCTACTTTTACCGCGTAACCGCCATTGGTGCAGGAGGCTCATCGCCTGTCTCTGCGGTCGTGTCAGCCAAGACGGCTCTGCTTGCCCCTGACCTGACGGCTGCAATCAACAACTACACCAGTGTCACGCTCAGCTGGAATGCTGTAACCGGCGCGACGAGTTACTCTGCACAGCGATCGACAGACGGCGGCAGTACATGGACCCCGGTCGGCGCCACTTCGGGCACATCGCTGGCCGACACGGGACTCACACCGGACACCACGTACACCTATCAGGTCATCGCCACCGACGGCGTTTTGACCACAGCGTCGAACAACGTTGCTGTCACGCTCTCTCCTGCATCGCCCGTCGCACAAGCGACGGCCAGCGGTACGACGATTACCATCAGTTGGATGGCGGTGCCGGATGCAGCGTCCTATTTAGTTGAGCGTTCATCGGATGGCACTAGCAATTGGAGCACCGCGGGGACGACCACCTCTACTCTCACACTGGCTGACGGTGGCCTGTCTACCGGCACAACCTACTACTATCGCGTTACCGCCATCGATACCGCGGGCAGCTCGGCACCGTCGGCTGTAGTCAATGCGACTACCATTCCCCTCGCTCCATCTTCGCTCACTGCGACGGCGGCATCGGACACCCAGGTGAACCTCTCCTGGACGGCGGCACCGGGCGCAACGGGCTACATCGTGCAGGTGTCGGCCGACGGTTCCACGGGTTGGACTCAGGTCACCACAGTCAGTGGAACGACCACCAGCGTAGGCGGACTTACTGCCTCCACGACCTACTATTTCCGTGTGATGGCCGACAATGCCGCCGGCGTCAGCGGTGCCTCAACCGTTGCCAATGCCACTACCAACGGCCCGGCACCAACTTATTCGTCCCTCACCACGCTATATGGATTGGCAAGCACCGCCGACGGAGGCGGCTTCTACGACGTTTACTCCATCGACCAGACCACGGGAGCCGACACCGCGATCGGCCATCTGGCGTTTGGCACAGCAGCCGGCGGTCGTGACCCGGTGTCGGGCAAGTTCTTCTACATCTCGTCGGGCGTTTCCACCGTAAATATCGACAGCTGGGATCCCGATACCAACACCAATGCGGTGGTGACAGCATCGGCGGTACTGGGAGGAAACGTGTCCCAGGCGGCTTTCCGCGACGACGGTGCCTTCTTCTTTACCGATTCAGCCGGCGACCTTTATCAGGATAACACGACCACCGACATCGTCACCCGTCGGGGCGTGATCAAGCTGAACGGCAACCCATTCGCCTCATCCAACGGCGACATCGCGTTCGGACCCGATGGCAATCTGTACATGGAAGTCAGCTCCACCATGTACGTCATCGCCGGCTCCGCCATCACCAACGCCACGGGAGCCTCCCCGATCCCGATCACATTGATCGGTGCCACCGGAACTGGCGGCAGCAATAACCTGCAGATCGCATTCGGGCAGAACGGAGTGCTCTTTGGAACAGGCGGCGGAACTGGTCACATCGGCCAGCTTTACACGATTAACACCAGTACGGGAACAGCCACTGCAATCGGTACCGCCGGAACCGTCGCGATGGGCGACCTGGCCAGCGTTGCGCTCTACGCCGACCTTTCGGTCACCCAGTCGGTGACTTCGCTGACGCATGGTCAGCAGGGGACTTACACAATGACGGTCGCAAATGCCGGCCCCGACGGGACGATCAAACCCATCACGTTGACCGACACATTGCCCGCGGGTGTGACGTTTGTCAGCGGAAGCGGCAACGGTTGGACTTTCTACGTCAATGGTCAGACCGTTCAAGCCGTTTATGCTGCCAATGCTTCGGCTTCCAGTACACTGCCCGCGATAACACTGCTGGTTGCTGTCGATCCGTCGGTCACATCCAGTGTGACCAATTCGGTAACCGTCAGCACGACGATCTTTGACCAAAATCTATCAAATAACACCAGTTCACTGACTTCGCCGGTGTCGTAAATGCAGCAAATGCGGTGTCCCGCGTTATCTCGCGATGTGGAACGTGCGGGATTGAAGCTCGGATCGCGCGTTTGATGAGAAGTAATGGAGCCAGCGGACACACATAGAACTCGGAACCCAATTTTTTAATAAGGTTCGACAATTATTCGGTAAGCCAATTTCTGGTCAACATTTTTGTTCAAATCGCTGCGATTACTAACTATAGTGCCGAGCATGTCCATGCCGCACCGTTTTCGCAGTTTCGCCCTGAGTGCTGCCATCGCGCAGGGTGTGTTATTAGCCACCTGTAATGTACTCTTCGCGCAGGTCGCGCAAACTCCGATCATGGGGTGGAACAGCTATGACTCCTATGGAGGGTTTGTAGATCAGGCACAGGTCGAAGCGAACGCCCAATACATGGCGGCAAACCTCAAGCAGTATGGTTACAACACCATCACCATCGATTTCTGCTGGTCGTATCCCGGCGACGGATCCGGAGGCAGCGGTGGCGGTCAATTGATGCAGTCGTATCCAACGACCAATGGCGTGGTGTCAGGGCAACCGACACCGGCTCTCTCGATGAATGCTTACGGGGAATTGCTGCCTGATCCGACCCGCTTCCCAGATTCAATCCAGAACGGTGAGGAAGTCGGATTTACGGCATTGGCAGCCTATATTCACAGCCTGGGGTTGCAATTTGGCATTCACATCATGCGTGGAATCCCGGTGCAGGCGTATTACGATAACACACCGATTGCTGGTGATCCGGGTGTCACGGCACAGCAGATTGGCAACCCGGCTAGCCAGGCAGCGTGGCTTAATCAGATGTACGGCCTGCAGACAGGTGCGAACGGCCAACTGACCCCTGGCGCGCAGGCCTATTACAACGGTCTTTTCGACATGTACGCCAGCTGGGGCGTGGATTTTGTCAAAGCCGACGACATGCTCAGCGGCACCTATCAGGCGGCTGACATCGCGGGCATGCAGCAGGCCATCGCGCAGTCCGGCAGGCCCATGGTGCTGAGTCTTTCCCCCGGACCCGCGCCGGTGAGTCAGGGAACTCAACTCGCGCAGGACGGCAACATGTGGCGAATGGTCGCCGATGTGTCGGCCAACTGGAATGATGTCAGCCAGGTCTTTGCCGCTGCGGCGATGTGGAACCAATATATGGGACCGGGGCATTGGCCCGACGCCGACATGCTGCCGCTTGGAACCGGCATCAATCCACCGACCGGTGCACCCGGACCCAGCGGGCTAACGCACGATCAACAGCAAACAGTGATGTCGCTCTGGTCGATCATCCGCTCGCCTTTGATTTTCGGAGGTGATCTGCCAAGCCTGGCAACCGATCCGTTCACCACTGCGCTGATCACTAACACAAGCATCCTGACGATCGACCAGAACAGCCTGAACAATCATCAGGTTTCCAACACCAATAACCAGGTGGTTTGGGAAGCTGATGTTCAGAACAGCAACAGCAAATACCTGGCGCTGTTTAACATAGGCAGTTCAGCTGCGCCGGTTGCAACCAGCTTCGCCAGCCTGGGGTTGTCCGCGACGACATCCTACGATGTGAAGAATCTCTGGACAGGCGCTGATCTGGGTTACTTCACCGGAACGTTCTGCCAGAATCTCGCATCGGACGCATCGGGCGTCTATGAGATCATCAACAGCGCGCCGACTCCCAAGCCAACGTGGGCATTAAATAGTTCCGGCGACTGGAATATTCTGAGCGACTGGAGCACTGGTTATGTGCCCGATGCGATCGGCGCCGAAGCCGATTTCTTCGGGAGTATCACCTCGGCGCATACGGTGTTCACCGACTTTGGGGTGACGGTTGGAATCTTGAATTTCAACAATAGCAACACTTATGTGATAGGGGGGGCCGGCTCGCTGACGCTGGAGGCCGCCGGTGTATCGGCGCAGATCATCGTCCAATCGGGAAATCCCACGATTGCGCTGCCTTTTACCGTTGCGAGCAATGCAGTGTTCAATGTAGCCAGCGGGTCAACGCTGGTCATCTCCGGTCCGATGACCGTAAACGCCGGCGAAATGATCACGCAATGCGGCGGCGGTACCGTGCTGTATGAAACCCCGCTCAACCTGGGAGCGGGATCATCCCTTGTGATGGGCGAGTCGACCACCATGCCATCACTGTCGCTGGCATCCTCTGCATCGGCGAAGATCGCTTCCGGTGCAAACAGCGTTCTGACTGTAAACGCGCTTGCAATCGCTCCGGGTGGAACGCTCGATCTGGGAACTAACAAACTGGTGATCGCCTATGGTCCGGGCAACGCGTCTCCCATGGGAACCATCAGAGGCTTCTTAGAGTCTGGTTTTAACGGTGGCACCTGGACCGGGACGGGGCTGATCAGTTCAGCCGCCGCTGCCAATCCTCACTATGGGCTGGCATATGCCGATGGTAACAATCCGGCGGACGTCGCCGCGATCTCCTGCTTGCAGCCAAACGAGGTGATTGTGCAGTACGCGTTGGTTGGCGATGCCCATCTGACCGGTCAGGTGGATTTCTCCGACGTTTTGGTGGTTGCGCAGCATTACGGGCAGAGTGTCGATTCAAACGGAAATCCCGTCGACTGGGCCGAGGGGGATTTTGATTACAGCGCGGCCGTGGACTTCCCGGATGTGTTGGATGTGGCATCCAACTACGATCAGGAACTGACACCACAACAGACGTTGGCGGTGGGCGCCCCGTTCGCAAAACTGTGGCAAACCGCGCTGGATGATGTGAACAACCCGGTCCCGGAACCGAATGGGGCCATTTGCCTGGTCCTGGGTTTGGGTGGTTTGCTTCGACGTCGAAGGATGCGCGCTGCGGGTTTTTCTGATTCCCTCTTCCAGAGTGCAGCGAGAGGAAATCAGACCATCGCCAACATCAGTTCACGACGGATCTAATGCCTCACAGAAAATCCTGCATGCTGCAAGGGAGAAACAAAACGCGGTTGTTGTCGCTGTGTGCCGGTGCTGTCGTGCTGACATTCAGAATCAATTCGTATGGTCTGACCAACGGCTCCTTTGAGAGCCCGGTGACATCGTCCTACATCGAAAAAGGAAGCAGCCAGATTAACAATCCGTCGGATCCGAACTTCTGGGGTTGGGGATTTTATCTTGGCAATACCGGCGATCCCGATGTTGGCGTGCAAACCAATGCAAACTGCAAGGTGAGCAACGCGGAGGATGGTACACCCCAAGATGCCTGGGTGAATGGCGGAGGCACATATCTTTACCAAGATCTGGGCGCGCTGGCGCCGAATACAACCTATCTGGTTACTGTTGCAGTGGCTGCTCCGGGAGGCTCGGCCTACGGTGGTGTTGGCGGGGGAAACGCCCCGCCGACGGATGAGGTGAGTCTCTATAACGGGACCAACCCCGTTACGGGTTCAACCACTGATATTCCCATCAATGGCACGTTGCTTGTCAACTCGGGTGTCGTCACGCCACCGGCGGGCGCTTTCCAGGATGTCAGTGTTTCATATACCACCGGCAGCGCCGTGAGCAACGATCTGATTCTCCAATTAATGCAGGTCACCGACCGTGACCAGGAGCAGGGCATCTTCGATGATGTGCGTGTCAGCACCAGTGGTCTGCCGCCGGCGGTGCAGTGGAACTTAAACGGGTCAGGCGACTGGAATGATGCCGCCAACTGGATCAGTGGTGCAATTCCCAACGGTCCAGGTGCCGGAGCGGAATTTCTGAATGTCATCACGACTTCACGCACGGTTTACTCCGATGTGGCGCTGACAGTCGGTACGATCCGGTTCGACAATCCCAACTCCTATGTGTTAACCGGTGCGGGGACATTGACGCTTCAGACCCTGGGCACCAATGTGGCCTCGGTAACCGCAGAAGGCGGCGGCACTGACAAAATCGCGTTGCCAATCACCATCGCAAGCAACACCACATTCAATGTTGCCATGGGTTCGATGCTGCTCATCTCCGCTCCGATGACGATCACCCCTGGTCATACGCTGAACCAGGCTGGCGGCGGGATCGTCAGTTACACATCAAACATCACCGTTCAAACCGGAGCATTTTTTGCCCTGGCAAATTTTTCCTACATTCATTCGCTGACGCTCGTCGGGGCCGCCAACGTCCAGGTCAGCGCACATGACGGGAACGCGCCAACGGTGCTGGAACTGGACACCCTGTCCGCCGGGACGGGGTCGCAACTCGATCTGACCAACAACGCCATGATCGTGACCAACGGCAACCTGGCAACCTTGAACGCTGAAGCCGCCTCTGGTTACAACGCAGGCAACTGGAATGGTTCGACGGGCATCATCAGCAGCACGGCCGCCAATGACAGTTCACATCTGACTGCAATCGGCATCATCCAAAACAGCGCGGACGGATCACCCACCGGCACCGCGCTCTACAGCACATTCGAGGGTCAGACCGTAAATGCTGGCGACATCATTGCCAAATACACTTACTATGGCGATGCCAATCTTGATGGGCAGATTGATGGTTCGGACTACAGCCGCATTGACAATGCTTATCTCACCTCCGCGACCGGCTGGTACAACGGGGATTTCAATTATGACGGCGTGGTCGACGGCTCAGATTACACGCTGATCGACAATGCATTCAATATGCAAGGCGCGAGCCTTGCCGGACAGATCGCAAGCCCCAGCGCCCAAGCCACCGCTCAAATCAACGGAACGGGAATCAATGGAACAGGAACCTCCGCTGTCCCTGAACCGGCATCGCTGACTCTGTTCGGAGTTGGAGCCGCTTCCCTGATGGTTCGCCGACGCCGTCGGCATCAATGATTGGGTCGCTCGGCCAATACACCTTCCAGGTTGGGGTGTTTCTTCTCTCTGCTCTACTCTCTCCCCACTCCTCTCTCCCCTAATTTTGCCGGAGGCAAAATCGGAGCCAAGGGGATACCAATAGAATTTTTCCGAAGGCTGTTCAGGATTGTCTCTTGTCCAATCCGATGATGCGAAAGCCATTCGCGCGATCGAAGAAGAGAGTGGTAAGTAGAAAGGAAACCGGGGAGAGATCGCTCGGCCATCGAAACCGATCGACTTGGGAAGTTTTTCCTGTTTTCTCTACTTTTTCCCCACTCTCCTCTCTCCCCTCTATTTTTGGTTTACCAAAAATGGAGCCAGCGGGACGCCAGTGAAACTCGCAATCGAGTTTTGAGCGAATTTCGTAGAGTATATGCCGAAGCGGCACCCGTCAGGCACTTCGCTTGTCGAGCGCGTTTATCAGGCCCGAGAGCATCTTGCCGATCTCCTCGAGATCGGATTTAAATTTCAAGTGATCATCCGGTTGCAGAAGCCCGCGGCGTTTCGCCAACTCAAGAAGCGGCACGCATTCCTGAACCGATCCGCGAGCGATGCCGAAAAAGTTCTTTCGGTCGCGAATGGTGAATCGACCATTGCCTTCGGCGATGTTGGCGGCGATGGAAAGGGCGGCCCGGTTGAGTTGGTCGACAAGGAAGTAGAAGCCTCGAGGGAATGTCTGCGTCAGAGCACAGACTTGGTCGGAAAAGTCCATCGCTTTCTGATAGACGAGGAGTTTTTCGAAGGCGAAAGCCATTCGCGCGATCGAAGAAGAGAGTGGTAAGTAGAAAGGAGACCGGGGAGAGATCGCTCGGCCATCGAAACCGATCGACTTGGGAAGTTTTTCCTGTTTTCTCTACTTTCTCCCCACTCCTCTCTCCCCTCTATTTTTGGTTTACCAAAAATGGAGCCACGGGGATTCGAACCCCGAATTCAACCATGCCATGGTCGCGTGATGCCATTTCACTATGGCCCCGGTTGGCTTCAGGCCTTCGCTCTGGTGTCCGGAGACCCAAAACTCTAGCGGCTGGCCAACGCGTGTCAAGGTGAACAGCCAACAACCTCAGCAAATGGGTGCGTGACAGTTCCGGCGGGGACACGGATTGGACCAAACCCCAATGACCAGGGAACCAAATCCCACAATCGGTTGGACATCGTCAGGAAAAAGCCAATTCTTCTCTGGGTTTTGAGGCCTGGTCCTTGGGATTTGATTGGGATTTGGCGACTTGGGATTTGGTCATTTCAGATTCAAGCCCGCCGAGCTTGTCACGCACCCCAGCAAATGCGAACTGGTCGCGTTGAAAAAGTATCATGGGCGTCTCGCCCATGGCTGTTTTCGGGTGCGAAAACCAAGGGCGAGACGCGCGAGACGCCCGTGGTACAGATACAGGTTTTTCGAAACACTCGCTTCGATGCTTCAAGCCTTCGCTACAGAGCTCAAGCGCAACTCGGCCGTGCGTCTGCGGGTAGTTACGACTCTGGCGTTGGGTGTATGGGTGGCGGTCGCATTGGCGGCGGGACATGCTGCGATCACCTGCTCGATCAGCGATTGATTGGCCTTGGGGAATGAGTAATTTCTCAGCTCGAAAGGATGAATCCAGCGAATTTCTTCGCAGGCGATCGGTTGCGGTTCGCCAGATTCGTGTGTGCAGAGGAAAGGGTGCAGCGTGATGTGCTGCTCGGTGTATTGATGTGCGGCTGGGGTGAACGAGATGACTGGATGCACGTCTATCCCCAGTTCCTCGCGGAGTTCGCGCCGGACGCAGTTTTCCAGCGATTCGCCGGGTTCCAATTTACCACCGGGGAATTCCCAGTAGCCGCCAAGCACACCACCGGTCTTTCGGCGGGTGATCAGGACTTTCGAATCGCGAAATACAATGGCGACTGCCACATCGAAATGCTTCATACCAGGCCTGCTCGGGGTTAAAACGACTCAGGTCCAATAAGTTAGTCGAGCCGTAAGATACCCCATTTTGCATAAATGAAAAGTTTTTGCCCCGCCATCGCCAGCGTCGCCGGGTGTAGCAATGATTAGGCCGGGAAAAACCGCAAATTAAAATTTACATAAGTTGATAGATTACATAACTTTACGCAATAAAATCATTTTGCTCGTCTGCCCCGGCCGCCGATTGACACATTTTCCGGGCAGCGGTATAGTTCGGCTTTGCAAACAGGCAGAAAAGGCCTCGGTTGGTTCTCTTAAAACAGTTAACAGTTTAAGCGGCTTTCGAGCCGTGGCGCACTTCCGGAGGTGGACAGGAGCCACCCCTCCGGAAGTCTTTTTTGCGCCCCTCCCCTCAAGCAAATTCCCCGATGCAGCCGATAATAACTCTGTTGACGCTCGGATTCCGGGCGTTGGCGACAGCGTTGGTCCGCCTGTCGACATTTAACTCATCCGAGGAACGTCCTATGTCCAGCATCAGCAGCACTCAGTCCGGGTTGGGATTGGCTCAGTTCCTGCAGAGCATCGCCGGGAATACCAGTGCCGCGAGCTCCAACAGCAGTTCCGGAACGGTTGGCAGTTCATCAACGGCTCCGGCGCAGTCGGGTCACCACCGCCAACACGGTGCGGCATTCGACAAGCTCGCCAACGCGATCACCAACGCGCTTCAATCCGTCAGCAGCACAGGGACGGGCACCAGCACCAGCTCCACCGATCCAAACCAGACCATCACGCAGGCGCTGGAGAAGATCTTCAAAAATGGCAGCCTCGGGACCTTTTCCGACCCCGACGATGACACCTCTACCACGGCAACCACCACGCCGGTGTCGAACAACGCAACTCCAACGCCATCGACATCATCGACCGCAACCCCCACCACCAGCCTGCCCGCCTCCTTCGTACAGACCCTGCAATCGTTCGGTGTGACGGCCCAGCAGTTTCAAACCGACTTCACCAACGCGCTGAAGAACGCCCAGGAAAGCGGAAGCGTCGATGTCAGCAGCGTCTTCAAAAACTTCCCGGTCGGTTCGGTTGTGGATTCGCTGGGATAAATACCTGTTTGAGGATACCGACTTTTTAACCGCAGCCCCGGATGTACATCCGGGGCTTCTTTTTGGGCAACAGGCAAAGTGTGGTTTGCTATAATCGCTGCGTGATGACAGCTGAAGAATATATCGAGAAGAGGAAGGACCCGCGCTGGTACGGCCAGCAGGATGAAAACGGCGTGGATTTGTCGATCATTCGTGAAAACTTGAAGAAGACGCCGACTCAGCGACTGAGAGATGCTGATCACGCGACTTCCGACCTTTTATGGATCCGCGCGAATGTCCGACCCGTCATCAGCATAAGGCGAATGCGAGATGAAACCGGTTTGAAATAGCGGACAGACTCACCCGGGGCTCCCCTGGTGACTACTTGTTTTCTGTTGGTTTCGGCTCGGGTTTCGCAGCCGCCAGCGCCAGGCGGATGTTCGCCTCGCGCAGCTGTTTGTCCTCGATGACGCTGGGCGCACCGCACATCAGATCGGCGCCGCTTTGGGTTTTGGGGAATGCAATCACGTCGCGGATGTTGGTGGTGTTGCGCAGGATCATCACCACGCGATCCACGCCCAGGGCAATCCCGCCATGCGGCGGAGCGCCGAACTGCAGTGCATCGAGCAGGAAGCCGAACTTCTGCCGCTGGCTGGTTTGGTCGATGCCCAGCAGGCTGAAGATTTTCTGCTGCACATCCATGCGGTGGATTCGGATGCTGCCGCCACCCAGCTCCGAGCCGTTGAGGACGATGTCGTAGGCTTTGGATTTCAGCGACGACAGTACGGCCGGGTCCTGGCTTTCCAGTTTGTCCAGATCGCTATCCAAGGGCGAGGTGAACGGGTGATGAGTCGCCACCCATTTCTTGTCCTCTTCGCTGTAATCCAGGAGTGGAAAATCGGTGATCCAGACCCATTCAAACTGTTTTGTCGGCTCGAACTTCAGATCCTTGGCCAGCTTCAGCCGAAGCTCGCCCAGCACTTTGTAG
>Ga0116230_10003700_pt1 | contig 14955 bp, 10 predicted proteins | sample S1TSphfallax_3_FD_88678 | JGI IMG/M metagenome (GOLD analysis project Ga0116230, IMG submission 88678) | Host-associated microbial communities from peat moss isolated from Minnesota, USA - S1T2_Fd - Sphagnum fallax MG | ecosystem: Host-associated > Plants > Peat moss > Unclassified | place... | reverse complement strand
TTGTTCTATCCCATCGCCGTGTTGGTCGTCGCCGTCATCGTCTCGGTCATTTTGCTGATTTTCGTGATCCCGCAGTTCGAGGAGCTGTTCAAGGGCTTCGGCGCCGATTTGCCGGCGTTCACCCAGATGGTGGTGAATTTGTCCCGCTTCGTTCAGAGCCAGGGCTGGTGGGTGGCCCTGTTGATCGGCGGCGCTGGCTACACGTTCTTCTATTTCTACAAGCGCTCGAAGAAGATGCAGCTGGCGTCGGACCGTATTTTGCTCAAATTTCCCATCATCGGGCCCATCCTCATCAAGGCGGCGATCGCGCGTTTCGCGCGCACGCTCGCCACCATGTTTGCGGCGGGTGTGCCGTTGGTCGAAGCGATGCAATCGGTGGCCGGCGCCACCGGTAACATCGTGTACGAGGAGGCCGTGCTGCGCATGAAGGATGAGGTGGCCACCGGCCAGCGTCTGCAGCGCGCGATGGAGAACACCGGCCTGTTCCCGAACATGGTGGTGCAGATGATCGCCGTCGGCGAGGAATCCGGCTCACTCGACACCATGTCGGGCAAGGTGGCGGATTTCTACGAAGCCGAGGTCGACAATGCCGTGGATAGCATGTCGAGCCTGCTCGAGCCGTTGATCATGGCGGTGCTGGGCGTGCTGGTCGGCGGCATGGTGATCGCCATGTATCTGCCAATCTTCAAACTGGGCCAGGTGGTGGGCTAGCGCGCCGCGCCTTAAAGGTCCCGCCGATGCTGACCGAGCTCGCCGCGCTCTATTCCGAACACGTCGCGCTGTTGGCGGGTTCGGTATTCGTGCTCGGCCTCACCATCGGCAGTTTCTTGAACGTCGTCATCTATCGGCTGCCGATCATGCTGGAGCGGGAATGGCGGCTGCAGGCCAACGAGCTGCTGCCGGCGCCGGTGGCCGAGCCGGCACTGGCCGGCGCCGAGCTGCCGACCCACTTCTCGCTCAGCGTTCCGCGCTCTGCCTGTCCCACTTGCCGGACGCCGATCGCTGCCTGGCACAATATTCCGCTGGTGAGCTGGTTGCTGCTCCGCGGCCGCTGCGCCGCGTGCAAGGCGCCCATCTCCTGGCGCTACCCGGGGGTCGAACTCGCCACCGGGATGCTCTCTGCCGCGGCGGCGTGGCATTTTGGCTTCGGCATACCCTTGGGGTGCGCGCTGCTGGTCACCTGGAGCTTGGTCGCACTCACCGGCATCGATGTCGACCATCAACTCCTGCCGGATGACATCACGCTGCCCTTACTGTGGGCTGGTCTGCTCGCGGCGGTCATCTTCGGCGCCGCCGCGGGGCAATCAATCCCGGTGGCGCCCGCCGACGCCATCTTGGGCGCCGCCGCGGGTTACTTGAGTTTGTGGACGGTGTATCACCTGTTTCGACTGGTCACCGGTAAGGAGGGCATGGGCTACGGCGACTTCAAGCTGTTCGCCGCGCTCGGCGCCTGGCTGGGCTGGCGGCTGCTGCCTCTGGTGATCTTGCTGGCGGCAGCCACCGGTGCGCTCATCGGCATATTGATGATCGTCGCCCGCGGTCGCGATCGCGCCGCGCCGATGCCTTTCGGGCCGTATTTGGCCGCCGCGGGGTGGCTCGCGATGATGTATGGGAACGGCATCGTCGCGGGCTATCTGCGCCTGTCGGGGCTGCAGCACTAGCAGCCATGACGCGCCGCCTGCGCATCGGACTCACCGGCGGCATCGCCAGCGGCAAGAGCACGGTGGCGCAGCGCTTCTTGGAGTTGGCGGTGCCGGTGATCGACGCCGACGACTCCGCCCGGCATGTGGTGGCGCCGGGCACCCCCGGCTTGGCCCGCATACTGCATGCCTTCGGCAGCCATCTCCTGGCCGCCGACGGCCAGCTCGATCGCGGCGCACTGCGCCGGCTGGTGTTCTCGGAGCCCGCAAGACGCCGTGAGTTGGAAGCCATCCTGCACCCGCTGATCCGCGCGGATATGGAACGCGAAGTGGAGCGCGCGGCAGGGCCGTACGTGGTCATGGCCATACCCCTGCTGGTGGAGGGTGGTGGGACCCGCGACCGGATCGACCGCATCTTGGTCGTGGACGTGCCCGAAGCGGTGCAGATTGCCCGTGTCATGGCGCGCGACGGCGGCACGGCGGAGGAGGCCCAAGCAATCCTGGCGGCTCAAGCACCCCGCGCCGGCCGGCTGCAGGCGGCCGACGACGTCCTGGTCAATACCGGCAGCGTTACCGATCTGCGGCGGGCGGTTGATGGGTTGCATGACAGCTATTTGCGACTGGCAGCCGGCTTGGCTCAGAATAAGGAATGAACTCATCCTTAGACCCTCGTCCCGATGCCGAGCCGGAGTTGGCTCCCGTCGTCTATGAACAGCCATTGAACGAGCGCATGCGCACCTTTCTGCGGCTGGAATTTCTCTACACCCAGGCCTCCTACCACGCCGATTTCCCGAATCCCTGGAGCACGCGCTCCGCCGTGACCAGCCTCTTGGAGATCCTCGCGATCACGGCGCGCGGCGATTCGCGCAGCGAAGTCTTGAAGGAGCTGGAGCGGCACGTCAACGTGCTCAAGGAATTCCAGACCAAGGCGGGGGTCGATCATGGCCGCTTGAAATCGCTCACCATGAACCTGTTGAAGATGCGCGACGAACTGTCGTCCGCCGGCGGCAATTTCATGGGGCCATTGCGCGATTCGGAATTCCTGAGCGCGATCAAGCACCGCAGCGCCATCCCCGGCGGCACCTGTGACTTCGACTTGCCGGACTACTGCTTCTGGCTGACGCGACCCGCCGAGGTGCGCACCGCCGAATTCAATACCTGGTTGACGCTCATCAGGCCGCTGTGCGATAGCGTTGCCGAACTGCTGTGGCTCACCCGGCAAAACGCGAAATGCAAGGCGGAGACGGCGGTGGGCGGGATTTTTCAGCTGCAATTCGACCGCGACAATCCGTGTCAACTGGTGCGCGTGACCATGCCCCCCGATATCGATCTGTTTCCCGAAATCAGCGGCAGCGGGCATCGTTGCACCATTCGTTTCAGGCAATGGTCGAGCGCCTCCTCGCGTCAGGTGCACGTCGATGCCAACGTGCCGTTCCTGCTGACGTGCTGCGCGTGAAGTGTCCCACTTGCCGACGGCCGGTCGAGTGGTCGCCGGCATCTCCCTATCGGCCGTTCTGCAGCGATCGCTGTCGCTTGATCGACTTGGGGGCCTGGCTCTCCGAGCAGCATAAAATTCCCGACGAGACGCAAGCGGCCGGTGACGATGTGGCGCATGAGGAATGAATGGCATTCAAATTTCTCGATCGGTTCAAGGACAGGGCCGCCGACGCGAAAACCCACTACCAACGGGGCAACGCCGAGAACGCCCTCGGCCGGTGGCACCCGGCGTTGGCCGAGTATGACCGCGCCATTGCGCTCGACCCGCAATTCGCCTACGCGCACTGTAACCGCGGCGCCGTGCTGGAGCGGCTCGGCCGCTGGGATGATGCCTTGGCGAGCTACGATCGGGCGGTTGCGCTCGCCCCCGACGATGTCCTGACCCACTACAATCGCGGCTCGGTCCTGAAGCAGCTGCGGCGCTTCGACGAGGCCCTGACGAGCTACGATCGCGCCATCGCGCTTAAGGCCGATTACCCGGACGCACACGTCAATCGCGGCAACGTGCTGCAGGAACTCGCGCGCTTCGACGAGGCCATCGCAAGCTACGACCAGGCGATCCGGCATCACCCGCCGGGATTTCCGCTGCACCTGGCGTGCTTCGGTCGCGCGCTTGCGCTGCTCAACCAGCATCGCCTCGACGAAGCGTTGATCGCTTTGGACCAGACCCTCGAGCTCCAAGGCGACCATGCCCAGGCGCATTTCCGGCGCGGCGGCGTCCTGCATCAGCTGCGGCGCCACGAGGCGGCAGTAGCCAGCTTCGCTGCGGCGATCACGTGCTCCGCGGGCGATTCGACGACCTCTCTGGCCCATTTCCAGCAGAGCTTCGCGCTGGTCGCGCTCGAGCGCAAAGAGGAGGCGCTGGCGGCCTTGGGCCGGGCCATCGCCCTCAATCCCGACCACTTCGAATCCTACGTCACCCGGGGCAACGTGCTGCTTGACTTGAGGCGGTTTCAGGCGGCCATTGCCGACTACGACACGGCGGTCGCGCTGAACCCGAGGCACGAACTTTGCTATCTGGCGTACTCGAGCCGCGGTTTCGCGCTCAAGGAATTGAAGCGCTTGGCGGAGGCGCTGGCAAGCTACGAGCAGGCCATACGTCTCAAGAGCGACGAGGTGGAGGCGCATCTGAGTCGCGGCGGCGTGCTGCAGGAGCTCAACCGGCACGAGGAGGCGCTGGCGAGCTGCGACCGGGCCATCGCCCTCGATCCACGCCGTGCCGAGGCATTCCAAGTCCGGGCATTTTCGCTGCTCAACTTGAGCCAGTACGAGGACGCCATCGCGAGCTTCGATCAGAGCATTGCGCTCAAGCCGGAACAAAAGTATCTGCTGGGCTACCGCCGCCACGTACAGATGCTGATCTGTCAGTGGGACCACCTCGATGAGGATTTGCTGGAATTGCAACGCGGCATCGAGGCGGACCAGCCGCTGGTCCCCCCGTTTGCGGGCTTGGCACTGTTTGACTCGGCGCCATTGCAGCGCAAGATCGCGGAGATCTGGATGCGCAATGAATCATCCGCAGACGATGCTCTGGGCGCCATCGCCCCCCGGCCGCGGCGCGACCAGATCCGGATCGGTTACTTCTCCGCGGATTTTCGCGATCACCCGGTGTCGCTGCTGACCGCGGAGTTGTTCGAGACCCACGATCGCGCACGCTTCGAGATCACCGCATTTTCGTACGGCCCCGAAGCGCATGATTCCATGCGCGACCGCCTGGAGAGCGCATTCGACCGGTTCATCGACGTCACCGACAAGTCCGACGTGGAGGTGGCGTCGCTCGCGCGAGAACTCAATATCGACATCGCGGTGGATTTGGGCGGCTTCACCGAACACGCGCGGATGAAGATTTTCGCGCTGCGTCCCGCACCACTGCAATTGAGTTACCTGGGCTATCTTGGCACCCTGGGCGTGCCGTACATGGATTACTTGCTGGCGGATGCGACCATCATCCCGGCCGCGGACCGGGCGCACTACGCGGAAAAGATCATCTACCTGCCGAGCTACCAGGTGAACGACTCGCAGCGGCGCGTCGCCGAGCAGACGATCACTCGCGCGGAACTCGGTCTGCCCGCGGAGGGTTTCGTCTTTGCCTGTTTCAACAGCAACTACAAGATCATGCCCGCGGTGTTTGCGATCTGGATGACAATCTTGCAGCGCGTGCCGGGCAGCGTGCTGTTCCTCTATGCCGCCAACGACATCGTCGCGCGGAATCTGAGCAACGAGGCGGAGCGGCGCGGCGTGCCGCGTCACCGCCTGGTGTTTGGCAGACATTTTAAGCGTGAGGCCTACCTGGCGCGCTTTCGCACCATGGACCTGTTTCTCGACACGCTGCCGTATAACGCGGGCACCACGGCGAGCGATGCGTTGTGGGCGGGCCTGCCGGTGCTGACCTGCGCCGGCAATTCATTTGCCGGAAGGGTGGCGGCGAGCCTGCTACAGGCGATCGAATTACCCGAACTCATCACCACGTCCGCGGCAGACTACGAGGAGGTGGCCGTGAGGCTGGCCACGAGTCCGGCGCTCCTCGCCGGCATCCGCCAAAAGCTCGCCGCCAACCGCCTTACCACCCGGCTGTTCGACACCCCGCGGTTCACCCGCCACCTCGAGGATGCGTTCACGCAGATTTACGAGCGGCATCGCGCCGGTCTGCCGCCGGAGCACATTCAGATCTGACGGCCGGTCTTGGCGATCGCCTCGGTCAAACACCGTTCCAGTGCGCGTATCGGTTCCAAGTCGTTGAACAGGATGCTCCGCCGCGACTCGATGTCGGCGCGTAGTTGCGCCCGCTTCGCCGGATCCGCCGCGAGTACGATGGCCCGCTCGATGAACTCCTCGTCCGTGGTGGCCACCAGGTCGGGCAATTCGAGGCGGCGCATGATGCCGCTCGCGAGGCGCCCGCGCATGAACGGTCCCTCGCGAGCCAGCAGCGGCAGGCCCGCCTCCACGGCCTGTAGAGCATTGTTGAAGCCGGAGAAGCCGACGGTGTCGAGCATGAGCGCCGCTTGCTGCATCAGGCCGAAGAACTGCGCACGGCTCAAAAACGGGATGATGCACACGTGCGCATCGAAATCGACTTTCTCCCGGTCGAATGCGCGACGCATGCGCTGCGTGATGAGACTATCCATGGTCCCGTTGCCGCTGCGAAAGAACACCAGCCGGCCAAACTTGCGGCCGCGAAGGCGATCGGCAATTCGCGCCCAGCCGCCCTTGGCGCGGTCGCCGAGGCCTTTGGCGATGCGTGCCCACACCACGTCATACAACGGCGAGTACTTGAACGGCGTGCCCGGGCACAACAGCAGCGGCTCGTCGGCAGGCAGGCCCAACTGCTTCAGATCCGGAGTTGCCACCGTGGGCGTGAGGGGCTCCACACACACGCCGAGATTCGGCAGCCGCACCAGCGTTTCACGGTAGTTGTCCTGGCCGTCGGCCGGCTCCAACAGCTCGGCGGAAAGATACAGATCGATGGTCGGCAAGCCGGTGCTTTCCGCGTGGCCCCAGCTGGCCGCCTGAAGCGGCGCGAGCCGCAAAGCCGCGAGCTGCGCGGTCAATGCATCCATGCCAAAGTCGGGGTAGAGCAGCGCATCCAGGTCGGCATCGCTGATCGCTTCCGCCCAGCCCTGCACGGTGCTTACGTCCGCCTCGAAATGCGCCACCTCAGACCGCGCCCATTCGGTCTCGGCATCGCTGTCGCGGCCGAGCTGAAACAGAGAAATCTCGAACCTGCTGCGATCCAGGTGGCGCACCCATCCCTTGGCGATCGCGTTCCACACCGAGTGATCGCGAATATGTGCCGACGCGATGCCGACGCGCAGCTTGCGCCCCGCCAGGGCGGCATGCGGTCGGCTACGCTTCGGTTTGAGCGGCATGGTCGCCATCCATTCACTGCACAAGTCGCCGTGTCGACTCAAGAGATCGCGGTTGTTGAACGGCTGGTACGCGAGGAAAAAGGGCTGTGTCGAACCCACGGCCAGGTAGGCCTCGGGTCGCGGTGCGGCGCGGAACCACGCCTGCAAGTCATCGAGCGCCCGGGCGAACGCCTCGCGCGAGGGCGGGATTTCGTCCGCCGCACCGTAGTACGGCCGGCAATGCGAAATCGCCAGCTTCCACCGCGTCATCAGGTTCTGGCCGTCGAGCAGGGTCGCGCGGCGCAGCTGCTCCATCGCCTCATCGCAACGCCCGCTGCACCACAGCGCGTTGGCCAACGCAGTCACCGTCTGCACCGACGGCTCCGCAAGCTCGATGGCTTCCTCGTACGTCACGATCGCCGCCTCGACGTGACCGGTCTCGAATTCGACCGCTGCCCGGGCCGCGAGTGCCGCGGAGGAATCGGGACGCAACTCGACTGCCTTGTCGGCCGCGGCCTGGGCGCGGTCATGCTCGCCGCTGCGGTTCAATGCCACCGCCAGATTGCCCCAGCCGTCCGCATCGTCAGGTTGGATGCGCGTCGCCGCGTCGAATAATTTCACCGCACCCCGGGCATCGCCGATGTCGAGCAGACATGCGCCCAAGAGATTGCACACCGTGCTCGAGCGCGGATCGAGGGCATGCGCCTTGTTGAGCGGGGCCAGCGCGTCGCGCGGCCGGCCCGACTCGCGCAACACCGTACCGAGATTCGCCAGCGCATCCACTGACTGGGGTTGCGCCTTGATGGCACGTTCGAATTGAGCCTGCGCGAGTTCGAGGTTCCGCCTGCGCAGGTGTACCATCCCCAGGTTGTTGAGGGCGGACCAATCCTTGGGATTGACGCGCAGCGCCCGCGTGATCAATTGCTCCGCCTCATCGAGACGTCCCTCCTGCAGGGCGATCACGCCGAGCAGATGAGTCGCGTCAAAGTGATTCGGAATTTGTTCGAGGACTCGTTGGTAGCCGGTGGTCGCCTCGGCGACGCGCCCGGCCTCATGCAGGGCAACCGCTTGCGCGAGCAGGCTGGAGACATTCACCTCGCTTGTTTGGCCGCCGTCTGCAGCCGCGTCAACAGATCGTAGGAGAACGATTTGATGAACGGCTTCGGATAGCCGAGCGCATTCATGCCCTCGCGCACGCGCGCCGCCAAGCGCGCTTTCTTGTAAATGTTGAGCTTGCTGCCGCGGGTGAATTCCGCGGTCTGCTTGGAGATGGTGACGTTCAATTTTTCCGCCCGATTCGCGATATTCTTGGTGCCCGGGGCGAAACCCGCGGGAGGTAGCGAGCGTTTGACTTCGGCGACGATGGAATCGGCAAATTGATCGACGTCGGCGGTCTTGAAGAAGTTCCCGATCATGAAGCAAAACCTCGCGGCATGTGGCCGGCATGATAGCCGCAAAATGGTAAATGAGGACCGGATGTGCATCACAAGACCCTGACGATCGACCGCCTGTTCGATGCCCCGGCCTTGTCGGGTCCGGCGCTGTTGCAGATGCGCATCTCGCCCGACGGCTCACGGGTCACCTATCTTCGCGGCAAGGCGACCGACAAGGACCGGCTCGACCTGTGGGAGTACAACATCGGCGACGCCGAGTCACGGATCCTGGTGGATTCGACCGTGCTGAACACCGCCCGCGAGCAGCTCTCCGACGAGGAAATGGGCCGTCGCGAGCGCCAGCGAACCGCCGCACTGTCCGGCATCCTCGAGTACTCCTTCGCGCCCAGGGGGGCCGCCGTGCTGTTCCCCTTGGGCGGTCAGGTGTATTACTACGATCTCGAGAAGCCGGCGGCCGGCGCATTGACCCAGGTGACCCACGGGGCGAGCTTTGCCACCGACGCGACGGTATCGCCCAAGGGCCGGTACCTGGCCTACGTGCGCGAGCAGAATCTTTTCGTCTTCGAGCTTGCCCTGCACCAGGAGCGGGCGCTGACCCGCGATGGCGGCGGAGCCATCAAAAACGGCATGGCGGAATTCGTCGCGCAGGAGGAGATGGATCGCCGCACGGGTTACTGGTGGGCACCTGACGATGCACACATGGCCTTCGTGCGCGTCGACGAAACGCCGGTCACGCTGGCCCAACGCTTCGAAATCGCCGCGGACAATGTGGCGACCTTCGCGCAGCGTTACCCGGCGGCGGGCGAGGCCAACGTCGCGGTGCGCCTCGGCGTGATCGCGGTCGGCAGCGGCGCCACCACCTGGATCGACTTGGGGTCGGAAAGCGATATTTATCTCGCGCGCGTCGACTGGCTGCCGGACGCAAGAACGATCGCGATCCAGCGCGAAAGCCGCGATCAACGCCGCTTGGATTTGTTGTTTGCTGATATCGAGACTGGTGCGGTGCGGCCGGTTCTCACCGAAACCGGCCGCACCTGGATCGAACTGCACGATGAGCTGACCTTTCTGCAGAATGTGCCGCAATTCATCTGGGCCTCGAGCCGCGACGGCTTTCAACATCTGTACTTGTACGACTACGCGGGTCGACTGCTGCGTCAGCTCACGGCGGGTGAGTGGAGCGTCGATGATTTTCGCGCCCGCGCCATCAAAGGCGTCGATGAGGGGAGGCGGCTGGTGTACTTCACCGCTACCGAAAAAACGCCGCTGGAGCGCCACTTGTACAGCGCGTCGCTCGATACGCACGATCCCCACGACGTGCATCGCATCACGCACGAGGCGGGACTGCATGCTATTTCCATGTCCGCCGATGCGCAATTCTATGTCGATGATTTCAACAGCGCGGCGCGGCCGCCCCGGGTCAGCCTGCACGATAGCGGCGGCCGATTGCTGCACTGGTTGCAGGAAAATCCGCTCGATGAGCACCATCCGTATGCACCGTATCTCGCCGACGATTCGCAGCCGGAATTCGGCACGCTCACCGCCGCCGACGGGCACGAACTGCACTATCGGCTGTTCAAGCCCGCCCGCTTCGATCCGGCAACCCGCTATCCGGCCATCGTCGAGGTGTACGGCGGCCCCGGCGTGCAGCGCGTGACCAATGCCTGGACCGGTAACGCCTTCACGCAAGTCTTGACCCGGTCAGGTTACGTGGTGTTCCAGCTGGACAATCGCGGTACGGCGGCCCGCGGCACAGCGTTTCAAGCACCCATTCACGGTAAGTTGGGCGACGTCGAAGTGGCCGATCAAGTCCAAGGCGCTCGCTGGCTGGGCTCGCAGCCCTACGTGGACGCCGGCCGAATCGGCGTATGGGGCTGGAGCTATGGCGGCTACATGACCCTGATGTTGCTGTTCAAGGCGCCCGAGGTGTTTCGCGCCGGCGTGTCCGGCGCACCGGTGAGCGACTGGTCGCTGTATGACACGCATTACACCGAGCGCTATCTCGGCCGGCCGCAGGACAATCCCGGAGGGTATGCAGCCAGCTCCGTGCTGCCCTATGCCGGGGACCTCACGGGCAACCTATTGGTGATTCATGGCATGGCCGACGACAACGTCTTGTTTCTGCACAGCACCAAGCTGTTTCGCCGGCTGCAAGACCTGGGCAAACCATTCGACGTCATGGTCTATCCCGGAGCGAAGCACGGGCTCATCCGCCAGCATGACGGCCGGCACGCGTACGCCACGATGACGCGATTTTTCAACCGCTCGCTTGCTGCAGGGCGCCGTGGCAGTGTTTGAACTTCTTGCCCGAGCCGCACGGACATAGCTCATTACGTCCTACCTTGGGTATTTCGCGGACGAACGGAGTGGCCACCGGCCCCGCTTGGGCTGAATCGGCATCCAGCGAACCGCCGCCGGGGCCGAAGCCCGTCGGACCCCCGACGTCGCCCCCCGAGATCGGCGACACGGCTTCCGCATGCTGTAGCTGCAGCGCGCGGGCGAGACGCTGCTGCCGCTCCAATTCTTCGCGTTCGATCTCCTCCTGGCTGCGCACCTGGATCTTCGACACCGTGGTCACGGTATCGAATTTGATGCGGTCCAACATGGCGGAAAACAATTCGAACGCCTCGCGCTTGTATTCTTGTTTCGGGTTCTTCTGCGCGTAGCTGCGCAGGTAAATGCCCTGGCGCATGTAGTCCATGGCCGCCAGATGCTCGCGCCAGTGCGTGTCGAGGCTGCGCAGCATCACTTCCTTTTCGATGTAGCGCATGACCTGCGGTCCGACGCTCGCTTCCTTCTGGGCGTAGATCTCCTCCAACCCGGTCAACAGTTTCTGCCGCAGGCCGGCGCCGTCTCCGGCCTCCTCGGCCTTGACCCATGCCTCGATCGGCAACGACGCGCCGAAGTCGCGCTCGACCGCCTGGGTGAGCCCGGCCACGTCCCACTGCTCCTCGGGAGCGCCCGCCGGCAGGTATTGATCGACGAGCTGTGCGACGACTTCTTCGCGCACGCCCTTGACGGCCTCGGCCACGTCCTCGGCGCTCATGAGATCGGTACGCTGCTGATAGATCACGCGGCGTTGATCGTTGGCGACGTCGTCATATTCCAGCAGTTGCTTGCGGGCATCGAAGTTGTGCTGCTCCACCCGCCGCTGCGCGCGCTCGATCTGGCGCGTCAGCATGCCGCTTTCGATCGCCTCGCCCGCCTTCATGCCTACCCGGGTCATGAGCGCCTTCATGCGCGTCGGATCGCCGAAGATGCGCATCAAGTTGTCTTCGAGCGACAGATAGAAGCGGCTCGAGCCGGGGTCGCCCTGGCGGCCCGAACGGCCGCGTAGTTGGTTGTCGATACGCCGCGATTCGTGGCGTTCCGTACCGATGATGTGCAGGCCACCGGCGGCCAGCACCTGCTCATGGCGCGCCCGCCAATCCTCATGGATCTTCGCGAGCTCGGACTCGTTGGGACTGCCGATGAGATCGATCTGCGTCTGCGGGCTGCCGCCGAGCACGATGTCGGTGCCGCGGCCCGCCATGTTCGTGGCAACGGTGATCGCGCCCGGCCGTCCGGCCTCGGCGACGATGTGCGCCTCGCGCTCGTGCTGTTTGGCGTTCAACACTTCGTGCGGGATCTTGGCCCCGGCGAGCAATTTCGCCAGGCGTTCCGAGGTTTCGATCGAGGTCGTACCAACGAGCACCGGCTGGCCGCGCTTCACGCAATCCTCGATGTCCTCGAGTATCGCCTGAAATTTGTCCCCCTCGGAGAGGAAGACCAGGTCGGACTTGTCCTTGCGTATCATCGGCTTGTGGGTCGGAATGACCACCACTTCCAGGCCATAGATCTCCTGGAATTCGAAGGCTTCGGTATCCGCAGTACCCGTCATGCCGGACAGCTTCGAATAAAGGCGGAAGAAGTTCTGGAAGGTGATGGATGCGACGGTTTGGTTCTCCTCGCGAACCTTGACCCCTTCCTTCGCCTCGACCGCCTGATGCAAGCCATCGGACCAGCGCCGTCCCTGCATGGTGCGGCCGGTGAATTCATCGACGATGATGACCTCGCCCTGGCGCACGATGTATTCCTGGTCGCGCCGGTACAAGGCGTGGGCACGGAGCGCGGCATTCAAGTGGTGCATCAGGCGGATGTTGGTCGCGTCGTAGAGACTCTCGCCTTCGCGCAGCAGTCCGATCTCGGCCATCATCTCCTCGACCTTCTGATGTCCGTCCTCGGAGAGCGTCGCCTGCTTGGTCTTTTCGTCGACGCCGTAATCGCCGGGACCGTCCTCCGTGGTCTGGCGCACCAGCCGCGGGATCAGGGTGTTGATCTTGATATAGAGCTCGGTGCTCTCCTCGGCCGGACCCGAGATGATGAGCGGCGTCCGCGCCTCGTCGATCAGGATCGAGTCCACCTCGTCGATGATGGCGAACGACAGCTTGCGCTGCGTGCGATCCTCGAGGCGGAACGCGAGATTGTCCCGGAGATAATCGAAGCCGAATTCATTGTTGGTGCCGTACGTGATGTCGCAGGCGTAGGCGGCGCGCTTCTCGTCCGAGGACTGCGAATTCTTGATGACGCCGACCTCGAGCCCCAAGAACCGGAATAGCGGCGCCATCCAATCCGAGTCGCGCTGCGCCAGATACTCGTTGACCGTCACGACATGGACGCCTTCGCCCGTCAGGGCGTTTAGATAGGCAGGCAGCGTCGCCATCAACGTCTTGCCCTCGCCGGTGCGCATCTCGGCGATCCTCCCGGAATGCAGCACCAGGCCGCCGATCAGCTGCACGTCGAAATGCCGCAATCCCAGTTTGCGGCGCGAGGCCTCGCGCACCAGCGCAAACGCCTCAGGCACGAGCGCATCGAGCGCCGTTCCCGCCGCAAAGCGGGCCTTCAATTCCTGGGTCTTACCCGGGAATTGGTCGTCGGCCAGTTGCATCATGGCGGCTTCGAAGCCGTTGATGGCCGCAACCGTGCGACTCAGCTCCTTGACGATGCGCTGGTTACGGCTGCCGAAAACTTGAGTCAGAAGCTTCCACACGAGGGTGCGTGTCCTTGAGAAAACTGGGTATTTTACGGATAGACCGGAATGCGGGGAAATCGTTTCTCCCGCCCCCTTAACTAGGGGTCGAAGAGGCTAGTCCTAGCGGTCCTAGCGGTCCTCGCCGATGAAGCGTAGCGGATCGACTTGAACGCCGTTTTTCAGCACCTCGAAGTGCAAATGCGGCCCGGTGGAATGACCCGTCGAGCCGATCAACGCGACTTCCTGGCCCTTGCGGACCATGTCCCCCTGTTTCACCAGAAGCTGCTCGCTATGGCAATAGCGGGTCGCCAAGCCATTGCCGTGATTGATCTCCACCATTTGCCCAAATCCGGCGCGTTCCCCGGCAAAGGTCACCAGTCCCGCGGCCACCGCCGACACCTTGGTGCCCTCGGGGGCGGCAAAGTCGAGCCCCTTGTGGACCGCGGCATAGCCGGTAAACGGATCGGCGCGGCCGCCGAAGTACGATGAAATGAAACCCTCGTCGACCGGGCGGCCCTCGGGGTACACCTGTTTGTTGAGTTCGCGGGTCAGGATGAGGTTTTCCAGCACCCCCAATTGTTGCTCGCGGCTGGCCAATTGGTTCTGCAGGTCATCGACCATGGCGGTCAGATTCGGAATCTGTGCCGGCTGACCATCGGCGGTTTCGGCACCGCCCAACGCCGGCGGATTGCCAAAATCGAACTCGCCGTCGCTAATATTTGCCATGCGCGTCAAGCGCTTACCGAGCGCATCGAGGCGGATCACGTTGGCGTTCATCTGCCCGACCCGCATGGCCAGCGCGTTCACTTTCTCCTGCAGCACGCGCCGCACGTCCTCGATCTGCGCCTTCTGATTCAGAAGATCGGCGGACCAGCTGCCCAGCTGATCGATGGGATTCGTCGCATGCTGGCGCGCACCCAGTCCCAAGCCGATCGAAAAAGCACCGCCGACGATGCCCACCACGATGACCAGCGCGGCCGCGACCACCACAGGATGCCGGAGATCTAATTGCTTGACTCGGCCTGTTTTGCGGCCGACAAAAATCACATTCATACCGGATTTCGCCCCAAAACCGTTGTCGGCTGTTGGATTTTATGGCTCGGTTGCCCGAGGGCGTAAACTATGCAGAAGAAGGTCATGCAAAACAAGGAATTCCGCACGCTTTCCATATAACCATGCATAAGCCTAAGACTATCAATGAGTTACTGAAGACGGGCGGCCAACGCCTCACTTCCCTTGTCTCCCAAACCCGACAACGCAACGTGGCGCTGAAGCACGTTCGGGCGGCGCTGCCCGGCGAACTTGCGGCCGTGGTGGTGAGCGCCGGAATCGATCGAGGCGTGTTGACCGTGGGCGTTGCCGGCAGCGCGTGGGCGGCTCGGCTGCGCTATGCCACCGACATTCTCCGCGAGCGCGTGGGGGACGCGGCCGGCATCGCCATCTTGGGCGTGCGCATCAAGGTCGTGCCACCCCGCTGATGCTCCCGACGCCCCCGGCTCACCCGACCGGCCCCACGGTCTCGCGCGCCGCGCTGCTCACCAGCGGCCTGATTTGTCTGGCCGCGTGGGCGC
>Ga0116230_10003699_pt1 | contig 14960 bp, 7 predicted proteins | sample S1TSphfallax_3_FD_88678 | JGI IMG/M metagenome (GOLD analysis project Ga0116230, IMG submission 88678) | Host-associated microbial communities from peat moss isolated from Minnesota, USA - S1T2_Fd - Sphagnum fallax MG | ecosystem: Host-associated > Plants > Peat moss > Unclassified | place: USA... | reverse complement strand
TACCGATGGTCTATGTTGGTATTTTCAGTGCTTAGGCTACAATCGTTGCCTCAAATTGTGGTGTTTTGTTGTTGCTATTGTTCAAGGTAGGTTATTTTGGGTGACGTGAAGCGTGCTTTCGGGGATGTGGGGTGAGGGATGGGTCACACACAATATATGTGGCTTTACTCTTCACATTGTTGACCTTGGCAATAACTTTGTGCAAGTAAATACGTTTATAATCTTTGTAACCTGTTTTGGGGGGTCCTACTTTGATACTTTCGTGATTTTTTCTGCCCCTTTGTGGGGGCGCTTGGTGGTGGTCCACCATGAAACCGTCCCATTGTTCAAAGAATGCTACACATGGTAGGAGAAAGTAAAATATAACACCGAATTCAAAAGAATATGCTACGTGTGAAAAAAACTTCATGTTAGTAAACGAATGGGCCCTAGGGGACCCACTTGAAAATCTTACAAAATATTGCTCGCCCCATTAGTAGGCTCATCACATTTCTAGACGGAAACTAAAGCCCCTTCCATAGTACATTAAAAGCGAGGGACACCCAATTTGGCCCATGCTGCAATGTTCCCATGAGTTCTCCCAGCAGTTCCCCTGCCTTTCATGTTAGATAACAGATGGGGGTCCTATCAATTCTGACACCCATTGGCACCCATGAGCTTTAGCTCACCACCAATGAAGGAGCTGATTGCGGGGAGCCAGAATCAGCAATACCCGACCGACCCATTTGAGTTATCCCTAAAGTCAGGCGATTAGGGGGTGAGAATGGCTAGTTTCTTCGGCATAATAGGGCATCAAACACGTCACTGTGAATGAAAATTTTACAAAACGAAATAACTGGGACCCAAACTAGTTTTTCCATCAATTTTGGTGATAAACTGAGTTTCATCCTGTCTCTCTTTTATCCCGAACGCCTCCACTGCTGCTACATATATTTTCACTGCTCCTACTTGTACAACTACTATAATTACTCTCGAACCTTGTGCATTAACTGCTGAGTTTCAGCATTTCATACTGATATTTAATCAAATTTCCTTACTTTGCGGATACCGCTGAAAGAGGGGATAAGGGGGGGTGAAAGTAGACAAGGTGACTTTACAAATAACTCTATTATCTAAGGGATTTTGAGGGTGGATTTTGCCAAATTCCAGGAATTTTAGAATGTAAATTGGATCCTTCTCGAAAGAAGTGCCAATTTTTGAGGGATGCAACATCTTTTGAGAAAATTTTAACTTAACTCTTCATTTTAACAGAATATCTCTTATAAAAAAGCCTTTATTAAAGCAAGGGAAAAGTGGCTCCCAGGGTGCAGCAAAATGCACCAGAGGATTCTGCGCCGGAGGACCTGCATTCTTTAAATTATAGAAAAAGGCCATGGCCCATGCTTGGAAGTCAGATGAAATCACAACTTAGAACCAAACCAAGGCTTCAATATGCACACCCATACTCTCAATGTATGGGGGCGAGTACTAGCTGAAGTAAAAAAAAAAATGGTCATAAATAATGTGAAAAATAGAAATTTATAAGAATCAATCACATTACTCAACTTACAATTGGAAAGATTTATTATTATAAATTATTATTATTATTATTATTGGTTGCTTTGGGCCGCAACTAACCAGCACCCACCAGCACACCGTCCACTGGATACCTGTTACTACCCAGTTGTGGATGAACCTCAACCGAGTTAGTTCATATTTGGTTTCACCTTAGTAACCAATTCTGTAGGAAATAGGTCTCATCATATGTAGGTAGATAGGTAGGAAAATAGGTGCTCACTAGGTAAGTTGATGGTTTTATACATAGGCTACCAACCTACTAACAACCTTCTTGTGAGTTGTTAGTAGGTAGGTAGGAAAAAAAAAGCAACTAAGCTAACCACCATGGTTAACTAGGGAACTGGAACCCAACGAAGTTCTGGGTTCCTTCCCTTGGAAAAGGATGAAACTCATTGAGATGAATGGCAATTGATTGAGTTCTCAAATAGCACTACATGTTATCCCATATCTTTTAGGCACAATTCAACTTCCATCCATATAAACTATAGAGGTGTTGTCAAAGGTAAACTTATATATGCCTGTATTTTGGGGAGGAAAGCTTTCTAGGCTTTTTTTGTTTGGAGGGGGTGCCCATTGTTTCAAAGAGATTTGTGATGGGCCAATCAAAGTGGCTCCTTCAAACTATAAAATAATTTAAAACCAACTATGGGTGCACACCCCCAGATAACTAATAGAAGACACAATATACAGCCATAATAGTATCTATGGTTGAAAATTCTATTCAACTCCTATCTCCTATTTCAAACAAAGCATAAGTTAAATTGTGCATTTTCATTGTAGTGTGTCCAAAAATGTCATGACAAACCAACCCACCTTTTTCCATTGGACACGCCTCAAATAGGTGAGGATGAGATCTCATACCTACCTTGCCCTGGACCACCACATTTTTAAAAGTGTTCAAAATGCAACAATATAACTATTTTACATATCTCCTTCCATGTATGAAGATTACCAATAGACCTATAATTATACCCTAATTCACTATAGAAAGTACAAGCCTTCAGTTGAGCATTCAATCTCATGTGGTGATACCCAATAACAGTGCCTTTGGCCAATAACATCCATTTATGATCATTTATGTTAATGTTATTGTTCATATCTTTTAAGCTCTTCAATGGTGATTTTTATCATGTAACATGATTGAATTGCATTTTACTTGACTGGTGCACGAAACTATTGAAAGTTTGTCAAATTGCATACAATGTCATATTTTGACTTCACATAACAATGCACAAGTTGTAATTTGCCAAACTCTGTAAATGCTTAGGATCAGGACATGTATAAACATTTACTCAATGATAAAAGTAAACCCCCATCAAAAGTTTCTCATATGAAAGTCAATAGAGTTATCTGTAAAGTCACCCTGTCTTTGGGCCTCCTTTCACCCTCAAACCCCTCAAGTCACCCTGTAAAAGTCAATAGAGTTATCCATAAAGTCACCCTATCTTTGGGCCTCCTTTCACCCTCAAACCCCTCTTTCATGGTATCCGCAAAGTAAAGAAATTTTTAAAAAATCTGGGTATGAAATGTTGAAACTCAGCATTTAATGTACAAGGTTCGAGAGTAATTATAGTAGCTGTACAGCTAGTACGAGCAGTGCAAATATATGAACTGTAGTAGCAGTGGAGGCGCTCAGGAAAGAGGCAGAAGAAACTCAAGTAATTTTGGACACAAAAATGGACACAACTTTACATTGTACAACCATAATAATAAATAAAAACTACCCAGCATTCCTTTTCGCCATGTAAAATGCTTGAAGTTGGGGCAAATAGAAATAGTAACTTGAATGCTTGGCCATGAAAAGACTACCAAACATTTATTTCAATTGTGTGAAATGCTTGAATGCTCGAAGTTGGGGCAAATATAACTACTAATTTATGTTAGGCCATGAAAGGACTACCCAAGATTTGTTTCAATTATGTAAAATGCTTAAAAGTTGGGTTTTAAAGTAATTAGTAATCTATGCTAGGCCATTAAAAGACTACCAAATATTTATTTTGAATTGTGTGAAGTGCTTGAAAGTTGAGGTAAAAAGTACTAGGAATTTGAATTAGGCCATCCAAAAAAAACCACCCAATAGATACTTAAAGTTATGTAAAACGCTTGAAAATTTGGTTAAAAGTAAAGCGTAATTTGTGCTAGGCAAAAGCTAGTGTGTCAAAGAACAACTCTCATTTCTTCCACAGCAAATACTACCTTAATTATTCTTTGAAAGTGGGCTCCATGTCCTTATGACTAGAAAGCAAGCATGATTGAAAACCTCTTCCTTGCACTTGTAGCTTGTCAGGCACTAACTACTAACCAGTTTTGGTCTGGTATCAACTTTTGAACATACCATGAAGTTGGTCATAGATGGGTTTTTACTTTTCTTTTTCTTCTTTTTTTCCATACCAGGTTGCTACTGGTATTGGGTATTTGTTAAGACTTTCATACCAGTCTGGTCCTGATATCAGGGGGTCCAAGGCTGTTTTTCAGCTGGTATTAACTCAAGTACCCAAACAGACTGGTACCGATAATATAAGCTTGGTATTGCCTCATGTCATACAAGAATGGCCTAGTATTATTTGATACCAGTGTGGAAGCTTCTGCATATCAAATCTACTGCAAAGAAACCTTCTCCTTCATCCAAGCAAAATCCTGCAAAATAAAAAATTGACATTTTTTATTCTGAGTAGGATACTCAACAGCATAAATACAAAAAGAAACCACAATTAATTGGTCGATATTTTTCCAGAGATTTCAGCTCACCAAATCTAGACTTGGACACCCTGAGAATATATTTACATATATATATGTAAGTCTTGTTGAGCTGAATTTTAATGCAGAAGAAATAATCCACAAATTTGCATTCAGCAGGTATGAAAGGTGTGACCCATCTGGTGTGTCTTCTTTGTTTTTAGAGGAACAGAACCAAACAAACACAAACACAAAACTGAGTACAATCAAAACTTGCATTTGGGGAAGTTGCAATTTGGAGCTACCTGGAAAGTGGAAGCTTGGAAGCTTGTTGTTGCTGTTGCCAATGCAGATGCAGCTGCTGAAATTGCTGAGACTTGCAAGAAAGCCCTTTTGTAAGGCTTTCAGCTGACTGTTTTTGGGCTTATCTTCAAGCAAGGAATCCAGGGGTGGTGGGGTACCTTTGAACTTCAACATAGGGACTGTTGTTGTTGCCTTCTCCTGCTCCTCCTGCTCCTCCTCATCATCAGTCTTTTGCTTGCATCTTCAAATAAGGTACCTGTAGGCCCAGTGACTAAGCATTAGAAACAGCTGGAATAGATACATTTTTCTTTTGCATCTAATAGGTTGTAGTAGCATCTGTCGGTCTTTTGGGTATTTTCCTTGACAAAACTAGAAACGGTTATTTAATTCTTTTTTGGCGCAAATGGAAAGGCAATCGAACTAATAACAAATTTTGAGTCTGAGATTACTGGTACAAATTGGGCATTTAATAGACAAGGGAAAAAAAACAAAACCCAGTGACTAATCCCACAAAAAAATGCCAGGATTCTGACTCTAACAAGCCTGGTGTTGTCCAAACATTATGGCCTGATCAAACAATTCGCTCAAAATGCGTGTTTTTCAAATTGAAGCATTTTCTTTTGAGGCTGAGAAAAATGAAGGAACAAAACGCACAACTACATCTCTGAGTTGCTGCACCCATTCTGGGCAGAACTCTTAACAAAAGCTCGAAACAATCACCTCAAATTTGAAACCTGAAAGAAAACAGAGCTTCTGATAACTAGGTTTGTATTTCTATCTAATTTGGAAACAAGTGAGCAAGGTTCTTATCGTTTGACACAAATTACATGAGAAGAATATCACATTGGCAGCAAAATTGTTCATTGAATCAAAGTTTTCAACTGCCAGAATACTTGCACCTTTTCATGTATCCTAAAAAACTGTTGTAAATTCTTCTGCTACTTCTAACACATCATATGCCAAAGGGAAGTTTTATTCTTCAGCATGTGTGGTGATCTGAGAGATGGCAGCATCATATGAATGAGATGTTACATGGCAATTAAAACCAATTGAGCAAATGCAGGCAGTGTGCATGCCCCCTATTTATATACCATGCCACACACATTTGCAACTTCAAGGTCAAGAGTTGCCTTCAAAGCATCACTTAAAATCTTTTATATCATATTTCCTCATGCCAGATCTAGGAGACAAGAAAGAACCAAAGGTCATTGTCCAGCAATCAAACCAGCTGAGAGCCAACATGGAAGAAATGATTACTGGTGGAAACTGATTCAGGTGACAAACTATTGCACACTCAATTCCTTTTGATGCCAATTCTTTCATGAAGGTGATAATCATTGAAGCTTGTTGCAGGGTTGAATGATTGCTTGATCAAGCTTTCAAGCTGCAACAAGCTTGCAAGTGCAATCATAAATCAACATAGTTCAAATTTAATAGCTACAAAAGTTTTCTTTTGTGAACAATCTACTTCCTCCATTGTTAGAAAATTGGAACATAGAAGAAGAAAACAATGTTGCAAAAAGAAATTTAAGCACACAAGTAGTCAAAATTGAGAAGTTTGGAGTTGTGAATTGTGGATTATAAATCATATTTTCGAACAATCCACTTAAGTGCATGCATGTGATTCCATCACCAACAAAGACAATGACACTTGAGAACCTAATTTTTGGAAAGTTGCATGCCTACTACTTGATTTGCAACAAGGCATGCACTAAACAACCTTATTCATAGCAAATCTTAACCAAAACAACTTGCATAATTGATTTATACTTGTAAATCAAATGTGCTAAAAATCTTCTAGAAGCTTCTAGAAGTTTCTAGAAGCTTAGATGTGATAAATTGAAAGAACTACTTGTTTGATTTGAACTACCCTCTAATTTAACACTCCCGCTTGGTTGATCAAATCCCAAGTTGTCTAAGACCTATCCTCTCCATACACTAGTGATGTTTTATTCTAGAAATTCCTTTTGTTAGTAGATTAACACTCATCACACTAGTATTGCAATACTTGAATCTTACTTCACCTATATTCACCAATTCTTCTACATACCGATCGTATGTGTCAATATGCTTTGACCAATTGTGATGAACTAGATTACTAATAAAAGTGATTCTTCCTTTGATTGCTTATAAAATTGATAGGTTGGTTCATTATGCCTAAAATCCAACTTTGCAAAAAATTTCCTCAACCACATGGGTTCAAGGGTTGCTTGTGATGTTACCACATATTTTGCCACTATAGTTGAAAGTGTTATTTTTAGTTGTTTTTCATTGGACCAACTACACAACTTCATTAACTAACAAAAATAGAAACCCAATAGTTGATTTCCTATTGTCAATGTCTCCTCTCCAATATGCATCACACAATCCCAAAATAATTACATTGTGGGGTAGGTGTAGACTATATTATACATAAAATCCTATAACATGGTAGTTTTTTTGTACCTATAAATATTAGGATGTAAGGTGCATGAACTCGTTATAATAATTATTTTAGAAGGAGTCAATGTAGTGATCCTAACTACATTTATCTTCAAAAGGAAAAAAAAACCAATCCAAAATAATATAAACATTTCAAAGAGGAACTTTTTTATTTTATAGGTTGCAATGTAACAAAACATGAAAGGTATGTATATGGACTCATAATTTTCAAAATTTGTAGTGATTCTTTTGGATATTGTACCCCAAAAATTTCCCACATGGTAAGGGACTTAAAATGTTTGCTTCCATATCCATGAAAGACATGAAATGGAGTTTAAGGACTTTTGAATATAAAATAGTGATTGAAGTTTATTTAGTGCTTTTGGACAAGTTTTTTTTTTAAATTGCTGAATTTTTTCAAGTGCATTGGTTATTAAGACAAATTTCAAATGCCCCAATCATCATATTGGAGAAACTACAACCTTTGGATTAAAGCTCCAAGTGATGATGATGATGATGATATCAAATGTCACAATGATATCACTGAGGTTGTGCTTGGGTTGGGAGTGGCATACATTTGCACCTATTGTTTTGAATGAATAGGCTTTCCCTCCTATCAACTTTCAATATAACAATCAACACAATGAAGGAAACATTGGTCTCAAGTTTCAATTCTCAATGCTACAAAAATGTTGATTTCAACTTTCAACACAATGAAAGAAATGTTAATAGAAAAGTTCCTTAGACCAATTGATGCATCATCAAAATGTTTTTTCATTTCACATGTAATTTCATGTTGGTATGTGTGACCTTATGTTTCAAATGTTCCTTTTCATTTCTAAAATTCCATGCTTATGAATGACCTTATGTTTGATGTAGAGAGGCAACATTGCATTGACAATTTGCTTAGGAATATGTATCCTAGTGGTTTGTGGATATTGTGTTGCAAGATTTGAACACAACATAATTCTTAAATCAAGTAGCCTTCTTTTTTTCTCTTTGCTTAAATGGTTGTATATATTTGTTTTTACAAACTTAATGTTCTCAAAGCTAGTTTCTAGGGTTTACAAAGTTAGTGATGTTTTTAAAATAGCTAGTAGGTTATGGAAGCTTGGCACTTGAAAAATGATGATCCCCATGGTTTTTTGCTAACACATTTGTTTGTTTAATATGTTTTTAACATAACATGTTGTGTAGTTGGAATGATGGGTTCCAAAGACTTAAGGAGAAGAGGGATTGTTTATAATGACCTTTAGATGGAATAAAAAAGAAAGCTTATTTACAAAGAAAAAAGGTTCCGCAACAAATAGAAGAAGCACAAGAGACGCAAGAAAAAATGTGTGTAGTAATAAAATTTGTGTGATAATAAAGTTAAAACTTTTCAAAAGTAATGAAAAAGTATCAATGCAACTCTTGCATGGAATGAAGGTCAAAACACACTCAAAAGAGCCACAAGTGTTACTTTACATTAGGGTGCAAATGAAATAACACAAGCCACACCCGCCTGCTTTATGACTACTTTATAAGAAATATTCCTAGAATATTTTTGGAATAGTCTTGAAAAAGTCTTTGAAAAGATCTTTAAAAAATTCTTAATTTTTTTCATACTATTTTATTAAAAAATTGGCAAAACATGCCATTTTCAAAAAAATTCAAATTCATTTAGATTTATAAGCAAATGTTATAGTGTTTAATGAATGTTTTTGTTAATTTTTCATTCATTGGATTAATTTCAAATTAATTTACATGTTCCCATGATATATTAGAAATAAAAATATATTGTTATTGTGATGCACCCATTGGTCCTACATGTCCTTTTTCCCCAAAATATTTTTTTTATATGAATGATTTTTTGAATGATTGTTTTTTTTGCAACTTGTTATGAAAAATGATTACAATTGCTCCAATAAATCAAAAAACATATTTTTAATAAATATGAATTTGTACAAATGTACAAATTCCTTGTAGATTTCATGTTTCACCTTGAAAAATAATGATAATTTGAAATCATACCCAAAATAAAAATAAAAATTAATGTAACATAAACTACAACTTTGTTCAATACATCATGTACATTATACCCCATTTATGTACGTGGTAAAACATTCTTGAAGTTTTGAAATTTTGAATTTTTAAAAGTATATATTTTGAATTTTAGAAGTCTTGAAATTCCACATTTTTGAAATTATGATTTTTTTTTTAATGTGTCTAGTAGGTTATTATCATCTCATTTTTTTACCATCAACTCACTTTTATTATATGAGTTCTTTGAAATTCCTTTGCAAAAATGTCCTTTTTTAATGACAAAAAATTTCAATTTCAAAAGTCCTTAACCAAACCAAAACCTAAAATTGGATCAAATGGATTTTTAATTTGAGTTTCTTAACATTCATGTGTGTTAAAAAGGAATAATGTGCCATGATTACCATGGTTTCAAATGGAAAAAATAAAATAAATCTCTAATTTTTTATGACAGAATCTAACATCCAACACCCTTTATCAGTCCTTTGACTATGTTTTGACCCATGAGGTCATTATGGAGGATCATGAACAACACAAGTTAACAAAAGCCATCAACAATGATATCTACAAGTCACTTATTCTATGTCCAAGTCCAAATGTAATAAGAAGTATGTCATGGAAAAGGTTCCGTACATTGCCAATGTCAACATTTGCCAACATCCTAAACTATATTTTACTTACAAAATTAATAGTTATTCGACTTGAAATGTTGGTTATGGTTAATAGATCTTTAGAAAAAGTCAAGCAAGTTACCTCTAATGCAAAGCTTGGATCTAATGTGTTGTATTCTTGCAACCATTATTAGTGTACGACCAACCTTGTTGGTCAAAGAAATTAAACCCTATTAAATGTGCACCACCACAATGTGGTTAACACAATGGAGAAGCACAAAGTGTCAAGCAATTGTAGTACAATCTATGGGCACTTTCATTTTGGAAAAAAATTAAATGATGAGTGTACAATTAATGCAAAACTTGTAGCCATTTCTTGGTGGGCATCAAAACATGGGTGAGTCCTAACAAGCACGATAATGTATATTATATAAAAGTGGAAGTTTATGATGAAAAACCAACACATTATCTATTGGAAACACAAATAGTCATCAATTCTTGTTGATTGTTTGTTTTATATGATTTGTTGTAAATGTATATTATGTAAGAATGAAGCACTTAATATAAAAAAATCATGCATTTCAAACTTTCTACATTTGAGTTACAATCACTAAGCCCTAGAGTCTCTTTTGTGTTGTTGAAAACAATTCCATTGTTATAATCACCTATATGTCCATATATGGACTTGGGTCACATTCTTTAATTCTCCAATTGTTACAACCATCATCACAAACTTAACATCTCATAATTTAATAATGGAAATCATGCAAAATTTGTTCATTTGCAATTCATACATTTCACACACTAGTATTGTGCATTGAAAACACATTTGACACACAAATTTATATGAATTTATAAGAATATGCAAAATTCATTCATCGATAGGTTTGTACTTCATTGTCAACACATTTATCCATGTATCAAATGTGTGTTCAACTCATGATATTCATATGTAAAATGTAGAAACCTATGAATGAACAAATTTCGCATGACTTTCATTATTAATTCATTTCATGTTAAATTTGTGATGATGTGAACATTGTTGGTCTAGTGTTTTAATTTGGTTGTATTAAGGTTTGGTGAGAAAACATATATTAGCCAATTGTAGCAAACCCATGGGTGCAAAAAAGATCAAATTAGCCAACAACATTACTTTAAAAAGGATTACATGTCCTTTTGCCAAAAACAACTTTTTCATACAAATGAATTTTTGAACAATCCTTTTTGCAATTTGTTATATTAAATGTTTATAATTGTCCAAGTACATGAAATATGTTTTTTTTTTTTTTTTTGAATAAATTTGAATTTTTGAAAGTGTGTTAATTCCTTGTAAATTTAATGTTTCATCTTTTTAAATGATAAAAATTTCAAATCATAACCAAAAAATGGTTTTTTTAAACTTTTACACTTTCTTGTATAATAAATTATAAATTTTCTCAACACATCATGTACATCATACCCCCTTATGTGAGGTAAAGGACTTTTGAAGTTTTAAAATTTTGGATCAATTTTGAAAAGTTTTTTGAATTTTTAAAGCTTTACAATTCCACATATTTTAAAGTATGAATGTTTTTTTAATGTGGCTGATAGGTCTTCATCTTCTTTAATTTTTTTCCATCAATTTTTTTAATTTATTATATGAGTACTTTTGATAGTCCTTTGCAAAATTGATTCCTTCTGATACACTAGGTGTTCACTTTCAAAGGTTCTAAATCAATACTTAAACCTAAAATTTAATCAAATGAATTTTTTACTTGAATTCCTTAACAATTGTATGAATGAAAAAAGAACAATTTGCTATGATTGCCATGGTTTTAAATAATAAAACCTAAATATTTCTCCAATTTTTACTTTATTTTTGGCTCATTTGATTGTGATTGCACCCCCATAATATCCAAATGTTGTTCCTTACTTGTTCTTATAAAATTTGTTTTAATTTCACCATACATTTCCCAAGCTCTAGCTCTTAATTACATACCTTTTTTCTTCTTTTCCATGGTTTTCATTTTGATTTCCCTTAAATGAAGCACCGATAGAACTACAATCAATGAGCCTTGGAATTTCCTTTGTGTTGTTGAAAATAGGTCCAATGTTGTTGCTAATGTGTCCATGTATGGAATTGGGTTTCCTTACTAAATTATATTTGTTGCATGTGAAAATTGTGGGTCCAATGGATTATGATTTAGTTTTGTTAAGGTTAGATGATACAACATATATTAGCTAGTTGTGGCACACCATATCCAAATGTTGTTCTACACTTGTTCAAATTATTAATAGCTACAATAGTAATTTTTTTTTAAATTCCATACCTTTTGTATGCCCTAATTCTTGAAACTTTAATATTTTTTCCCTTCTTATCCATGGTTTTCATTTCATTTTTTCTTAAATGAAACACCCATAAAATTGCAATGAGCCCTAGAATTTCCTTCTATTGCTAAAAATAGGTCCAATGTTAACACTTATGTGTCATCACTATTACAAAACTTGGTTTTTCAAATGATTCAAGTTGATTAACTAGTCTTTTTTTACTAATGGACATGTCCATTTTGACTAGAGGCCTAAAACATGTTTTTTTTTAGCTAGAATGATTTTTTTGACCAATACATCTAATCAAGTTAAATATTAAAATGGCCAATGGGTTTTGGTCAAATGGGACATCTTGTCAAATTGAACATAAAAATTTGACTTCATTAATCAAAATGACCAATGTTCTCTAATCAAATGGGACATCTTATACTTATTACATACCTACTTTCTACATCCCACTTACAATCTTACAACCTACATGCTTATCTACCAACCCACCCACCTACCTACCTACATATTACCTACCTACGTATTAAATACCTATTCACCTACCTACCTAGCTATCCACCCACTTATAACCTATTTACATATTAACTACCTACCTATATACCCACCCAACCACCAACCCACCTAGATGTACAACCTCCTACTTATATACCCACCCACCCACCTACCTACCTAGATGTATTACATACCTACCTACCCACCCACCCACCTATCTCCTACAACCTACCTACCTTCATACCTCGTAGTCTTGTAATGAAGTGTCAAAATAAACCTGTGAAATAAAAAATTAACAAAAGTTGAACACCTTTTGATGGTGTGATCCATTAGTTAAGGACTTGGTTTATCATTGGGAAGGTCAAGGGTTCAATTCCTAACATTATAACCTTTGTATATGCTTAAGGGGCTAAGGTAAGTAGGGTAGGCTAAATAGGATATACTAGGTTAGGATGAGGTAGGTTAAGTAGGATAGGGTAGGCTATGGTAAGCTACCACCTACCTACTTGCCTTTTTATGACCTACCTACCTACCTCTCACAATTTCTTTTTTTACAGGCAGAAATTCAACTAGTCAAAATGACCAATCAAATTGTCCATACTCTGCCAATATAAAAAAAACCACCCCAGTCACAATGGACATGTCGAAATTGACTTGTCCAAAATGACTAAATGGTCTTTTTGACGCATGTTCAAATTGGGTATTTTTTTATAAACTTGCTAGTAAAAAAGTACCAAGTTTTCTAGTAGTACATGCTTGGGTCTCCTTCCTTTTCCATTTGTTGCCTTTTTCAAACATTATGGGTCTATTGGATCTTGATTTAGTTTGTGCAAGACCATGGAGTTTTGTGGGCAAAAAACGTGTTGAAGTATAACTATGGGCTTTTTGCATGCACTAAATGTGATACATGCGTAATTTTTAGTGGATTGCATAGGAGTGTATTTGCCATTTTGTATTTCTTTTTGTAGTTATTATGGACTTATAATGGAATGTCGTTATTGTTTAGGACTTCTTTGTGATTATTGTGCATGCTAAAGTAATGATCAAGAACTTACACACGTTATGTTTGAAACAAATGTACGTTGTAGTGGAATTTCATGGACCACAATGGATTGCAATTTGCCATTTCTAGACTCATAATGCAACTACATGTAATCATTGTAAACATGTGGATTGTCAACGTAATATCATATATATGTGTTGTAGTTTTATGTATTAGACATGTAATTAATGGCACAATTGCATATGTTAGTTTATACTTTATGGACTATTGAATACTTGGAAAGAAAATATGGGGACTCTAGTTAACTAATTTTATATATATATATAATTTTCATGGATGTATGTTGTAGCAAAGTTCAACACCTGAAATCTTTTGTTGTTGTTATGTGTGTAGGCACAATTTTACTTCAAATTTAACATAGAAAACAAAACACTTGTTATTGCATTTACCATGTGGAGCTAGAAAAAAGCCAAGTTGAATTAAATAATATATTGAAGACCATGTGATAGGTCTTCATAATAAGGAGGTTTGTGAATGCATATGTGGATTTTTTTGTTTCCATCCCAATTTGTCAACTTGTTGTGCATTAGAAAAGTCTACAAAAGACTCACATATTTGTGGCAAGCAATAATATGTCAAAAAGATGAGACAAAATAATGGCATGCAAAAAGTGCATATTTGATCAATGTAAGAATTGTGGGGTGAAAATTTTGTCATTTTTCCCTATGGCAAGTATTAATGATAGTCCAAAGTTGGTTGAATGGCAAAGGTTTGCATTAGAGACTACAATGTCAAGGTTTGTAAGCCTTGTAAGAAATTGACTTTGGTGTATAAGTGTATTATTGCATACAAACTCATAAATTATATGAAACCAAAATTAGAAACATTTGTTAGGCACAATTTTGTTGTTCAATGGCAAGATAAACATTTCAAGATATGCATAAAGTCTTTTCCTATTAGCAGTATGGTTTTAGTTGTGGACTTTGCTAAAAATTATAGTTTTGAAGTGCAAAATAAAATTTAATCCATACAATCTAAATTAGTATTCTTGTTCATATCACATTTAAACACAACCCTCATGCAAATCCTTATGATGAAGCCAATTTCCACATTTTAACCAAATACCATTTTTACATTTTTAATGATTGTGAACACATTAATTTTAAGTTTGTGCAATATTGTTTTAAACTGTATCAAGATCATGCATTACTACAAATCATGGTTTTTTAAAGAAGTTCAAGTTGACTAATTTGTCATGTTTGATTAAAAAACATGTACATTTTGACTAAAGGTCAAAAGCTTGAATGTCACATGTATTTTTTGATTAATCAACTTCACTATAGTGATTTATTTGCCTAGATTCATCTACTCAAGTTGTACAACCTACGTCAAAATGGCCAATGGCCATTAATTGAGTGAAACATTTAATCAAGATGGCGAATGTCTACATACTACTTACCTACCTACCCACCCACCCACCAACTTACCTATTGAAATTTAGCCACTAAATTTGGCTATATAACCCAAACTTTAGCCAAACTTTAGCCATTAAGTTTAGC
>Ga0116230_10003698_pt1 | contig 14960 bp, 15 predicted proteins | sample S1TSphfallax_3_FD_88678 | JGI IMG/M metagenome (GOLD analysis project Ga0116230, IMG submission 88678) | Host-associated microbial communities from peat moss isolated from Minnesota, USA - S1T2_Fd - Sphagnum fallax MG | ecosystem: Host-associated > Plants > Peat moss > Unclassified | place... | reverse complement strand
GCGGCACAGCGGCACAGCGGCACAGCGGCGGGCTTTGTGGAGCCCGAGAGGGGATTCGAACCCCTGACCTGCGCATTACGAGTGCGCTGCTCTACCCCTGAGCTACCCGGGCTTGTGACAAGCGGCCTGTCGAGACGAGCGCCCGACCAGCCAAACTCTCACGTACGCCATCCAATCGTAGGCCATGGTGAGGTACTCGCCTTTCGCCGCCACGAGCCGCCATTGGACGCCCTGTGCGACTCGACTGAGTGCTGGACTCGGCTCGGACTGAGCCGCCGACCGTGCGCACCCGACCTATCGTGCCGGAGTGCCGTCTCGACAACACGACGGCAGAGAGCGAGGGAGACGATGTCGTCGACGAACAGCGCAAGCGCCCCGGGCCTGAGCGCACCAGAGGTGTTCCAGCTCGAGCAGGAGGGGGCGTTCCTGCTCGACGTGCGAGAGCACGACGAGTGGGCTGCGGGCCACGTCGCCGGAGCCGTCCACATTCCGCTCGCCACATTGCCGAACGAGATCGACCGGATCCCCCTCGACCGCAGCGTCGTGTGCATCTGCCGTTCCGGCGGTCGATCGGCCCAAGCTGCAGACTGGCTGCTGCAAAACGGTCGCGACTCCTGGAACCTCGTCGGGGGAATGCACGCCTGGCAGGCAGCCGGCCTCGAGATCGTCGATGACGACGGGGAGCCCGGCGGCGTGGCGTGAACGCACCTCTCACACTGATGGCGGTCCATGCACATCCGGACGACGAAGCGTCGAGCACCGGCGGCATCCTTGCCAAGTACGCAGGCGAAGGGGTACGCACCGTGCTCGTGACCTGTACTAACGGTGAGCTGGGCGACGGTGAGCACGGTGCCAAGCCCGGTGAGCCGGGCCACGACGAGGCAGCGGTCGTCACCGTGAGGCGGTCCGAGCTGGAGGCGAGCTGCCAGGTGCTGGGCGTCAGCCATCTCGAGCTCCTCGGCTATCACGACTCGGGGATGATGGGCTGGCCGCAGAACGACGCCGAGAGCTGCTTCTGGCAGACCCCCGTCGAGACCGCAGCGGCACGGCTCGCCGAACTGATGGATCGCTATCGGCCCGCCGTGGTGGTCACCTATGACGACTACGGCTTCTACGGCCATCCCGACCACATTCAGGCCCACCGGATCACCGTCGCAGCGCTGGCGCAATTGAGCGAGCGAGCCGGGCCAGACCGCCCTGCGAAGCTGTACTTTCCGACGTTTGCCAAGTCGGCATTCGCACGATTTGCCGAGATTTTCGCGGACGAGGGAACCGGCGAGCCCGGTGCCGACGGCGTACCCTCCGACGAGGATCCCGCCAAGATGGGTACGCCGGACGAGCTCGTCACGACCTATGTGGACTGCACCTCGCTTGCGGGGGTGAAGCGCGCCGCCCTGGCGTGCCATGCGAGTCAGACCGACAACATCTCGTTCTTGCGGATCGACGAGGCGCACTTCGTGGAGCTCTTCGGGACAGAGGCCTTCGTCCGAGCTCAGGACAGCACCGATGCTCCACTTCCCGAGAACGACCTCTTCGCCGGTCTGCGCTGAACGCCGGCCCCGGACCACGATGCGGGATTGCCGGTCTGCGCTGACGGCCTCCTGCTAGTTGACGGAGTGCCACTCCCCCGACAGCAAAAGTGTCGAGAACAGCTGGGCAGTCGCTGGGCCGTCAACCGGAATGCGCTCGGTCGAGACGCGCGCGTCGACCTCGAACTCCTCGAGCATCGAGACGAGAAAGGCCCGCTGTGGGGCAAGGTCGGGCCGCTCTCGAGCCAGCACGGCAAACATCCCCGGACGCACCAGGGCAATCGTCGGCTCGTCCACGAACAGGGACCGAAGCAACGATGCGGTTCGGGCTCGAAGAAACAGCGAGGAGTGGCGGTCGATTCCGCTGGCAAGGTTGACGATGAGCAGGACGTACCCCGGTACGAATGTTCGTCGCGGGCCCACACGCAGGCGTACCTGCTCCTGCAGCGCTTGGATCTGGTCCACCAACGACGACAGACTCGGCAGACCAGTCGTGAGATCGGGGATCTTCTCGCCGGCGTCGACGTCGTCCACGGAGGTCTCCATCGGCCTCATCTCATGCACTCGCAGTGAAGTCACCGCGTGCGCACCCCTCGTACTTGCGTCATTGGGCACGGACTACTCCTCGACTGGGTGAGCCTTAAGTCGCGCATGTCCGAGCGTCCATTCCTGGGCCGCGTGCACAGCGCTCTCCAACTGTCCGAGAGTGACATTGGGCAGTTGCGGCAGACCCGAGCTCCGGCCAGATGAGTGTAGACCGAGCATGCCCAGAAGTGGTGCCAGACGAATCTCCAGCGAGATCTGCACGCACCTGCACTCCCGAACACGCCCCTCGAGAGCCGTTAGCCTGTCGCACGATGAAAGCGACCGCACGACCCTTCGGCGGCCGGAGAAGCCGCATCGTCGAGTGGCTCGCCGTCGCCGTTCTCGCTGCGCTCGTGGCGGTGGGTCTGCGGGTCTTTGTCGTACAGACCTTCTACGTGCCATCGGGATCGATGCTGCCGACGCTGCAGATCGGCGACCGGATGCTCGTCGACAAGCTGCCCTGGGTCCTCGACGACATTCATCGAGGCGACATCCTCGTCTTTCACCGCACGCCGCAGGACACGACGACCGACGCCGGCGACCTCGTCAAACGAGTGATCGGGCTACCGGGCGAGACGATCTCCTCCAGGGGCGACACCATCTTGATCGACGGGCGCCCGCTCCACGAGCCGTGGCTCCCGGCCCTTGCTGGGCTGTGCTTCCAGTCTGCGTACGGCATCGACAAACCGGTCCACATCGCTGCTGGCCACTACTTCATGATGGGCGACTGTCGCGGTGACTCCGAGGACAGCCGATACTGGGGAACGGTGCCGCACTCCTACATCGTGGGGAAGGTGTTCGTGGTGATCTGGCGACACAGCCACCCCTGGTTTCACTGGTTCTAAGGCCCGAGATCGTGAAGCCCCGCCAGTGAGTGCCAGCCAGTGAGTGCCAGCGTGTCGTCGTCCGTCGTTGTCGACCAGCTCGTCAAGCGGTATCCGAAGAGCCCTGTCGCAGCCGTCGACAACATGAGCTTCGCGGTCGAGACCGGCGAGATCTTCGGGCTCCTCGGGCCAAACGGCGCCGGTAAAACGACGACGATTGGCGTCCTCACCACCCGCGTGCGGCCCACGAGCGGCCGAGCTCTCGTCGCCGGAGTCGACGTCGCCCGATCACCGGTCGAGGCTCGCCGACATCTTGCGGTCGTCCCCCAGCGCAACAACCTGGACCGCTCGCTGTCGATCCGCCAAAACCTGCTCTTTCACGCGGCGTATCACGGTGTCGGCACGGCGGTGCGAGAGCGCAGGGCAACCGAGCTACTCGAGCAGTTCGGGCTCGCCGAGCGCGGGGGCGAGAAGGTGGAGATGTTCTCCGGGGGCCAGATGCAGCGGGTGATGATCGCTCGCGCCCTCATGCACGCACCCGACGTGCTGTTCTTGGACGAGCCATCGACAGGACTCGACCCGGCTGCTCGGCTGTTTGTCTGGGACCGGGTGCGAGAGCTGCGCAACGACGGGGTGACCGTCGTGATCACGACCCACGATATGGACGAGGCATCCGAGCTGTGCGGTCGTGTGGCAATTGTCGACCACGGTCAGGTACTGGCACTTGACACACCAGCTGCCCTGACGAGGGCGCTACCTGGCAGCGCGACGCTCGACGTGTCGTTGGCCCCGATCAGCGCCGAGACGATGGACGTGCTCGTCGACCAGATTGCAACCCTCGCCGGAGTCGAACGGGCAGAGCCGGTCGCAGGCGGAGCTGGGCCGGTCGCAGGCGGCGGCGGGCACGGAGGCGGCGGGCACGGAGGCGGCGGGCACGGAGGCGGCGGGCATGGCGCTGGGCACGGAGGCGGCGGGCACGGAGGCGGCGGCGCGCGGGCGATGGACGACAGCGCGAGCAAGCGGAACCGGATCCGCATCTACGTCGAAGGGGAGCCTGCCTCGCTGCTCGCTCCGATCGCCGAGACCGTGTCGCGTCAGGGCGGGACGATCACCGACATTCGAATCGGCGCAGCCAGCCTGGAGGACGTCTTCATCGATCTGACCGGCCGGAGCCTTCGATGAGCGTCGCCGAGACTGCCGACGGCCAGTCGCCGTCGACGGCGGTCGCCGATCGAGAAGCGCATCGGGGACGAGATCGCTCCGGCTCCTCCGGACGGGCATTTTTGGCCGTGTTGCACCGGGACGTCTATGTCACCGGCAAGGAGCTCCCCGCCTTTCTCGCCCAAGTGATCCTGCAGCCACTGTTTCTGCTGTTCGTCTTTGGCAGGGTCCTTTCCAGCCTCGGCTACACGACACCTGGCTACCGCCACGTGTTGTTCCCCGGCATCGTCGGACTCACTGCAGTGTTGACTTCGATCCAGCAGACAGCGCTTCCGCTCGTCATCGACTTCTCGTTCACCAAAGAGATCGAGGACCGCCTACTTGCGCCGCTGCCCGTCGCAGTCGTGGCCGTCGAGAAGATGGTCTTTGCCAGCCTCAGGGCACTTGTTGCCGCGTGCCTGATGTTCCCCGTGGGAATTCTCGTTCTCGGCTCGATCCCGTGGCGGGCTTCAGGTGTCGGGTTGCTCGTCGTTGCACTGGTGCTCGGTCCGCTCGTCGGCTCCGCTATCGGGATGACACTTGGGACCGCCATTGCGCCGAACAAGATCAACGTGGTGTTCGCCCTCGTGCTGTTGCCGATCACCTTCACCGGCTGCAGTCAGTACCCGTGGCCGTCGTTGCGACGCCTTGAGTGGTACCAGTGGGTGACCACGCTCAATCCGCTCACCTACGTGAGCGAGACCATGCGAGCTGCACTCGTGCCAGGCGTCGGACACATGCGTACGTGGATTTGCGTGTTGATGCTCGGCGTGTCGCTGGTGATCTTCGGCGTGACCGGAATTCGCGGCTTCATGCGCCGAGCACTCGATTGAGGGTGGCGCTCCGCCGGCTAGTCGGGTCTTGAAGGCCCAGGACCGGACGAGATCAGTCTCCGCTCGAGTGATAGCGAGGTGAGCGGCCTGGGACGTTTCGCGTCAAGTTGACTGCGTGATCCCCGAGTCGCTCGTAGAAGCGCCCGATCAGCGCGAGCTCAATCGCAATCTGCGTCGGCACGCCGGATCCCACGATCTCTGCGATAAATGTCGTATGGAGGTCGTCCATCTCGTCGTCGAGCTCTTCCATTCGCAGTGCAACCTCGGGGGCGCCATCCGCGAACGCATCGGCGGCCTTGGTCCACATCAGCGAGGCAACTTCGCCCATTCGCTCGACAAGACCACGCGAGCGTGGTGACATCTCGACAGCGATCGGACGCACGGCCCGCTGCGCGATGTGCTCGGCAAGGTCCCCACTGCGCTCGAGCTCGGGAAGCATGCGCAGCATTGCCACGAGGTACCGCCGACGCTCAGGCGTGGGGTCGTTTTCGACGAGCTCGGCCTCGACAAGCTCCTCGACCTCCCGGTAGAGGGCGTCGATCACCTCGTCGCGCCGTACCAGCTCGCGAGCCGCTTCTCGGTCGCCATTGACGAGTGCATGAGTCGCACCTGCGGTCGCCTCGCTCACCATCGCAAACAGCTCGACAGCATGGCGGTCGATGACCGGCGGAACCATGGCATCCATCGCTGCATCCATTCCCGGATCCATTCCCGGATCCATCCCCGCATCCATCGTCACTTCGTCGCGCCCCGCGTTCCCGTTCGCCACAAGGTCGTTTGCCCAAGGGTTGCTTGCCCAAGGGTTGCGCTCGGCGCCCGGCTGGCCGCTTACGGACAAGGAGGGATCGACCATGGACAAGACCGTACAAGGTGAGTGGTACGACAGGTAGATCGTCGCCTAAAGTCTTGTATTCCTTCTCGTCCCTTCATCTCCGCGATCTGCACGTCGACAGCTCATTGCGTCTCGACAGGCCAGCGCGTCTCGACGGTGCGATGAGCGCCATCCCTGAGCAGATGGAGCGAGACGCTGCCACGTCGGTGACGACCGTGGACGAGATGGCGGTCTCGACACGAGGACCGCGTGCTCATGCGCGTGGGGGATTCGCCGCAAAGCGTGACCTTCGGCGACTCTTCCGCTACACCGCCACCTCGGTCATCGCACTCGTCGTCAGCGAGGTCGTGCTGATCGTGCTCGATGCCGAGACCGCGATGGGCGTGACGCTTGCGACGGTCATCGCAAACCTCGTCGGGACGGTCCCGTCCTATTTGATGTCGAGGTACTGGATCTGGTCGGAGGCCGACCGCACCCGAGCAGGGCGTCAACTTGTCCTCTACTGGGTCACCTCGCTCGTCAGCATGGCGATCTCCAGCCTCGCCACAGGCGCTATCTCACGCGAGGACCACGCGCATCACTTCTTGCGCTTGTTGATCCTCGGCTCGCTCTACCTCCTCGTGAGCATCGTCTTGTGGGTTGCCAAGTACGTGGCCTACCAGACGGTGATCTTCCGCACCCCGTCGGCCGACAGGCCGGCCGTTGAGCCCTAAGCCGGAACCCTCGGACGGGCTCGACGAGCCCGTCCATCACACGCTGCACGCCATCCGCGAGCAGCTTGAACGGCTCGAGCAGGCGGCTGGTGCGGGGGAACGCTCGATCAGCACGCACCTCGAGCCGGCGTGGAAGCGCGCGACCGCTGGCGAGCAGCGGCTCCCCGTCATCGCCGTCATCGGGGCAGCGATCGCGCTGCAGGCGGTGCTCCCCGACCGCCTGGCCATCCGGCCCTCGTGGCTCTTGCCTGCGCTCGAAGGCGCCCTTGGCATCGGCCTGATGATTGCCAATCCGAGCCGTATCGACCGCACTTCGCGCACCTTGCGTGGATTCAGCCTGCTGCTGATCGGGCTCATCTCGCTCGCTAACGGATGGTCCGCGGCCGTGCTCATCCATGCACTCGTCGAGGCGACGTTTGGTTCGAGTGCATCGGCGCTGCTTGAAAACGGGGCGGACATCTACGTGACGAACATCCTTGCGTTTGGCCTTTGGTATTGGGAGTTCGACCGCGGCGGACCCGTTGCTCGCAGTAAGGGCACTCGGCCCTACCCCGACTTCCTCTTCGTCCAGATGACGAGCCCCGAGCTCGCGCCACCGCAGTGGACGAGCCATCTCGCCGACTACATCTGGTTGTCCTTCACGAATGCCACGGCATTCAGCCCCACCGACATCATGCCCATGTCACGGTGGGCCAAAGTGCTGATGATGGTGCAGTCGGCAATCTCGCTCGTGACCATCGGACTCGTGATCGCTCGAGCTGTCAACATCTTGCGCTGACATGATGGAACGTGACGGGATCGAGCACCCCCCGCTGCTGAGCCGTTCAGATGTGCGACTTCTTGCAATCGGGGCGGTCCTCACCGCGGCTGGGGCAGGGACCTACTACGGACATGCGGGCACACTCGTTCCCTTTTTTGTCACCGGAGCTGCTCTCGGCGCGCTGGCAGCCCTCGTCGGGCGGAGCGTGGACCGCCTAGGCGACCGTCTTGGCTCTGGGGCGACGGGTGTCGTCCAGTCGGCCCTTGGCAACCTTCCCGAGCTGTTCGTCGGGATTTTTGCGCTTCGAGCGGGCCTCGTCAACGTCGTCCAGTCAGCACTCGTCGGTTCGATTCTGGCGAACCTGATGCTCGTGCTCGGCGCAGCGTTCGTCGTCGGGGGCTTGCGACACGGCACACAGCGCTTCAACGCCGACGCACCCCGCACCGCAATCATGCTGCTGTTACTGTCGGTGTCGGTCATCATCATCCCGACCCTGTCGTCGCATCTTGCAATCGCTTCGTCCCATCACGAAAAGGCGCTCTCCGATATCGCCTCGGTGATCCTGCTCGTTGTCTTCGTGCTGTCCATTCCGTCGTCGCTCGCCTCTGCACCTCTCGGCGACAGCGTGCTCGATCCCGACGACCTCTGGCCGGTGTGGCTCGTCGTCCTCGTCCTCACGACGACGAGTGTCGCAGCTGCCTTTGTGTCGAGCTGGTTCGTCGACGCCTTGACCCCGGCACTGGACCAGCTGCACGTCTCTCAGGAGTTTGCCGGGCTGGTGATCGTGGCGATCGCGGGCAATGCCGTCGAGAACTTCGTGGGGATCAGCCTGGCGGCAAAGAACCGCAATGACTACGCCCTCTCGGTGATCTTGCAGAGTCCCGTGCAGATCGCTCTCGGCCTGCTGCCGGCGCTCGTCCTCGTCTCGGGTCACATCGGCGGCGCCACGCTCACCCTCGTCATGCCCGTGATGCTGGTCGTGGCGCTCGCCATCGGGACCATCGTCGCCGTCGTCATCGTGTTCGACGGAGAGTCGACCTGGCTGGAAGGGTGCGCGCTGGTCGGCCTCTACGTGATGATCGCAGCATCGTTCTGGTGGGGCTGACGCTCGATTTCGCTCGTTCACGTCGGGTTCGCTAATTGACGTCGGGTTCGCTACTTGACGTCGGGGAAGTGGTGATGGAGCTCGAATGACCCCGCAATGACCGCAATGAGCGGTACGACCAGCGCGAGTGGCGCCTCGCGTGGGGCGTGCAGTGCGAGAACAGCGCCAAGAGCCGCCCCGGCGACGAGCGCACAGAGCACTGCGACACTTCGTCCCGAAACCTTCGTGGAGCGGCCGCTCGACAGCGAGGCGATCACCGTGGTCAGCGTTCCGGTCAAATACGTGGTGGACAAGCCGTTGACCCCGAAGCGGAGCACCGCCCCGCTTTGCATACCGAGTGCAACGGCATTCACACCCAGCAGGCACAGAGCCGCGGTCGTACCTGGCGCTGCGCCGGTTGCCTCCCAGACGACCGTGAAGATCGCAAACACGGCGAGCTCGACGTACAGCGCAATGGTCACTTCGCGAGGCCAGAGTGCCTGGTCGGGTCGGGGCCGTCCCGCGATCCGGCCACCGAGCAGCGTCCCGGCGACGTAACAGAGAAACGCCACACCGGTATGGATGGCGAGTGACCCGTCACGTCGGCCCGCCGAGATCCCGAGAAGAACCATGTTCCCCGTCATCACGCTCGTGAACACCCCGCCGAGGCGTGTGAAGCCGACTGCGTCCGTCGCTCCCGACACCAAGGTCAGAGCGACGACCAAGAGATCACGCAACCACATCGGGTTTGTCCTCCGGCGATTCCAGCCGCCGGTGGCCCCATCTCGAACCGACCCGGCCTGTGCTGCGACATCGTCGGGACCGTGGATGCTGTCGGCCTGCATGGGCGCAGATCTTTCCACACCGATCCTCTCGCTCCAGCACTGATGATCCACTACGATTTGCCGCGCCTGATCAGCGGGTGGTCCCGGGAGGCAAGCGAACGATGGATCGACGCGACCGAGCAACACCGGACCAAGCCACGACGACGAATCGCCGGGAAGTCGACCCACAGCGGACTTCCGCGGGACCAGTCACGGGTATGACCTCGATGGCAGCGCTTCAGCGACAGGTCGGCAACCGGGCAGTCTGCTCGATACTTCGAGCGACTGCTCCCGGCTCTGGCTCTGCTCCCGGCGCCCCTGCTGCCCAGGGCGCCATTGCTGCCCCCGGCCAGAGTTCGAGCACGAGCCAGCTCCAGCGGGTCGTTACCGGCCAAGAATCCCCGTCGCAAGCTGACGCGAGTCCCGTCGCCACTCCACAGGCATCCACGGCAACGGCAACGGCAACGGCGGCCACGAGCGAGCCGGCGAGCCTGTACGGGGCTCGCACGCCGCAACGCGCACTCATCGAGGAGGCGGGGAGCGCCTGGAAGCAGGTGAAGGCGAAGCACCTCGGCAAGGGTGGTTCTCCGGAAACCATGAAGCAGATCGTCGACTACCGCAAGCTCTACGTCGACGGCCTGCTCGAACAGATGAAGGCCAAGTACGGAGTCGGCGCACGAGCGGTCGGGAGCACGGCGCTCAGCTCGGACTACGACGTCACCTTCCTCGGTCCGATGAGCTCTGCCGCTGCTGCCGTCGTCGATTTCAACGGCAAGTTCCGCGACGACTGGCACGCCGAGTCCGGCATCGTCTTCGACACGAACGTCTATGCCGAAGATTTCCTCGGCGCCAAGCCGGCAAACGGCGTTCGGGACGACGACCCGACGATGACCACCCAATCCGGAACGGTCGAAGACGCTGCCCTCCAGGACGCAAACGCACTCGTCAAGGTGCGAAAGAACATGTCGAAGACCGCCTGGACCATCTTTGTGTCAAGGGTGGTCCTGTCGCTCCCTGACTCCCAGCAGGCAACGGCTCGAAAGCAGTTCGACCAGGCAGACGCAACCTTCCGCACGACCTACGTGGCCTCGATGCTGCGGCGCCTGCCTCCCGACAAGGTCGCAACGATGCGCAGACAGGGCAAGTCCGACGCCGAGATCGTCGAGGATCTCGAGACCGGTGCCGAAGGAGTCGAGGCGGCCAATCGCGAATACGAGACCCAGCTCATCGAAGTCGGGCGACTCGAGAAGCTCCGGGACAACCTCGCCAGCGATGTCAACGGCCCACCTACTCAGCACCGCTGGACCGAGTTGACGCTGCAGATCCGCCAGGCCAAGAGCAAGGCGATGCTGTTCGCAAACGAGCCCTACTTCTCCGCCGGCACGCTCTACCACGTCGTCGGCAACATGCAGGGGGCCTGGGGAATCAAGCTCGGCATCCCGGAGTACTTCCAGTCGGCGAACGAGAACTTCGGTGACTTCAAGAAGGAGATCGCGCACCACGGGCACGGCGGGGAAGTTCACGATCCGTTCGCCGACTTCGTGGCGTTCGCCGTGGCCAGCTCGAAGTATGCGTTCCGATTCCTCGACGCTGCGGACAAGATGCGGTCGGCCGGTGTTCCCATCGAGGCCCCGGTCTCGGAACTGCGCGCGATGGAAGGGCGACTCCTCGCCATCCGCCAGGGCGAAGCCCTCGGCGAGGACGGGAACCGCATCGACGAGCGTGCCATCGGCGCGAAGCGCGACGCCACCGGCAAGCTCCGCAAGAAAGACGCCAGAGGCGAGGCGACAGGCGACCTCGTCGCAACGACGACGGACTACAGCAGCGCAACGAAAGAGAAGAAGGATGCAGACGCCGGCAAAGTGGTGGGCGAGATGGGCGTCAGCTCGATCGAAGGCCTCGATCGCAAGTTCACCAGCATCAGCGTCGAGATCAACGTCAAAGCCCGCCAGGCTGGTCTCGATCGCACGACCTCGTGATCCCCACCACCCCGTCAGCGTGGGTCGCCCTACTTCGCGGCGACGTTGACGAGTTCAACGAGGCACGAGCGACGACCGGATCCGATCCATGCGACCTGTCAGGAAGCGACCTTGCGGGGTGCGATCTCTCGGGGAGCAATCTCTCGCACTGCTACCTCGTGGGTGCCGACCTCACTTCGACTGATTTACACGCAGCGAACCTCGTAGGCGCCACGTTTGCCGGCTCGACGATGGACGAGGTCGTGCTGAGCGGCGCTCTTCTCGAGGACGTCATCCTCAGCCGATGCTCGCTCGTGTCCGCTCGTCTCGACAACGTCACGTTCACACGCACGAAGCTCCAGAGCGCGAACTTGGCCGACGCGTCGCTCGCTGCAGCCCGGCTCGACTACTGCGAGCTCGGCGATGCCCGCTTGGACGGAGCAGACCTGTCCAGCACCCATCACCACGGTTCGAACCTCATCGACGTCTCCGCAAGGGGGGTCGACCTTCGCGACTCGGTCCTCGACGAGTGCACGCTTAGCGGTGCAAATCTCGCCGAGGCACGTCTCGACCGGAGCATCTGGACGTCGTGCGCGTTCTCCACAGGTTCACTTCGCCACGCATCGCTGCGCCACGCACGCCTCGATGGGTGTCGCCTCGATGGCGTCGATGTCGAAGGTGCAGACCTGACAGGTGCGTCGCTCACCACGAGCTCGCTCGCTCACTTGGTCAATGCGACAGACGCATGGTCTGCGAGCTAAGCGACTACCTGCGACCTAGCCGCTTGCGGATCGCTCGACGGATCAATCGGAGCACGAGCAGCCGGAAGATGAATCCCATCCCCTCAACTTAGGCGAGCAGTCCTGTGCGTCGATGCGCGCGAGTCAGTCCGTGATGAGCGGAGGGAGTGGGATTCGAACCCACGGTGACCGTAGCCACAACGGTTTTCAAGACCGTCGCATTTGTCCGCTCTGCCATCCCTCCAACGATGTTGGTGCTCGGGTGCTACTCCTTCTTCGTGGCCCTTCCTGGAACGCTCACTCGTGCTCCACGCGCGCACGAAGCTCTCCGAGCCATCGACGTGCACGTTGTCGATTCGAAGCCACCTGCTCTCGATGCTTCGACGCAGCCTCGCCGGGGACCGGATACGAGCCAAGGAACTTTACGTCCTCGATCTCGAGTCGAAGCTCCATCAGGCACTCCCCGAGGATGTCGTCCTCGACATGACCCTCGACCGTGACGACGAAACAGTACTGACCGAGTGCGAGCTTGGTCGGCCGTGACTCGATGAACGTCAGGTTCAAACTGCGAGCTGCGAACTGGCCAAGAATCGCATACAGGCTTCCCGGCCGGTCAGCACCTTGGAAGCACACGATGGTCGTGCGATCATGACCCGTCGGAGCCGGCACGGTGTCTCGTCCGACGAGCACGAAGCGTGTCTGGTTCGCTTCGAAGTCCTCGATGCCATGTGCGATCACTTCGAGTCCGTAGAGCTTTGCCGCAAGGGGTGGGGCGATCGCAGCGAGGCCGGACTGGTCGGTCTCGGCCACGATCCTTGCGGCATCGGCAGTGGACCCCGTCGCGCCGACCGCAGCCGAAGCGAGGTGCTCGCGCAGGAATCCCCGACACTGTGCACTTGCATGGGGGAACGAGAGGACCTGTTGAATCGAGGAGATCGGCGTACCCGGCGCCGACATCAGGTCCAGGTGGATGTCGAGCACCACCTCGCGCTGGATCAACAGATCGGAAGAGAAAGCGAGCTGATCGATCGTCTCGTTGACCGGACCTTCGATGGAGTTCTCGATCGGGACAAACGCTGCGTCGGCGCTCCCTTCGACAACCGCAGTCATTGCTTCGGTGATCGTCGACTTGGCGATGTGCGTCGACTCCGCCAGGCTCGCCTCGCTGAGCAGTGCCTCCTCGGTAAAGGTGCCCGACGGGCCGAGATAGGCGATCCGCATCGACGGTCCAGCAACAGCGTGCATGCTGGCAGGATAGTGAGGAACATGGACACTGACGAAACGCTGCCCGGCTTTGCCGACCTGGGGTTCGCGCGGGTCGACCACGACCGCGCCCAACGCCAGGGAATGCCCGAAGCCGTGTACGCCCCAGGCAAGACCCCCGCCCAGTGCGCAGCGATCGTACGCGAGCTGCTCGAACATGGCACAGGACCGGTACTGCTCACTCGGGCTGACGACCTCCAGGTCGCCGCAGCTCTCGCGAGTGCGCCCGATGGACGTCGCTACCCTGAGCAACCCGATCCGGGCGAGCTTTCGATCCTCTCATGGCGATCCGAAAGCGGCCGGCGGGGCGAAGTTGTCGTCGTGACCGCGGGGACCGCTGATCTTCCCGTTGCGGGTGAGTGCGTCGCCACGCTCACGGCCTACGGGTTTGCGCCGACGCTGCTCGTGGACTGCGGCGTGGCTGGCTTGCACCGATTACTGGCCTGTCGCAAGCAGATCGATGCCGCCGATGCCATCGTGGTGATCGCTGGCATGGAGGGGGCGCTCGCAAGCGTCGTCGGTGGACTGACGTCGGCACCAGTCGTCGCCGTCCCGACCAGCGTGGGTTATGGGACGAGCCTTGAGGGGGTGACCGCCCTGCTTGCGATGCTCTCCTCCTGCGCTGCTGGCATCACCGTCGTCGGCATCGACAACGGCTACGGCGCAGCGTGTGCGGTGGCCAGAATGCTGCCGTGAGAGCGATCGGATGAAGTTCGCACCTGGCGCTGGACCGTCGACGAGCGGGTCCTTCGACGATGGCCTGGGATCGGTGGCCTGGTTTCACTGTTTCGCAGGGATCGCCGGTGACATGGCGCTTGCGAGCTTGCTCGACGCAGGTGCCGACGAAGCCGTCTTGCGTGAGTCGCTCGGTCGCTTGCCGCTCGAAGGCTGGTCGCTCGAGGTCACTCGCGTCGTGCGCGCCGGGATGGTTGCCACACGGGCAGACGTGCGCGTGCAGGACGGCGGTCCGGCTCGACGCCTCGCCGATCTCATCGAGGTCGTCGAGCGCGCCGACTTGCCGGCGAGGGTGCTCCAGCGCAGCACGGCCGCCTTCTCGCTGCTGGCGTCAGTGGAAGGTGCGATCCATGGCCAGGAACCGGACGAGGTCCACTTCCATGAGCTGGGCGGGCACGACACGATCATCGATGTCGTCGGGACCATGGCGGCCCTCGAGCTGCTCGGTGTCGACAGGGTCACGGCAAGTCCCATTGCAGCCGGCACAGGAACCATCGCAAGTGCCCATGGGATCATTCCGAACCCGAGCCCGGCAGTGCTCGCCATCATGGCAGGCGCACCGATCTACGGTCGCGATCTCGATCTCGAGCTGACGACGCCGACCGGCGCAGCAATCCTTTCGAGCTGTGGGGCTACCTACGGTCCACTTCCCCCGCTCGTGGTACGCAGCGTCGGCTATGGAGCGGGCAGTCGCGATCTTGATTCCCTGCCAAACGTCACCCAGGTGGTGCTGGGCGATCGTGCCCCAGCTCCCATCGGCTCAGCCCTCGAATCGCCGCCGGTCGGCCAGCCACTCCTTGTTCTCGAGACCAATCTTGACGACGTCACGGGGGAAGAGCTTGCGGACGCCGTGGCGGTCCTGCTTGCCAGCGGGGCGAAGGATGCCTGGCTCACCCCGGTGACGATGAAAAAGGGGCGACCCGGACACGTGCTGAGCGCACTTTGCGACCTTGGCGAAGCGCCCATGCTGCGCCAGCTGATGTTTCGTCACACCGGCACACTCGGCGTGCGCGGTCATCTCGTCGAACGAGTCGCCACTGAGCGGAGCATGGACCATGTCGAAGTTGACGGCTACGACCT
>Ga0116230_10003696_pt1 | contig 14963 bp, 8 predicted proteins | sample S1TSphfallax_3_FD_88678 | JGI IMG/M metagenome (GOLD analysis project Ga0116230, IMG submission 88678) | Host-associated microbial communities from peat moss isolated from Minnesota, USA - S1T2_Fd - Sphagnum fallax MG | ecosystem: Host-associated > Plants > Peat moss > Unclassified | place: USA... | reverse complement strand
TAATTAATATTAATAAGTTAGATTTTAGTAATATTTAATTTTGAATTAGTTAGTAAACTAGTTAGTTAGTTAATATCTATTTAATGAATAAATTATAATAATTATAATTTATTTAATATGTAACATCATTCAATTAATTAGTTTTAGTTTATTATGTAGTATTTCATCTTAATGACTAAATAAACACTTTTTGATTTTTAATTAAAATTGAATATTAAAGTTTAACTTTTTATTAATTCATTCAAATTAAATAAATAAATAGTTACTATAGAAAGTATTTTTTATAAAAATTTTATGAATCATGTAATAATCAATCAATATTTAATGATTAAATATTTAATAAATAATTAAAATTTATTGATGATTAAATACTAAATATCAACCAATGAATAATGAAATCACTTTTATTAACTCATATTTAATTTTAATGCTAGAATAAACGAAAATTATTTAATATTAATTTAATATTAAACATCAATTATTAATTATTAATATTAAATTAGAAATGTATTAATAATAATATTTTGAATTTTATTAATACTTAATTCCGAATTTTCAAATATCAACTATTAATTACTAATTATCAATTAATAATAACTAGTCAATATTAATCAATGACATCATAGTTATTGATAAAAATAAAAAATAATACACCTTTAATATACCCTTGATGTATTTTTCACAAAAAATTTACATTAAACCTTACAAATAGGTTGAATACATTCATAATAAATATTTATCATAGTATAAGTAGACTTTTTAATTGTACAACCCCAAACTATTCAAATTCTCTAAGGTTTTAGTGAAATAAGACAAAACTGACTAATATGTTAGTTGTATGGTTTAGGGTCTTTTTTCTAACACCATTTGAACATGATGTGCATGTTTGGATATTCACCAAGATGTATATGTTTTGTAAATTACATTTGTACAAGACACATTTAAACATGCATGCATCAAGGATTGAACCCAAGTCCTCATGGATTTACACTAAGGATTTAACCACCCAACCAATTCAATGCTTTATGAATAAAAATGAAAAAGTTTAAGTTTATCATGTTTGGCATGAAAATGTTTAGGAAATTCAAACTTTAACATACATTTTTTTTGCAAAATGTATTCAAATGCTACAAATGAAAAGATGATTTTGAAACTTATTAAATAATGTATTCGAAAAAATATCATAATTTACAAAAATTAAATTTACAATGCAAAAAAACCAACTTAAAATAACATTTCATGAATAAATCAAAAAATATATATTTGTTTAAATTGACCTAAAATCTTTGTAAATTCAATGTGAATTCAAAAGTGCATTCATTAAATTTTTTAATTACAAAAAATATGTTCATTTTTTGAAGAATTGAAAGTTCTTATTTTCCCCAATATGATTAGGTGAAAATTTATCTAATTATTTTTATAATGTTGTTAAAATGGTAATCATCCATAAGAAGATTGCCACATTTGTTTAGAGACAAGTTGTGTAGTTGGAAACTTGTTTAAATCTTTCAATATTATGATTATTTACGATATTTTATTTTAAATATATATTATATTCAAATTTGGCCCGAAAAAAATTTCTTTCAATTTTATTTTATTTTGATGTTGTTGCCCCCTTAATTTGGTAGAAATTGATCATAAGAAGAAACATTAATTTAGTAAATATAGCCATTTAATTATCAAGACCATATTTGTTTAACAAGATTAGTCATGCATTAATACTAATGATTAATTATGCAACTTTGAAAAAAATCACAACTATTTTTTAATGATGTAAGAATACATTTACATTTGTGAAAAGAGACACAATTTAATTTGGTGAAAATCTGGGTTTGAATAGTTGGATTAAGCCCCCCTCCCCCCAACCGGCATGTATTTTTGGTTTCAAATTTTCTTACCTTGGCAAATTTTGTTGGGAAAAAATAGTGCAAATTCAAGGGAAAATGTAAACAACAAAAACTTGCCAAAAAATTAGGATCAAAAACTTGAAAAAAAAAAGTTTTAATAAGTAAAAATTTAAAATTAATTACAATAATTCCAACCTCAAACACATAAACAATTCCAACATCAAATTTATTTGAAAACATTGAAGCCCAATCTTTGAAATCATCATAAACCTTATCCAATGTTTTTGATAAATAAATTAATGATGGAACCAAAGGTTCTTTTTGTGGTGAATTTTCACCATTTTGCAAACATAAAAAGGCAATCAACATTAACAAAGGGTTTTTTAATCTTCAAAGTATATTTTTTAGTTAAAAAATTTTACAATTTTAATTTTTTTAAAAGATATAATTCTACAATGGGTTAATGACTTGTAATATTTTTTAATTATTATTTATTAAAAATAATTAAATAAATTTAAAGGTTAAAAAATAACTTGAAATTACATGTCATGAATAAATCTACCATTTTATTTTTGTTTCAATTGACCTAAACTATTTGTAAACTCAATGTCATTACAAAAATGCATTCATTAAATCTTTTACAATCTTATTTTTAACATAAAATATGTCCAATTTTTGTGAAATTGCAAGTTTTTATTTCCCCCAATATCATTAGGGAAAATAAAATTTATTTTTTTGCAATGTTGCTAAAATGGTAATCATCCATAAAATAATTACCACATTTGGTTATAAACAAATTGTGTACTTAGAAGCTTGTTTAAATCTTTCAATATTATGGTTCCTTACTATATTTTTATTGTAAAAATTTAACAGAATATATTTTAAATTTGATGAAAAAAATTCTTTTGTAATGTTATTGCCTTCTTAAATTGGCAAAAATTGGTTTTAAGAAAAAAATTAATTAAGTAATCAATATAATCATTCAATTATTAAGACCATATTTGTTTAATAAGATGAATCATACACTAATATAAATAATTAATTGCCTAACTTTGAAAAAAAATCACAACATATTGTTATTATTTTTAATGATGTAATAATATATTTAATAATTATTTCCTTTTTAAAATAAATAAAATTATTTGGTGAAATTATTGGTTTAAATAGTTGGATCCCATCCCCCCTCACAACTAACATATTTTTTTGGTTTCAAATTTTCGTAACATGGCAATTCTTGTTGGGAAAATAATTGAAAACATAGTGCAAATTCAAAAAAAATTGTAAAAAACAAAAACAATTGTCAAAAAATTGAAATCTCAAATTTCAAAAAAAACAAATTACTCCTAATGAGTAAAGATTTAAAAAGCAATTTCAATTATTCTAACATTAAACATATAGGAAAATTTAATATCATTTTTTTTGAAAATTTATAAGTTTAATCTTTGAAATCATTATAAATCTTATGCAATGTTTTTGAAAATTTTAAATAAATATTAATGATGTAACTGATTTTTTGTGTGATGAATTTCCACCAGTTTGCAAACATAAAAAATGCCATCAACATCAGCAAAATATTTTTGAATTTTTAATATTTTTAATATTTTTAAAATGATATAATTCAACAATGGGTTCTTGGACTTGTAACCAAAATATTAAAATATTTTAACAAATTTGTACCTCCATATATGGTTTTATAGTGAAAACCTGGCTAAATTTTATTATGGATGACCTTGAAGAAGATTTTTTTAAAATTAAAATTCTAAAAATTTGATCTCATATTTATTATCGCCATTTATATTTAATGTATTTGTTTTTAAATGAAAAAAAACATCTTTTAATATTTAAACATAACTTGAAACAAAACAAGTTTACATAAGTTGATAAACCATGTTTTTTTTAAAAAAAGGTATAAAATATTGATAATATTTCATAATAATAATAATATTTGTAAATTTAAATTTTTAATCATTTTTTAATTGGATTTTTTTCATACACCAAAAAAAAATGGGGAAAAATTAAGGATTATCTTTGCAATTGATTTGGTGTGGCATCATGAACATTGATAATAATAAATTATCCATGATTTTATTTCATTTTAAAGGAATTTTTTTCTAATTTACATAAATGTACAAAATTCAATACATGAAAAAAAAAATGATTTAGAGGTCTACATGCATACAAAACATGCATGAACATTTTGACCTAATCACTAACCCCTTCAACTATAAATGCGAGATTTCCCAATATTTTATACATTCATTTAAAAAGATTGTGGTGAGTGCAAAATGTAACTCATGAATAGTGGATTTAACAACATTCAAAGTGAATGATTCAACTCATGTGCAAATGTTAATAATTCAAAAAATGTGAAAAAAATCACTAACCCATTCAAGTATAAATATGAAACATTATGTTGTTATGTGTATTTTCATATATACTAGTAAATGAAATATGCAACATTTGAATAATGGTTTCAATAAGCTCAAAGTGGATGATTTGACTTAGGTAAAAATGTTTATAGTTCAAAAAATGTGAAAAAAATCACTAAATTGTTCAAGTATAATTGCAAAATATTGATCTACATGTGTTTAATATATTATAATAAATGAAAATTACAATTTGTGAATAATGGTTTGAATATATTAAAAGTGAGTGGTTCATTTTTAATAATTGAATAAATGTGGGAAAAATCATAAATTCATTATGATATAAATGTGGAGTTTTAAATTGTTGCATGTGTTTTATTAAATTATGGCAAGTTTAAAATTTAACTATTAAGTAATGGTTCAACATGTTAAAAGTTGATAGTTCAATTCATGCACAATGTTGATAGTTTTTAAAATGTTAAAAAATTCACAGCCCATTATAATGCATCATGTAAATAAAGTTAAAGGCTACTTCAATTTCCATGTCAATAATTTGAAATTATTGAATAATTAAATAAGGTTCAAATTATACTCATAAATGAATAACATAGTGAACGTAACAATTATGAAAAATATTGACCATTAATTAGTGCAATAAACCACTTACAAACTTAATATTGCCAAATGTAATTAAATTGTAGTTTTGGTTACAATTTGATGGCTATACATATGACTAGCTTACTAGCAAATTAGTTGAAGTACATGTTATTATTTCCTAGAAATTCTCATTTGTGTAAGCAACAACTATTCTTGGACTGAACCCATTATACTACCACTGAAGAACCAAAACCAATCATAGGAGGAGCAAATCTTGCCATCGTTTCTTGTACTTTGTCTTTGCCCATAAAATTTGTGAAAGTACTTGTTATAGTTGTTAGAATTCAAGTAGAAGGGTTGGAATAACATGTTACTTCTAAACATGTACCATTAATTATACCAGAAATTGGGGTAGGTGCAAAGGTTACTTTGATTGACACTATCACACATTCTTTTAAGGTTTTCATGACTCCATATATAGTACTAAAGGACAAACATGTTGATGAGAGACTAGGATTTAAACATGTTATTTTAGCTAAACATGTTAATACCACATGTGAACAACCTATTGAATATCTGACTATAGGAGTCAAACAAGTAGTTTTAGGTGATTGATTTCAAGGACAAAATCTAGTTTTCAAGGGGGGGTAATGTTAATTTAGTTTTTCAAATATGTATATAAATAATTGGTTTTTACCAATTGGTAATCGATGGGGTAATATGATTTTGAAATTTAGTTCAATTAATACTAGGTAACAAGACCTTAAGTGAATCAATCTATTAATATAACTAGTAACATGTGTTAAGGTAACTAGTGGGTTAAATAAATTGGTAACTAGTCTATTATAGTAACCAATTGTTGACAATAGGAGGTTGGTTTAAACTTGTGGCTAATAGTTGTTGTAGTTTAAATTTAAAGTTTTGCTATATTGTTTAATGACTATTTAATTTAAAATTGTGTTATGTTTGGTATATATAAAAGGATTGGAGGATAGTGAAAGATCTTCTTTTGGAACTTCTTGTAAACTTTGGAACTTCTTTCTTCTTTTAATTTTTAAGAATCATTTCTTGTTTTCATTTTTGGTTTATGAACAAGTTCACTTAGAACTTTGATATTCAACTTGCTATAAAATATGTAATTCATTTTCTTTTTTGCATTTGGGAGGAATATCTATATTTAATTTTTACAAACTACTAATTTGAAGCAGCCTATTGATATGACTTAAAACCATAATTAGAAAACTTAGAAGATAAGAAATCTTAAATTTAAGACGAATACAAAAAACCATTAACAAGGATGCGTAGTATCCAACCTTTATTTGGTACTCTACATCTATACTTTTTAGTTTTTTTCCTATAGACAAGTACAAGTTCAAGTATGGCGGTGTTCAACAAGAGTGTCAAGGATATGGATATTGTGAACAAGAAATGAGCAAATTAACTGAAAATTAGGTCACTTTGATTGATCCTTTCAAGCTCACAACAAAAATAATATTCAATGTGTAACATATTCCACAGTTGCATTTTTTTTTATGGTCACATGGTTAACATGACATTATAGTTGTAATCATTAGGGAGTTGCATAGTAGTTGAAAAAAAGTTGTTGCGACAAAGTTGCAACTAAGTTATAATGAGTTGCATTAGAATGTGATCGTATATATGGTGAATTGCATTTTTTGCAACTCATGCAACTTGCCCAATAGCACACATGTGTGTAGAAATACAATGAATTGCAAATGATCATTGTAACTCAAAAATTAAACTACAACCCTAGTTATAAAACACCTATTTTTCATAGTGCAAAAAAAAAGATGAAATCATTGACAACTAAAATTGACCAATTAAACAAAAAACCCATTGAATGAGGTTTGGTCAAATAAGTCACCCTACTTGGTCAACTAAACCATTGAACCAAATAAACCACCATGTCTTGTGAATAGTTCTTTGGTGAGTTGATGGAGGATGATATATATGTTGACACGTGGTAATGAAAGATGCATTATTATGATGCCATGTGGTGATCAAAGATGTTGCAACATTGCTTAAATAGATGCCTTAATGTGGTGACATGTGGCACATGGAGATGACACTGAATATGGACATAAACATTTCCCATAAATTTTTGACATGTGGCAAAATTGATTTCATGTTGTGGTTTGATGAAAAAAAATTAATCTTTTGAAACGTATCCTATACACAATGTACATTTCGATATTAACAATTGACATTACTATTAGTCAAATAATCCTTTGGTAAAAAAAATAGTGGTCAAATAGACCTTTGGTTGACTTGACTAGTCAAACTAGGCTTTATAGGTTTAGTCAAAAAGACCATTGGTCAAAAGTAACAATGTTGAAATTGACTTGTCCAAACATGCATTTTGATCAAAGTGGCTAGTGTCATTTTTGGGTTTTACTTCACAAATCTCCCTAGTAAAAAATACCATGCTTTGTTGTAATGAATTGTAGCAAAATGTAACCTAGGGCATGCTTCCTATTCCATGCATTTGGGGGTCAAAGGGGATGAGAGTGCTAGTGTAAGCTTATGAACATACTTGCATAAACCAATAAATAAGTTGGGTTAGCACAAGTTGGAACCAATTGTGCTAGGACTTAATCATGGGCAATTCAAATTCATTTGATTCAAATGGCCCAAAGCCTTGGAAGGAGGTGCCTTTGCCTCCTTGTAATATGATAGGTGATTGGTGGTGGAGACTACATCGAAATGATCAAAATTCCCAACTACGAAGTTATGAGTTTGCAACTTTGCAAGTTCATAATTCTTGCACAATCTTTTTTATTAAGGAACTTAAAAGGGAAATGTTGTAGTACTTGAAGAAATCTCTCCAATGTTTTATTACATACTCAATTTATAGGCCATTTGACCTTTATTTTTTGGCTTTTAGTGGTCAAGAATCAGTCAAATCACTAATGCGATTCCAATTCATTCTTTTGCCATAACTTGAATTCTAGATATCCAAATAGAAAATGTGAACTCACTTTTGATATCTAAATTTCAAGATCTTTTTTATAACATGGAAAATGTTCAATTTGAACAAGTTTTTCCATCCACATGTTTGGACATAAACAAGTTTGAGTCTAACCTTATGCTAATGAATGTAAGCAAATTGAAACCATAAAAGTACATGGATTAGGATGTACAAAGCTAGAATATGTTTAGATTTGTTTGTTAGGGAAGGATAGAATGATCCTAGTGCAAGTAAAACTAAAAGAAGAATTGTCGTTTGCAATTGTTGTATGCAAGTAATTTTCAATAGCATGTGACAAATGCAACTACTAGACCCCATAGTTATATAAAATAAATTGTACGCGACCAATGGTTGCATGCAATAATATCTATGTGGACAATATATGGTATGGATTTATACTTTATCCATATGTATTATTTTATGGGGGTTGCCAATGCAACTAAAGTGCAATTACAATAATGACCTTTTGAAGATCAATTGTATGGCACAACACACTACAAGAAATCTTGTAATATGTAACGATTAAATTTGCAATTACATGTGATTACATGCAATTATTTATCATTTTTTACTTTATTTTATCATTTTTACAACTAGTCATCATCTTTTTAAATATATGACTATTCTTGCAACTACGGTGCGACTATTAAATTACACATCCTTCCATATTGACTAGCCTCATGAATTTTTCATCTGAGAATAAGCTATGTTCCTTTAATTGCAAAATTAGTTGCAATTTTGTTACTTATTATGATGTGTTCATACATTTAATGTACATTAGGGTTTGTGAACACATTAAGAATATATTATATAGATTTTATTCAAGGTATATTAAACATATATTTGCCCATATTATGGACATATTTTTGGATTGAAAAAAATCATTTTCATTTTGTATGATTCACTTAAATATACCACTTTTATTAATGTATGATTAAATTATAGTAGTGGGGTCAAACTAATATGATATACATTGTATTAAAATGATCATTAATTATTGATAAATTATTATTATCAAATAATTTATTACTTAATACAAAGTATGAACTAAACCACTTTACTTAATCATTTAATCATATTTTAACTAATACCAACTAATTAAGTAATCAATTATTATTTATTAATTTATTTCAAAACTTTTCATTGATTAATTAATGTTAAGGCATAAATTGATATAATAATTAATTCACTAAATTAAAAATGGAATAATACTTAGTTCATTAAAATTTAATTATTTTTATAAAGTCAAAAATTTTGTAAATAAATAATCTATATTTAATATTTATCAATGTATTTTTTTCAAAAATTAATTAATTAATGTATAATATTTAGTCAACCAATGAATAATAATTAATAAATTCTTCACAAATTAAATTTTCTAGTTACTATTAGTGATTAATTAAGGCTTATCAAATATTTATCTAATAAAATAAAATAATTCATCATATACTCATATATAAATATAATTCATCAGTTAATATTACTTAATTATAAATTAATAATTAATTTATTAATATTGATTAAATTCTGTCATAGTTAATATTTATTAATCAAGAATTACAGTTACTAGCTAATAGAAACAAATTAGTTACTACGTAATGAGTTGTAAAATAAAACATAATTAATGATTCATGAGTTAAATTATTTATTTAATATTAATGGTTTACTAAAACTGATTAAGTTAATAAGTTAAATTTAATATTTATTAATTATCAATTAATTAAATTTATATTTTTTAGATATTCAATTAATTGATCACTAGCATTTTTACTCTCAGAGGTAAAAATAATAGTTTTATCTAAGTTATTGAATTTTTTATAAAAATATTTATAAATAAATTTCATATAATTAGATACAGTAAAAAAATGATTAAATTGTGATTTTTAAAATATATATATAATTTGAGTTATTACTATGAACCAATTGATTAACTATTGGAAACCATGAAATAATAATGATTGATGTTATTTTTAAAACTATTAAAATAAGTCTAAAGAAAATCTAGTAAGTAATTTTGTAAGTGGGTGGCTGGATGGGTGGGTAGATAATTAATTACTAGCTAATTAATTAGTTAGTAAACTAGTTATTTATTTCTTACCTATTTAATTGTGTAATTTACAAAATTAAAAACAAACACAAAACTTGTGGGAAAATCATTTTAAATTACAACTAAATTTTCAACTAAGGTGCAACTAAAAGGTTTAACCCATATATATATTTTTTCTAATTTCATCTTACAAAGTATATAAAAAGGTGCCTTCTTTTTATTTCACATTAAAAATCATGTATTTGGGATGAACTTAAAAAAATTTAACCTTAAAAGCAAAGCATAAAATAAAATAAAAGTATTTACATGGTTACTTTTTAATTCACCTACCTTTTTACTTTCCTACTTATTTACCTACCTTCTCACTTAATAGGTAGGTGGGTAAATAATTAAATAAATAACCTTGGTAAGTATGTATCCTAAGTATGTAGGGATTTTTTATGCACATATTTTTACCTACCTACCTACCTATGTAAGTATTTATTTATTCCAAAATTCAATCAATATGCCACATGGTAATTTTGTATCATGCCATGTGTCAAAATTTCCTTTGTCCAAGTATTATTATGAAAATGTTGAAATTTGACCATGTTAATTTCTCTTCCTTATATATTATATAAAATCATTTATTAAAAATTCCAAGTTTTTCTAAAAAGAAAATTTGATTGGACAAGGTGTTGAAATCTATGGCTTAGATTAATATTTCAATAATAATAAAAATTTGCCCAAAAATTTATTATGTTGACAAATGGCAATTAGTGATAGGGATATTTACTAATTGTAAAAAAATGGTACTTGCAAATGTTATATGTTAATCAAAGCATGGAAGTGTATACATTGATTATATACTTCATCTATGAAAAATGTGTTGACATCACATTAAATTATCATTTGCAACTAAAGGTTCAATGTAATTTTATTTATGTAACCAAAGATTTTTTTAGTTGCAAAGTTCATTGTGATTGTTTTTTAATCACAAATTGGAATCACAAATTGGCATTTTCTTACTAGTGACATGACATTTGAACCTTATTTCAATATTCATCATTATTAATAAATTATTTGAACCATCCAGTAAAGTGTGAATCAAATTTTAACACATGTCCATTGTGAAGACCAATTATATGGTGACACATGGCAATTTAAAAAGCCCATTTAGAAAAATTAAACAAGTAGGTAGGTAGGAAGGTAGGCTTAGGCCTAGGTAGGTAGGTTTAAACTAATCCACGGTGGAACATGATATTTTGTCACATTTTTCAAAAAGACCCACTTTTTATCTTTTGAAAGCCAAAGGATAGGTGTTTGAAATATTCTAAAGATACAATGTGTTGGTGGAGAACAAAATAGACATGAAGATTAAAAAATACATATTTCCAAAAAGTTTGATGCCTTCTTGAGTGAATTTGGATCCAACAACAAATAAATGTTCCATATTCAGCACAACCATATGGCATTGTGGAAAAAACCAATAGAACAATTATGGAATGCACTAAAAGCATGATTATTGTGTAAAAACTTGACTTGGAATTTTGGACAAAAGTATTGAACATAATGATTTAGATCAAAAATTGATGTTCAACCAAAGCTTGTGATTCAAAAACCCCACAAGAGGCATGGATCAAATGTAGGAAATTCAATGTGTTTCATTTGATAATCTTGTGTTGCAAAACCCATGTTTGCATTTTAAATTAGAAAAGAAGCAAGTAGAGTCCAAATCCATACCTTGTGTCTTTTTAAGGGATTGTGAAAGGACCAAAACATATCACTTGGTGTGGTAGAAACCAAAAAAATCATCAAGAGTCAAAACATTGTGTTTCTTGAAGGAGGGAATCAAATAGAAGATGTTTATGTTAGTCATTTATAGGAAATAGAACATGTTGTAGATGAAATCATGAATGAAGAAATTAAAAATGAATGGTCAAGTTTGATAACCATAGATCCTTGAATGAGACATCAACAAAACGCATGTCCACATCAAGTTTTTTTGGGAAGAAAAGTTTCTTCCATCGCGAGATGATGGATTGAATGAACCATAACAAGATGGACAAAATAAAGGCTACAAAGACAATCTAATGAAAGGCTTCATGATTGGTGGATTGCCACCAAAGAGGTGGACATGCCACCATAACTTTTTTTTTAAAACCCCAGAATGTGGAAGAAGTTCAAGAGTGAAAATGCAAAAAAAAAGAAAGATTATTATGCAAGAACAATACAATAATTTTTTGCCAACAACATTTGGATGTTAGTGTCACTTCCCAAAGGTAGGAAACTTGTTTTTTGCAAATGGGTGTTCAAGATCAAACATGGTGTGAATGGAAAAGTGGAGCATTGCAAGGCAAGGCCCATGACAATAGGCTTCACCCAAACATATGGAATACATTACAACAAAACCTCTGCATAAGTTGCAAAGTTTATGTTAATACATTGTATCCTTGCATTTGCGACAATTGAAAACATGAAGATCCATCAAATGGACATCAAGACTAAATTTTTAAATGCAAGTTTATTGAAGAGGAGATTTACATGCAATAACCCCAACGATTCATACAAGAAGGAAGCAAACATCTTATGTGTAAGCTTCACAAATCCTTGTATGGCCTAAAATAATCTTCAAGAATGTGGAACCAAAAGTTTGATGCAATTTTGAAAAACATTGGATCTCTAACAAGTGATGTGAATTTTAATATGTATTTTGCGTAAGTGAAAGATGTCAAGTTCTTCATTGTTATTTATGTAGATGATTTCATCTTGATGTGTAATGATTGAAACAAGTTTATGCAAGTGAAGGAGGAGCATTGTCAAAAATTTGAAATGAAATTGGATCTTGGAGGTTACAATTTCTTCTTAAGCATGGAAATGGAGAGAAATTGAACAAAATCAAATATCTCAAGGATCTATCCTTAAGCTTGTTTGCATGCAAGATTACAAAGCCATTGAAATGCCACTTAATCCCAAAACCAAAATTGAAGAAGATGAATGAAAATGATGAGATGATTAAAATTTCATATTAACAAGCCATGAAGTTTTTTACAAATGCCATATTGTATACCTGATGCTTGTTCACCATTTTTTTTACAAGATTTTTTGATAGTAAAGTTATTCGTAAAATCAAACAACGACAACATTGGAACCCTTGTCGTAACCCTAACTTTGGGTTCGCGATTAAAGCAAAAGGGGTTGCAAGGGTGCGGGCCAAAAGAAAGCCCGGGAGTCACATCACATGCTCCCGGGAGTGTAGGAAAATGTGAGGGAGTGAACCTTCACACTCCCAAGGCAACTCCCACTTTGGGAGATGGAGTCCCAGTGGACTCCCGAAATTTCAGAGAACGATTTCAAGGGTCAAAACTCAATGGCTTATGACATTCTTTATATCATTGGATAGCCCTTGGAACTTAAATGTTTAAAATGGGCTCGCATTGCTCATTTGGACATCTGAAACACAAGTAATGGCTAAAAGGAGGGCCGGGAGTCAAATTGCCAGTTTGACTCCCGACCAAAAAAAGTCAGGAATCGACCCGATTTACTTGTCTACAAATAGTGTGAAACATACCGTTGGAAAGCTCTTGACGAGGGCTACAACTTTGCTTTAGACTTCATTTCCATCCGAGGTTTGCATGCAAAATTATGGCGCCCCAAAGTCGCGGGAGTCCCAACCTTGGCGATTTCGGGACTCCCACTTGGGAGTCCCAGGACAAAAAGCCATTTGGATGTGGGCCCCATGGAGAGGTGCAAAGTATATTATAAGAGGGAAGGTGGTGGTTTCCCCCAAGTCTGGGCCATGGTGAGTCTTGTGTGTATGTGTTGCCCGTGGTTCATCTTAACACCAAAAGTGCTCCAACTACGCACTAACTACCTTATGTGGGTTTTGTGCAGGCATGTGTGAGTGAATGAAACTTGTCAACTCTTCCTAGTCCCATCTCGGAGCTCTAGCACACCCCTCTACCCCTCAAAGTGCTGTGAGTTAAAGAGCGTGCCCTGATTCCTCCTTCTTCCGTTGTTTTCTACTTGGACTCACATTTGAGTCTTTCAAGGAGTTGGGAGTGCGTCAACCCCCCTGTTTGGTCACATAGGAAATGCCATTTCAAAAAATAGAAAAAAAAATACACTAGCCTTCAAGAATGCATGATACTTAATTTAACATCAGATTTGGTGTTAAACTAAGTTTGCCTTGTACTTTCTTTTTTTAAATGCTTTCAACCATCATTATTGTTATTATGTGTATTATAGTTATAAATGTTTTCAAACTTGGTGCATTTAATCATGAATCTCAATATTTCATACCCTTATTTAATATTATTTCATGACTTTGTGGACAATACCTAGGAGGGGATGAAACATCAAATGAAGGGTGCAACTCAAGCCCAACCAATGTTTTTTTTCCATTTTTTTAATGTGGCATAGGTGGCAATCATCCCACAAGAGATTTAACATGAGTGGCAATGATCCCATAAAAGGTTTAGCCTTAATGGTGAAAATATTTTTTTAAATTGTCAAAATACTAGAAAAATAGCAAAAAAATTGCTCTATGTAATACAAATTCGGCAAAAATTCCTTTGTCACTAGATGCAACCTAACACCTTAAACCTCATTCAATAACAATGTTTGGCGATTTGGAGCTATAAACTCCTCTTGTGGTGGTTGTGTTTTTCTAGCTAAGGGTAAAATTTTGCCCCAATTCGCTAGAAGAAAAAACATTGGGCCAAATAAAACATGACTTTATAAATAACTCTTGTGTTTCATAAGAGTTGTTGCAACCAAGCCTTATGTTGTACACATCTTATATATTAATTCAGTAAGTATGTCAGTCTGTCCGGGACGGTATATTTTGAATCCGTGTGAACAAGGTGTGGTTTTCGTGTTCAACGTGCCTTCTTGGACATGTGTGTCTGTCTGTCTATGTGGACAAAAATTGGGTAGTGCTTGGAAGATTCTTCCAGTCATTGCCCGTTCCATGTGGAACATCTGGTCATGATTTTTATTTTTTTCGTGGAGGGGGGGAAGGGGTGGGGGTGGGGTTCTAAGGGTTTTAATAGGTGGAAGTGAAAAAGAACACATTGTAATATTATGTTGGGGAACACATTGGGAACCAAAGAAAAATGAAAAGAAACCCTCCCCCC
>Ga0116230_10003695_pt1 | contig 14964 bp, 14 predicted proteins | sample S1TSphfallax_3_FD_88678 | JGI IMG/M metagenome (GOLD analysis project Ga0116230, IMG submission 88678) | Host-associated microbial communities from peat moss isolated from Minnesota, USA - S1T2_Fd - Sphagnum fallax MG | ecosystem: Host-associated > Plants > Peat moss > Unclassified | place... | reverse complement strand
CGGCGCCGGGCGGGGGCGCTGGATGGCGTGCGGGCGCGGCGGCGTGCGGGTTTGCGGGCGCGGCGTGCTTTGCACGGTGGGCTGCGGCAGCTCAGGCATGTTCAGGTTCACCTCCGGCTGCGCCTGCGCGACCTGCTGCGGCGGCGGGGCGGCGGGCGGCGGCGCCTCGGCCGGGCTTTGCGGGCCCACCCGCGGGGCCGGCGGGGCCTGGGTCTGCGTGGTGCCGCCATTGTCGAACACCACGGAGATGCCGGGGGGGCTTTGCGGTTCCGGCGGCATCCGCTCGCGCGCGAACAGGATGAACAGCGCGATGACCAGCGCATGCAGCAGCGCCGCCGTGGCCCAGGCCAGACGGCGGGTAACCTTGCCCCAGCGTTGCGGGGGCGGCGGTGCGGCCAGCCGGTCTCCGGCCGCAAGCGGGGTCATGGAGGGGGAGATTGAAGGTGGGTTAGTAGCCTGGTGGCGGGCCGTAATAGCCGGGGGGCGGGCCGTAATAGGCCGGCGGCGCCGCATAGACCACCGGCGCAGGCGGCTGCTGAATTGTCTCACCGTTTCCAACCATGCATTGCGCATAGGCGACGTCATAGCGGCCTTGCAGCGAGTCCGCAGCCACCTGGGTGTTATTTCCGGCGACGGAGGCGCCGCCGAGCAGGCCGGCACCGGCGCCGATGGCCGCGCCCGCGCCGACATTGCCGCCGAGCGAGCCGAGCGCGGCACCCGCGGCGGCGCCGATCAGCGTGCCGGCAACCGCCGTGGCGTTGCCGTTATTCTGCGCGTTGGCGGAAACCTGGGCCGCGTCCGCGGTTCTGGACTGCGCGTAATTGCGGCAGGTGGCGTCGTCCTGCTGGAATTGCGGGAAGGATTTGCCCTGGCCGGGCATGGCGACGACGCTGGGGCCGGAGGGCGGCGCCACGGCGCAGGCACCGAGGGCGAGGACCGGCAAAAGCGCCAGGCCGAAGATTTTGCGTGACATCGAATTGGCTCCTGAGAAGCGTTTTATTGGCGATGATGTAGGCAGGAAATAAGGCAAAAGAATGTAAGGCAAGCAGTTACTTTTTTGAAAAAAAGTAACCAAAAAACTTTTGTCCTGGGGGCGGGGGTGGTGGAAACAACGAAGTCTCATAGCCGGCCATGCAGTTCCCACGTCATTGCGAGCGCAGCGAAGCAACCCAGAACCAAGCCTATGCGCATCTGAGTCGTTGAATGGTTCACCGGGGACCATCGACCAACCATCCAAGGTCTCGGAAGCTTAACCGTTCGGCTCTGGATTGCTTCGCTGCGCTCGCAATGACGGGGTGGGGAGGACTAGCCTAACCCGTCAAAGAAATCCTTTACCTTGGCGAAAAAACCCTCGTGTTCCGGGCTGCCGGTGGTGTTGCCCTTGGCCTCGTTCTCGAACTCCTCCAGCAATTCGCGCTGCCGGCGGGTGAGGTTCTGCGGCGTCTCCACCGCAACCTGGATGTACATGTCGCCGCGCTGTGCGCTGCGCAGGACGGAAAATCCCTTGCTCCGCAGCCGGAACTGGTCGCCCGTCTGCGTGCCGGCGGGGATTTTCACCTTGGCGCGCGTGCCGTCGATGACCGGAACCTCAATCTCCCCGCCCAGCGAGGCCTGCGTCATCCGCAGCGGCACGCGGCAGAAAATATTCGCCCCATCGCGCTGAAAAATCTCATGCGGCCGCACCGCCACATGCACGTATAAATCGCCCGGCGGCGCACCGCGGCTGCCGGCCTCGCCCTCGCCCGACAACCGGATCCGCGTCCCATCTTCCACGCCCGCCGGAATCTGCACCGCCAGCGTTTTTTCGCGGGGCACCGTACCCGCGCCGCTGCAAACGCGGCACGGATTGCGCACCGTCCGGCCGCTCCCGCCGCAGGTCGGGCAGGTCCGCTCCACCAGAAAAAACCCCTGCTGCGCCCGCACCCGCCCGGCACCATGGCAGGTCGCGCAAGTATCTGCCCCGGCGTTCTTATCGGCGGACCCAGAACCACCGCACGCATCGCAGCTCACGCGTGTCGCCACCCGCACGCTCTTTTTCACGCCGGCGAACGCCTCGGACAGGTCGATCTCCACCTGCGCCCGCAGATCGGCCCCGGTCTGCTGCCGCTCCGCGCCGCGCCGCGCGCCGCCGAACATCTGCTCGAAAATATCGCCCAGCCCGCCTTCGAACCCAAATCCGCCGGCGCCCGCCCCTGGACCGCCGCCATTCTCGAACGCGGCGTGCCCGAACCGGTCATAGGCCGAGCGCTTCTGATCGTCCTTCAGAACGTCATAAGCCTCGTTCAGCTCCTTGAACTTATGCTCCGCGGTCGGATTGTTCGGATTGCGGTCCGGATGATACTGCATCGCCAGCTTGCGATACGCCTTCTTCATCTCGTCCGCGCTCGCCCCGCGAGGAACCCCCAGAATATCGTAATAATCCTGTTTCGCCATGGCGGGATTTACATTCCTTCAAAACCCGGAAGCCGGAGGGGAAAACTGCAAATCCCGGAGCAAAGCCCCGGGATCGCAACCGTCGCACAAATTCCTAAAGAATTATGCGGATTTCTTCTTATCGTCGACTTCCTCGAACTCGGCGTCGACGATCTTTTCGCCATTCGGCCCCGCACCCGGCGCGGCCGCTTCCGCCCCAGCCTGCGCCCCCGCTTGCGCGGCGGCCTCGGCCTGCGCCTTGTACATCGCCTCGCCCAGCTTCATCGCGGACTGAGACAGCCGCTCGCCGGCAGCCTTCACCGCCGCGGCATCGCCACCTTCCAGCGCCGACTTGGCCGCGGCAATTGCCGCTTCCGCCTCACCCTTATCCTGCGCGGACACACCGTCCCCCGCCTCTTTCAGGGTCTTCTCCACCTGGTTGACCATCGCCTCGGTCTGGTTCCGGGCTTCCACGGCCTCGCGCCGCGCCTTGTCGGCGCTCGCATTCGCCTCGGCGTCCTTCACCATCCGCTCGATATCCGCCTCCGACAAACCGCCCGACGCCTGGATGCGGATCTGCTGCTCCTTGCCGGTCGCCTTGTCCTTGGCCTGCACCGAAACAATGCCGTTGGCGTCGATGTCGAACGTCACCTCGATCTGCGGCACCCCGCGCGGCGCGGACGGGATCCCGGTCAGATCGAAATTGCCCAGCAGCTTGTTATCCGCCGCCATCTCGCGTTCGCCCTGGAACACTTTGATGGTCACCGCCGTCTGTCCGTCATCGGCGGTCGAGAAGGTCTGGCTCTTCTTGGTCGGAATCGTCGTGTTCCGGTCGATCAGCCGGGTAAACACCCCGCCCAGCGTCTCGATGCCCAGCGACAGCGGTGTCACGTCCAGCAGCAGCACGTCCTTGACGTCGCCCTTCAGCACCGCGCCCTGGATCGCCGCGCCGATCGCCACGACCTCATCCGGGTTGACGTTGCGCGCCGGATCCTTGCCGAAGAAATTCTTCACGGTCTCGATGACCTTCGGCATCCGCGTCATGCCGCCGACCAGGATCACCTCCTGAATCTCGCCCGCGGTTACCCCGGCATCCTTCAGCGCCGCCCGGCACGGCCCCAGCGTCCGCTCGATCAGATCATCCACCAGCGATTCCAGCTTCGCCCGCGTCAGCTTCAGCACCAGATGCTTCGGCCCGGATGCGTCCGCGGTGATGAACGGCAGGTTGATCTCGGTCTCCTTGGAGGAAGACAGCTCGATCTTCGCCTTCTCCGCGGCTTCCTTCAACCGCTGCAGTGCCAGCTTGTCCCGGCGCAGATCGATCCCCTGGTCGCGCTTGAACTCATCCGCCAGGTAGTCGATCACCCGCTGGTCGAAATCCTCGCCGCCCAGGAAGGTGTCGCCATTGGTGGATTTCACCTCGAACACGCCGTCGCCCAGTTCCAGCACGGAAATATCGAACGTGCCGCCGCCCAGGTCATACACGGCAATCGTTCCGGCATTCTTCTTGTCCATGCCATAGGCCAACGCCGCCGCGGTCGGCTCGTTGATGATCCGCAGTACGTCCAGCCCGGCGATCTTGCCGGCGTCCTTGGTCGCCTGCCGCTGCGCGTCGTTAAAATACGCCGGCACGGTGATCACCGCCTGGGTGACGGTCTCGCCAAGATACGCCTCGGCGGTCTCTTTCATCTTGGTCAGCACGTAGGAGCTGATCTGCGACGGTGAATATTTCTGGCCCTTCGCCTCAACCCAGGCATCGCCGTTATCGCCACGAACAATGGGATAGGGCACCAGCTCTTTGTCCTTGGCGACGGTCGGATCATCGAACCGCCGGCCGATCAGCCGCTTCACCGCGTACAGCGTATTGGTCGGATTGGTCACCGCCTGCCGCTTGGCCGACTGACCCACCAGACGCTCACCGGAATCACTGAAGGCGATCATCGAGGGCGTGGTCCGCGCCCCCTCGGAATTCTCGATCACGCGGACATCCTTGCCCTCCATGACCGCAACGCAAGAATTCGTGGTACCTAAATCGATACCGATCACTTTGCTCATATTTAGCTCCTTTGCAGCGGGTCGTCCCGGCCCGAAGCACCGGATCAACCCCTTGGGATTACACCATGGATGTATTCAAACGGTCACGCGGGCACAAGTGGTAAGTTTTCGCGGCACCGCAAAAATCTTGGTGAGCGCTACCCCGGCACCCAAACAAAATCCGTAATCGCCTGTGCGAGCTCAATATCCTTCTTGGTCACCCCACCCGCATCATGGGTGGACAACGTGATATCCACCTTGTTGTACACATTCGACCAGTCCGGATGATGATCCATCTTCTCCGCCAACAGCGCCACATGCGTCATGAACGACCACGCCTCGGCAAAACTCTTAAACTCGAATGCCTGATGGATCGATTTCTTGTCGGATGCCAATGTCCATTTACCGGGGAGGTCTCGCAACTCGGAATCGGACAGAACTTTCATGACGGATACTCCTTTACTCTGTATTGACGTATGTATTTACACATTCTAGGTTCATGATGTCGTTCGAATGGGACGAAGAAAAGCGCCGGCTGAACCTGCGCAACCATGGCGTGGATTTCGCGTTTGCCAGCCGGATATTCAATGGCCCGACTCTGGAGGGTCCGGACGATCGGCGCGCCTACGGCGAACCGCGCTTTGGCGCCTACGGCCTGGCCGGCGGCCAGGTTCGCCCGCATCGCGGGCACGAACGGAGGCCCGGAAGATGACCGATGAAGAAATCACCGCGGCTGCCGCTGCCGACCCGGATACATTTATCCCCGACGCGCGCTGGATGAACAACGCTAAAGTCGTGGTCCCGCAGGCCAAGGAGATCGTCACCCTCCGGCTCGATCCGGACGTTCTCGCCTGGTTCCGCCACGCCGGCCCCGGCTACCAAACCCGCATCAACGCCGTCCTCCGCGCCTTCGTCGAAGCCCAAAACCCCCAACCCTGATCCAACACCCATCTCGTTCGGGCCGACCCACCCAAATCGTCACGCCCGCGAATGCCCCGCCGGCAGCCACGACTTTTCCACCTAATCGAACGCAATGCCCTCACACCCCAACCCCCAAAACAGCAAATGCCCCGGACGTTTCCGCCCGGGGCACCCGCCTTACTCCCTAAACCCGGCTTTCTGCCTTTTTTACGCACTCATCGGGGAATTCGCGCTGTTCGCCAGCGGCCTAGAATCCTCACCGTTCCGGCGACGACACAGCCCACGCATGACCATGCACCAACCCATCATCATGGCTATGCCGATCATGATAGTGGTAGTCCCCATGGTCGTGGAACTGGTCCGTCTCCGTTGAACCCGCCATCGCCGTGGTGGAAGCCATGCCGGCGGAAACCGCCGTCGCCACCGCGTCAAAATAGCTGGTCCCCACCTCGCGCTGGTGCCGCGTCGCGGTGTAGCCCTCGTCCTCGGCCTCGAACTCGGCCTCCTGCAGCTCGGAATACGCCGCCATGCCGCGCGCCGCATAACCCTTCGCCAGCGTGAACATCGAGTAGTTCAGCGCATGGAACCCGGCCAGCGTCACAAACTGGAACTTGTATCCCAACGCCGCGATATCCTCCTGGAACGTCGCGATCTGCGCGTCCGAGAGCTTCTTTTTCCAGTTGAAGCTCGGCGAGCAGTTATAAGCCAGCAGCTTGCCCGGAAACTGCGCATGGATCGCCTCGGCGAACTGCCGCGCCTCGTCCAGATTCGGCTCGGAGGTCTCCCACCACAGCAAATCCGCATACGGCGCATAGGCCAGGGATCGCGCAATCGCGTATTGCACGCCCAGACCCGGCTTGATCCGATAGAATCCCTCCGGCGTCCGCTCCCCGGTCAAAAACGGCCGATCGCGCTCATCCACATCGGTGGTCAGCAGCTGCGCCGCGTGGCTGTCGGTCCGGCACAACAGCACGGTCGGCACACCTTCCACATCCGCCGCCATCCGCGCCGCGTTCAGCGTCCGGATATGCTGCGAAATCGGCACCAACACCTTCCCGCCCAGATGCCCGCACTTCTTCTCGGAGGCCAGCTGGTCCTCGAAATGCACGCCCGCGGCCCCGGCGGCGATCATCGCCTTCATCAGCTCGAACGCATTCAGCGCCCCGCCAAACCCGGCCTCGGCATCCGCCACGATCGGCGCCATCCAATATTTGGACGTATCGCCCTCCATCCTGGCGATCTGATCCGCCCGCCGCAGCGCGTTATTGATCTTGGCTACCACCTGCGGCACCGAGCTGACCGGATACAGCGACTGGTCCGGATACATCTCCCCGGCGTTATTCGCATCGGCGGCCACCTGCCAGCCGGACAGATAGATCGCCTTCAAGCCCGCCTTGACCTGCTGCATCGCCTGGTTGCCGGTCAGCGCGCCCAGCGTGTTCACGAACGGCTCGGAATGCAGCAGCTGCCACAGCCGGTTCGCGCCCATCTCCGCCAGCGTGTGTTTGACCCGGAAGCTCCCGGCCAGCCGCTCGACGTCCTCTGGCGTATAATCGCGCTTGATGCCGTCAAACCGCCCCGGCGCCGGCGAAAACCCGCCCGCCGAAAAACCCGCAAGTCCATCGGGCGCGAAATTCATGTTAGGCTTGGTCAACATATCCAACTCTCCATTCGCACACGAAAACCGTGTGATGAACGTAAATTATTTACATCGCGCTGCGATAGAAACCCCCGAAACATCCGATTTTCCCGAAAGCTGTCGATGACTTCACGGTAAAACTTTGCTAAATGTAAAACATGTCAAAACCCCTGATCGGCAAAACCATTCGCCGGCTCCGCATGGAGCAAGGCCATTCGCAGCAAGGCCTCGCCCAAAAACTCGGCATTTCAACAAGTTACCTGAATTTGGTCGAGCACGACCAGCGCGGGGTCACCGCCAGCCTGTTATTCAAGCTCACTGACATTCTGGACGTTGACCTGGCCGCCCTGTCCGGCTCGCAGGAGCGCCAGCTCGAGGTTGGCCTGCGCGAAGTCTTCGCGGACCCCTTGCTGAATATCGAGCCTGTCCCCGAAACCGAGATCCAGGCCCTCGCCGCCGCCGCCCCCAACGCCGCACGCGCCATCATGGCCCTGCACGGCGCTTGGACCGGCGCCCGCGAGGATACGGACGGCATCACCCTCCCCTCCGGCCGCAAAATCATGCTGCCGAATGACGAAGTGCGGGACTTCTTTCACGCCAACGAAAACCATTTCCCGGCCCTGGAAGCCGCCGCCGAGGCGATCTCTTCCACCCTCAACTCCGCCGTCATCGGCACCAACCACGCGCTGGCCGAGCGCCTGCGGCAAGACCACAAGCTGGTCGTCAGCGTCCGCCATCTCCCCGCCGCCCATCGCGTGTTTGATCCCGCTGCCCGTGTGCTCTCCCTCTCGGAAGATCTGCCGCGCGAAAGCCGCGGCTTCCAGATGGCCTTTCAGCTCGCCATGCTAGAAGTACGCGAGCCGGTGGACGCCCTGGTCGCCGCCGCCGAACCCTCCTCCCGAGACGCCGCGGAGCTGCTCCGCATCGGGCTGCTCAACTACATCGCCGGCGCGATCCTGATGCCCTACGAAAATTTCCTCCGCGCCGCCCAGTCGGTCCGCTACGACGTCGAGTCGATCGCCGCCAAATTCGGCGTCTCCTACGAGCAAGCCTGCCACCGGCTCTCCACCCTGCAGCGCCAGGGCGCCCGCGGCGTGCCGTTCTTCTTCCTGCGCGTCGACCCCGCCGGCAATGTCAGCAAGCGCTTCTCCGCCGCCGGCTTCCCGTTCATGCGCTTCGGCGGCACTTGCCCGCGCTGGGTCGTCCACTCCGCCTTCGCCACCCCCGGCACCACACGCGTGCAGGTCGCCCAGCTCCCGGATGGCGACACCTTCCTCTGCTTCGCCCGCGCCATCCTGCACCGCCCCGCCAAATGGGGCGACCCGCCGCCGGTCGGCGTCGTCGCCATGGGCTGTGACGTGCGTCACGCCGCCGACCTGGTCTATGGCGACGGCATCAACATCGCCACCGCCGCGGTGGGCATCGGCCTGTCCTGCCGCCTATGCGACCGTCAGGACTGCCGTTCCCGCGCTTTCCCCCCGATCGCCCACCGCCTCTCCATCGACCCCCAAATCTCCAGCGCCAGCCCGTTCAAGTTCGAATCAAAGCCCGCGAAATAAGCCCCCAGTCTTTGCTCAATTGTCATCGCTATGCTTGACGTCGCGCGAAGGGCGCGCCTAAGCCGGCGGACGCGATGCGCGCGCCCGACCCGGACGCCATCCTTCATCACCCCGAACCGCTGACGGAACCACCTTTGCCCCGCCTTGCCTCCCTCGCCGCCACGGCCAGCCTGATCATCCTGACCTGCGCCGCCAGCCCGGTTATCCTGCCAGCCGCCAAGCCCGGCCTTTGGCAGAACACCATGACCGTCACGAGCATCAACCCCAAATCGCCTGCCGCCGGCCGCAAGCTCCCTCGCTTGGTCACCGTCATCTGCGACCCGAGCAACGACTTCCATAAATTCGCGCCAGCCGCGGACGCCCAGGAACATTGCCCCGCCCCCACCATCACCCAATCCGGCGCCGGCGCGAGCTATGCCATCACCGAGACCTGCAAGCAGCCGGATGGCGCGGCCACCGGCATGTCCGGCACCCTGACACTAGACAGCGACACCGTCAGCCACCTGACCATGCGCATGACCTCGCCGACCATGTCCAACCTCATCCACATCGATTCGAAATGGCTCGGCACCTGCCCCGCCGGTGTAACCGCTGGCGAGACCGGCTTCATGAACCAAGGCAAGTTCGAAAAACTATCGCCGCCAGCCCCAACATCGCATCCAGAAGCGCCCAGCTCCCAACCACCCTGAATTGCGTCCCACCAACCTAGCCATTAGGTTCCGCCTATGCGACTTCGATATCTTGCCGCCGCCGCTGCGCTGTTTACCGCCCATGCCGCGCTCGCCGCCACCTTGCCGCAGCGCCAGCCCGGCCTTTGGCAAAGCACCACCAATGTCACCACGCCATCCGGCCACCCGGTGCCCCACGGCAGTAACATCATCTCGGTCAGCTGCGTTGACTCCGCCACCGACATCAAATTTTTCACCAGCGGCGAGAGCCATTGCAGCAACCTTGCAATCACCGGCGGCGGCGGCACATTTTCGATTGACGGCACCTGCTCGAATTTCGGCGCCCCCACCACCATCCATGAGACCCTGACCTATGCCAGCCCGCAATCGGTGACGCTCAACGCCGTGGTGCAATCTCCGACCGGGCCGCTCAATGTGACGTCGCAGCTGGTCTATCAAGGTGATTGCCTGCCGGGGATGGTGCCGGGCGATGAAGGCAGCGTGGTCAACGGCGCGTTCAGCAAGGCCGACAATATCAACGATTCCGATAATCAGTGACGCCGCGGGCACCTCGGCGCTGACGCGTGGCAATCGCAACGGCAGCTGCACGGGTTAGGATTCCGCCGACACATCTGGCGCTGATTACGGCGCTGGGGTTTTCCTCGGGGCTGCCGCTGGCTTTGTCCGGCTTCACATTGCGCATGTGGCTGTCTTCGGATCATTTGTCGCTCGACGTGATCGGCCTGACCGCCAATATCGGCCTCGCCTATACCCTCAAATTCCTGTGGGCACCGATCTTTGACGAACTGCCGCCGCTCTTCCTCGGCCGCCGCCGCGGCTGGCTGCTGCCGGTACAGTTGCTGCTGATCGCCACGATCGCCGCCCTCGCGCTCTCCAACCCCGCCGACGGCGTGACCGCCACGCTGGCCATCGGCGCCGTCCTCGCCTTCGTCTCCGCCAGTCAGGACATTCTGATTGACGCCTGGCGGATCGAGACATTTGCGCCGCGTGCGCAAGGGGCGGCGCTGGCGGGGTATATCTGGGGCTATCGCGGCGCCCTACTCATCTCCGGCGCCGGCGTGATCGCGCTGTCGGAGACGGCCGGCTGGCCGCATGCCATCCTGCTTTGCGCGGCGCTGGCCAGCATCGGCCCCATCGCGACCTTGCTGGCGCCCGAACCCGCCGCTCCCGCCCATCGCGGTCCCACCGGCTTCGCCGCCCGCTTTACGGACGCCGTGCGCACGCCGCTGGCGGAGTTTTTGTCGCGCCGCGGCGCCCTCGTGATCATCGCCTTCATCATCCTGTTCCGGCTCGGCGAAGCGCTCGCCGGGGTCATGCTCGCCCCCTACTATACTTTTCTTGGCTTCAACCGCGCCGCCATCGCCATCGCCAACGGCCCGATTTCGCTGGCCGCGACGCTGCTGGGCGCGGCGCTGGGCGGGCTGTTGGTGGCGCGGATTGGCGTGGGCCGGGCGCTGCTGGTGACAGCGTTGTTCCAGACCGCCGCGCTAGTCATGTACCCACTGCTCGGCCTTTATCCGGGCCAGCCGCATATGCTGGTGCTGACCTCCGCGCTAGAATCCTACGCCGAAGGCTTTGCCGATGCGGCATTCCTCACCTACCTGTCCGGCCTCTGCAACAAGGAGTTCACCGCGACCCAATACGCGCTGCTGTCCTCGTTGGCGCCAATCGCGCTGCGCACCATCGGCGGCCTGTCCGGCTTCATGGCCGCCGCGATGGGCTTCATCCCGTTCTTCATCCTCACCACGTTCGCGGCGCTGCCGGCGATGGGGCTGATGCTGGTGATCTTGCGGTTTTATCCGCCCGTGGATAGCCGGCGGGCGGCGTGATCCGGGCCGCCCTGTTCGCTGGATTGCTGGTGCCTGGCCTGGCCGCGGCGGATGATTTGCGGACGGTGATCCCGATCACCCAGACCGTTCTGCCGGATAACGATATCCGCTATTCCATTCCGGTCAGCATCGGCGGCGGGCCACCGATCCCGGCCTTGCTCGACACCGGTTCCACCGGCCTGCACGTCTTCGCCGCCGCGCTGCAGACCGCCAATTTCGACGATACCGGCGCCGCCACCAACTACGCCTACGGCTCCGGCGAGCGACTCTCCGGCAGCATCGCCACCGCCACCATCGGCATCGGCGCGGAGGCCACGAACAACACCATCCCGTTCCAGATCGTCCGCGCCGCCGGCTGTCTGGCCGCGGCGCCCGGCTGCCCGGCCGCGAACCTCGCTTTCGCCGATTACGGCATCGGCGGCGACGGCATCGCCAACCAGGGTTTCAACGCCATCATCGGCGTCAGCCTCACCCCGGCCAGTGACACGGTGAACCCGCTTGAGGACATCGGGGCGCGACGCTGGATCATTGCGCTACCTGAACCCGGCCAGACCTCTCCCGGCGCCCTGATCCTCAACCCCGATGAAGATGACCTCGCCAATTTCCAGATGTTCCCGTTGACCGCGGCGCCCACGCCGCCCGGTCAACCCTCTGGCTGGCAGGACACGCTCTCCACCTGCCTGTCCGACCAGGCCGCCGGCCAGACCATCTGCGGCACGGCCGCGCTCGACACCGGCTCCCCCGGCATCATCGCCTATCGGCAGGATGGGCTGTCCGCGCCTTTATGGTCGCCCGGCGACAGCACCAGCCTCGCCTTCTCGGCCCCCGGCACGCCTTCGCAGGCAACCGTCAACTTCGCCGCGGACGGTTATTTCGGCTCCGGCATGGTTGAAGCCCCCGCCTTCGGTTCCGCGCCGGACCTGGTCGCCGGCGTCCTGCCGTTCCTTGCCTATGATGTTCTATACGATGCGAATGCCGGCGCGATCGGCCTGCGCGCGCGGCCGGACGCGCCAAATTTCTTCGCCACCCCCGCCGGGGAGAACGCCTCCACGCAGATCGAGGTGATCCAGATCAACACCCCGCACGCCTCCAACGCCGACGGCCTGGCCATCTCACCCCCCAGCCAAATGCGCCTGCCCCAGGTCATCACGCCCTGACCAGAGCATGATCGCTTGACGTGTGATCATGCTCTGGTTTTGTTTCCGGGTGCGATCTTCCGCCAGGCCAGTCGCCGTAGGGTGGATGAACGTGGCGCGCAGCGGCACGCGTAACCCGCCGATGAAGCTCATGTCGTAAATCGCGCCCGCAATGCCCCGCGCAGACTTCCGGCAGCCCCTGCCAAACTTTCATCCGCGGCGGATACATCGACCTGCAACCGCAACATCACCACCGCCACCTTCACGCGCCATCCCGCGGCAACCAAAGTCGCTTCCGCCGCGTCCTCGCCAACCGCCGCAATCGCCGCCACCATCCGCCTCGCCCGGCGCCGCAATTTCGCATTGCTCGCCCGCACATCCACCATGTACGGCCCGTAAACCTTTCCCAGTCGGATCATCACCGCCGACGACAGCACATTCAGCGCCACTTTTTGCGCCGTCCCCGCGGACAACCGCGTCGATCCCGCGATCACCTCCGCACCGGTTTCAATTACCACAGAAATTCCCGCCGCCGCCGCAATCGGCCCCGGTGCACAGACAATCGCCCCGGTCACCGCTCCCAACACCGCGGCATACCGCACCGCCGCCAGCGTAAACGGCGTGGCGCCGGAGGCGGCGATTCCAACCAGCGCATCCCCAGCGCCGAATCCATGCGCCTGCAACGCCGCCACCGCGGCGGCGCCATCATCCTCGGCGCCCTCGACGGCCCGCAAAAACGCTCCGTCTCCACCGGCCAGCACCGGCACGATCATGCCCGGCGGCACGCCAAAGGTCGGCCCACACTCCACCGCATCGAGCAACGCCAGCCGCCCGGATGTCCCGGCCCCAACGTAAAACAGCCGCCCGCCGGCGGCCAGTTGCGCCGCCACCGCACCCACCAGCGCCGCCAGCGCATCCGCGGCCGCCGCCAGCGCGCGTTGTCCCGCCGCCTCCTGCGCCAGAAACACCCGTACGATCTCAGCCGTCGTCCGCGTGTCCAGATCGTGCAAATCCGCCCGCACCCGCTCGGTCCCGCAGCCCTGCGCCACCGCCGGCACCACCCTCACCGCCGCGCCCGCCATCCACACCTGCCGCGCGACAAAATCGTCGTCCCACCAAACCAGATCCGCTCGGCATCCCACCGCGATCCGCCCGCGATCAGCCAACCCCAACGCATCCGCCGGCCGGCTGGTCGCCGCCGCCAGGGCCACCTCCGGCGGCACCCCCGCCGCGATCAGCCGCCGCACCCCCTCATCCAACGTGATCGCCGCACCGGCGATCGTTCCATCCGCCCGCCGGCCGACCCCGCGCTCCAGCCGCACCAGCGCGCCGCCAAATTCAGCCTCCGCACCCTCGTCCAGCCCCGCGATCAGAATCGAATCCGTCACCGCCACCAGCCGCGGGCACGCCGCAAAGGCCAGCTTCAGAACAATTGGATCGATATGCAGCCCATCCACGATGATGCACGGATGCAGCCGCTCATCCGTCAGCGCCACGCCGGGCGGGCCGGGCGCCCGCTGGTGCAAGGGCGACTGCGCGGTGAAGACATGCGTGACCAGCCGCGCGCCGGCATCCGCCGCCGCCAACATCGCCGCTACCGTCGCTTCGGTATGCCCGAGCGACACGGACACCCCCGCCGCCACCAGCCGCCGCACGGCCTCGATCCCGCCCGGTATCTCCGGGGCCAGAGTCGTAACCCGCAGCACGTCTTGCACGGCCGCATCGGCCAGCAGTTCATCCAGCGCCGCCGCATCCGGCAGCCGCAGCCAGTCCCGCCGATGCGCCCCGGGCCGTCGCGGACTCAAAAACGGCCCTTCCAGATGCAGCCCCAGCACCCCGCCATGCCGCGCAATCGCCGCCCGCACGCTTGCAGCTGCCTCAACCAGCACCGGAATCGGCGCGGTAATCACCGCCGGCAGCACCGAAGTCACCCCGCGCGCCGCCAGCCTTTCGATCACAAAATCCCACTGATCCGGTGACGCGCTGGCAAAATCCACCCCAAACGCGCCGTTATTGTGCAGATCGATCAGACCAGGGGCGAGCAGCCCGGTATCAACCCGCACATCCCCTGCCACGTCGCCATGCAGGACATCGACGATCAGGCCGTCCTGGACTACCACTGCGCCCGGCCCCGTGAATCCCCCTCCGGAAAACAATTTTGGCGCCGAGATGATCATGGAGGGTCCAAGTGGATGGTGCCGGATGCAGGATTTGAACCCGCGACCTTCGGTTTACAAAACCGCTGCACTACCACTGTGCTAATCCGGCGTGGGCTGCGGCATACCACAAACCCGCTCCCCTTCCAGCCCCAGCCCCTTGCCGGGCGCCCCTTGATATCCCCATAACGCCGGGTCTATACGCCCACCTCCGGGTCAAGGGGCTATAGCTCAATTGGTAGAGCGCCTGCATGGCATGCAGGAGGTCAGCGGTTCGATTCCGCTTAGCTCCACCAGCCCCTCATTCAATCCCCAGCGCCAGCGTGATCTGCCGGCGGATCGCCGCCAGTTGCGCTGGCGTGATGCGGGATTGTGTCGCGCGTAGCCGCGTCTTGGATGTGGTCGCAACCAGATGAGACACCGCCCAGCAAGGTTTTGAACAACCATTTTCCGCCGCCGGCGCGATCGCCACCGCCAGATCCGGGATAATTAGCGCCTGATTATCGGAAAGCGGCACCAGTATCGTGTTCGGATAGCCAGGCGCGAACAGCCCGTCATCTTCCACCACCACCGCCGGCCGCAATTTGTT
>Ga0116230_10003692_pt1 | contig 14969 bp, 15 predicted proteins | sample S1TSphfallax_3_FD_88678 | JGI IMG/M metagenome (GOLD analysis project Ga0116230, IMG submission 88678) | Host-associated microbial communities from peat moss isolated from Minnesota, USA - S1T2_Fd - Sphagnum fallax MG | ecosystem: Host-associated > Plants > Peat moss > Unclassified | place... | reverse complement strand
GCCCTGCTTCCGCGATGAAGCCACCCGCGCCGACCGGTCGCTGGAATTCTACCAGCTCGATTTCGAGATGAGCTTCGTCACGCAAGAAGACGTGTTCAACACCATCGAGCCGGTGCTGGCCGGCGTGTTCGAGGAATTTGCCGGGGACCGTCAGGTCAGCAAGCCGCCGTTTCCGCGCATCCCCTATGACGAGGCGATGCTGAAATATGGCATCGACAAGCCCGATCTCCGCAATCCGCTGATCATTACCGACGTGACGGAGGCCTTTCGCGATTCGGGTTTTGGCCTGTTCGCGAAAATCATCGCCGGCGGCGGGATCGTCCGCGCCATCCCGGCACCCGGCGCCGGCGGCAATCCGCGTTCGTTCTTTGACAAGCTGAACGACTGGGCGCGGGCGGAGGGCGCCGGCGGTCTAGGCTACATCACCTTCTCGGAAGCCGGTCCGCAGGGTCCCATCGCGAAAAACCTGGCTCCGGAACGTGCCGAAGCGATCCGCGCCGCCTGCGGCTTAGGCGCGGGCGATGCCGTGTTCTTCGCCGCCGGCAAGGCGTCGGACGCCGCCAAATTCGCCGGCCGCGTGCGCATCAAGCTCGGCCAGGACCTGGGGCTGATCGAACCCGGCACCTTCAAATTCTGCTGGATCGTCGATTTCCCGATGTATGAATATGACGAGGAGGCGAAGAAGATTGAGTTCTCCCATAACCCGTTCTCGATGCCGCAAGGCGAGCTGGAGGCGCTAAACGGGCAGGACCCGCTGACCATCAAGGCCTACCAGTATGACATCGTGTGTAACGGTTTCGAGCTTTCCTCGGGCGCGATCCGGAACCACAGGCCGGAGATCATGCTGCGCGCGTTTGAGATTGCCGGCTATCCGGCCGATGAGGTGGAAGCGCGGTTCGGCGGCATGCTGAACGCGTTCCGCTTTGGCGCCCCCCCGCATGGCGGCTCCGCGCCGGGGATTGACCGGATCGTCATGTTGTTGGCGGATGAGCCGAACATCCGCGAGGTGATCGCCTTCCCGCTCAACCAGCAGGGCGAGGATCTGATGATGGGCGCCCCGGCCCCCACGACGCTGGCGCGGCTGAAAGAGCTTTCGCTCGCCATCGTGGTGCCGCCAAAGCCCGTCAAAGTCTGACCCTGTCATCCAGCGTTCATCGAACCGTCATCGTTCTGTCATGAAACACGGCTATGGAGGCGCCCATGGAAATCGCGAGTCATCAAATGTCCGAGACGGGATTACCGCCCGGCCTTAATCTGCCACCCTCGGACGGCACCCCCAGGGTCTCCATCCGCAATCTGAATTTTTATTACGGCGCCACCCATGCGCTGAAGAATGTCTCCATCGACTATGCTGATCGCAAGACCACCGCGATGATCGGCCCATCCGGCTGCGGCAAATCCACGCTGCTGCGGGTTCTGAACCGCATGTATGACCTCTATCCCGGCCAGCGCGCCGAGGGTGAGGTGTTGATGGGCGCCGATAACATCATCTCGCCGAACCAGGATTTGAACCAGCTGCGCCGGCGCGTCGGCATGGTGTTCCAAAAGCCCACGCCGTTTCCGAAATCGATCTACGAAAACGTCGTGTTCGGCGTGCGCCTGCATGAAAAGCTGTCAAAATCCGACATGGATGACCGGGTGGAATGGGCGCTCACCCGCGCCGCCTTGTGGGGCGAGGTGAAGGACCGGCTGAATACCTCCGCCATCGGCCTGTCGGGCGGGCAACAACAGCGGCTGTGTATCGCCCGCTCGATCGCGGTACGCCCGGAAGTCCTGCTGCTGGACGAGCCGACCAGCGCGCTCGATCCGATCAGCACGCTGAAAATCGAGGAGCTGGTGGACGAGCTGAAGCGCGACTTCACCATCATCATCGTCACCCACAACATGCAGCAGGCCGGCCGCTGCGCGGACACGGTCGCGTTCTTCTATCTCGGCGAACTGGTCGAGGTCGGCCCCGCGACGCAGATTTTTACCGCGCCGCGCGAGCGCCGGACGCAGGAATACATCACCGGCCGGTTCGGTTAGAAGGGCAACGCCACATGGCCGATGAACCCAAACATATCGTCACCAGCTTCGAAGCCGATCTGAAAAGACTTCGCGACATGATCGCGGGGATGGGCGGGCTGGTGGAACGCGCGGTGGCAGACGCCGCGACCGCGCTGCTGGAGCACGACCCGGATTTCGCGACCCGCGTGGTCGAGGCGGACCCGAGGATCGATGCCGAGGAGCGCGCGGTCGAGCAGTTCGCCGTGCAACTCCTGGCCCTGCGCCAGCCGGTGGCGGATGATCTGCGCCAGGTGGTGTCCGCGCTGAAAGTCATCACGGATCTGGAGCGGATCGGCGACTATGCCGCCAACATCGCCAAGCGCAGCCTGGTGATCAACCGGGTGGCGAGCAATTTCGCGCTCTCCAGTCTTGGCCAGATGGCCCTGCTCGTGCAGCAGAATCTGAAATCCAGCATTGACGCGGTGGGCGAGGCCGATCCGCAAAAGGCGGTCATGGTGTGGCGCGCCGATCAGATGGTGGATGATCTGTACAATACGATCTTCCGTGAGCTGATCACCTATATGATGGAAGACGCGCGCAGCATCACCGCCTGCACGCATTTGCTGTTCATCGCGAAGAATCTGGAGCGGATCGGCGACCACTCCACCAATATCGCGGAGCTGACCTACTACGCCGTTACCGGCGAAGTGCTCCCGGATTTCCGGCCGAAGGGGGATCAGACCTCCGCCTATGTCCACACGACCACCAAAGGCAGCGCATGAACGACCAGAACAAGCCCTATGTCCTGATTGTCGAAGATGAAGCGCCTTTGGTCACGCTGCTCCGCTACAACCTGGAAAAACAGGGTTTCCGGGTCGAAGACGCCGGTGACGGCGGGGAGGCGCTGACGCGGATCACCGAGGCGCCGCCCGATCTGTTGCTGTTGGACTGGATGCTGCCCACCATGTCCGGTATCGAACTCTGCCGCCAGCTGCGGCGGCGCCCGACCACCAGGCAATTGCCGATCATCATGCTGACCGCGCGCGCCGAGGAACAGGATTCCGTCCGCGGCCTGGATACCGGGGCGGATGATTATGTAACGAAGCCGTTTTCGACCGAGGCGCTGATCGCCCGCATCCGTGCCTTGCTGCGCCGCGCCGGCTCGGTGCCGACCAAACTGAAACTGAATTTTCATGACATTTCACTGGATCCGTCCTCGCACCGGGTGCTCCGCAACGGCCGCGCGCTGCATCTGGGCCCCACCGAGTTCCGGTTGCTGGAATTCTTCCTCCGCCACCCGAAGCGGGTGTTTTCGCGCGAGGACGTGCTGAACGCGGTCTGGGGGCGGGATATCCATGTCGAACCGCGCACCGTGGATGTCCATATCCGGCGGCTGCGCAAGGCGATCAACGGCCCCGGCGAAACCGACATTGTCCGTACCGTCCGCGCGGCCGGCTACGCCCTGGACCTGGACGCGGTCGCCTAGAATGCGATCGCCTTAGCTTCGCTCACTTGAGCGGGCCTGAAGCGTGAATCGCCTTCAGAAACAAAGTTGCTCGCCCAAGCAAAGAGCTAGAGCATTTTCCGTGCGCCAGTGCGAACGGAAAATGCTCTAGCTACCTGACGCCCCAGCACATGAAGTGGGGATTCTCGAATTTCGGCTTGCCGTAGCGCAGCGGCATCCCATCCAGCGTTAGAACGGCCCCCCCGGCGGCTTCCACCACCGCTTGCGGAGCCGCGGTGTCCCATTCCATGGTGCGGCCGAGGCGCGGGTATAAATCCGCCAAACCCTCCGACACGCGGCAGAATTTCAGCGCCGAGCCGATATTGGTGAGTGCCGCGATCTGGTAGTTGGCGAGCAGCGCCGCGAGGGCAGGATCATCCGCGTAGTGGCGGGAGGCCATGACGGTCAGGCCGCGCGCCGGCACGGGCCGGGCCGCGATTGGGCGGGTTTCGTCGCCGGCGCGTTTCCAGGCGCCGGTGCCGACGATGCCAAAGTAGATTTCGCCGGTCGCCGGCGCGCCGACCGCGCCCAGCACCGGCGCGCCATCCCGGATCAGGCCGATATTGACCGCGAATTCCGGCCGCCCGGCGGCGAATTCGCGCGTGCCATCCAGCGGGTCCACCAGCCAATATAGCGCTCCCAGCGCCGTGATCCGGCCGGCCGCGACCTCCTCTTCCGCGATCACCGGAATGTCGGGCGTCGCTTCCCGCAGCCCGGTCACGATCACCTGCTCCGCGGCGGTGTCCGCCAGCGTCACCGGCGTCTTGTCATCTTTGTGCTGGACCGTGAACCCAGCCTCTCGCACCGCGAGAATTTCGGCACCGGCGGCGCCCACCAGCCGCACCGCCAGCTCGACCAGCGCCTTGTCATCCATGAGTGAACCTTACGCCGCGGCCGGACTCTGGCCAACCCCGCCGCCGCTGCTATGGTGCGCGCAAGTCAAATGGCACTTTCATGACAGGGACAAGAATTTATGCTCGATATCGCCTTCGCCAAAGCCGCCCAGCCGAAATCGGGCGTGCTGGTTGTCCCGGTCGGCGAGGGGGCGCCGCTCTCCGATTCGGCTGGCCTGCTGGATCATGCGTTGAGCGGCGCCGTCACGCGGGCGATCGAGGGTGAAAAATTCACCGGCAAGAAGGGTCAGTCGGTCACGTTGCTGGCCCCGGGCGCCGGCTTCAAGAAGCTGCTGTTGATCGGCACCGGCAAGCCGGACGCCATGACCGCGCGGGCCGCGGAGGAACTCGGCGGCGCGGTTGCGGCCGCATTGTCGCGAGAGAGCGAGGCGGTGCTGCTGGGGGAGGGATTTGACCCGACGCACGCGGCCCATATCGGTCTTGGCGCCAGGCTGCGGAGCTACCGCTTCGACAAATACCGCACCACCCAGAAGGACGACGAAAAGGCGAAACTATCCCGGCTGACCATCCAGTCGGCCGATCCGGTGAAGGCGCGCGCCGCCTACGCGCCGCTCGCCGCGGTCGCGGAAGGCGTGGAGCTGACCCGCGACCTCGTCACCGAGCCGGCCAACGTGCTGTACCCGGCGGAGCTCGCGGAGCGTGCCGAGGAGCTGAAAAAGCTTGGCGTCAAAGTTGAGGTTTTCGACAAGAAGGACCTGGAAAAACTCGGCTTCGGCTCGCTGCTCAGCGTGTCCTGGGGCAGCGCCCGCGAACCGCGCATGGTGGTGATGCAATGGCTCGGCGCGTCTGGAACCGTGAAGGAAGACGGTGCCAAGAAGCCGAAGCGGCCGAAAGAGCCGATCGCCTTTATCGGCAAGGGTGTGACCTTCGACACTGGCGGTATTTCCATTAAGCCGGCGGCGGGCATGGAGGACATGAAGTGGGACATGGCGGGTGCCGGCACCGTGGTGGGGCTGATGGCGGCTTTGGCCGGCCGCAAGGCGCGGGTGGACGCGGTTGGGCTGGTCGGCCTGGTGGAAAACATGCCATCCGGCACCGCGGTCCGCCCCGGCGACGTGGTGACCAGCTATTCTGGCCAGACCATCGAAATCCTCAACACGGATGCGGAGGGGCGGCTGGTGTTGGCGGATGTGCTGTACTACGCGCAGCAGCGTTTCGCGCCGAAATACATGGTGGATCTGGCCACGCTGACCGGCGCGATCATCGTGGGACTCGGCCATGAATATGCCGGGCTGTTCAGCAACAATGACGAATTGTCGGAAAAACTGATCGCCGCCGGCAAGCTGACCGGCGAGCCGGTATGGCGGATGCCGCTGGCGCCACTGGGCGAGCTGTATGACAAGAACATCAACTCGGACATCGCGGATGTCAAAAACATCGGCGGTGGTCGGGCCGGCGGGTCGATCACCGCGGCGCAGTTCCTGCAGCGCTTCGTCAACAACAAGCCATGGGCGCATCTGGACATCGCGGGCATGGCCTGGGCCACCAAGGACGCGCCGACCACGCCGAAGGGCGCCACCGCGTTCGGCGTGCGGCTGCTGGACCGGCTGGTCGCGGATAATTTCGAGGGGTGAACGGCGGGCATGGCGCGCTGCGTCTACACGGCGCTGACCGGCGGCAATGAGCGGCTGAACGAGCAGCCATCGCGCGCGCAATCGGCGCTGCCTTTCATTTGCTTGACCGACGATCCGGACCTGCGCAGCGAGAGCTGGGAGGTTCGGTACCTCGCACCGATGTTCGGCGCCGACCCGGTCCGCAGTCAGCGCGCCTTCAAATTGCTGCCGCATCGTTATCTGTCGGAGTTCGAAGCATCGCTCTACATCGATAACAGCGTGCGGCTGAAGGTGTCGCCGGAGCGGGTGTTTACGGCGGCAGCGGCCGGCGCCGGGCTCAGCCTGCCGGCGCACAGCTTCCGGGCCTCGCTACTTGATGAATTTCTGGCGGTGATCGAGCAGAAGCTGGACGATCCGCCGCGGCTTGCCGAGCAGCTCGCGCATTACCGGGAGTCGCATGAAGATCGTCTCGCCGGGCCGGTGAGCTGGAACGCGCTTTTGCTCCGCGACCATCGCGATCCGCGGGTTATCCGCGCCATGGAGATCTGGCTGGCGCATCTCTGCCGCTATTCCCGGCGCGACCAGCTTTCAGCACCGGTGGCGTTCCATTTGGCCGGGCTGCGGCCGGATCTCTGGGCGATCGATAATTATGAGTCCTGGATGCATAGCTGGCCGCACGCGCCGGAGCGGCGCGACGAGCGGCGGCTATGGGGCGACGATCAGAATTTGCGGCAACAGGCCGAGCGAATTCTCGCTCTGGAGGCGGAACTAGCCGCGGCGAAGGCGAAATTCGCCGCGGTGTCCGACTCCTACGAGACGGTTCTTGCGTCCCGGAGCTGGCGGCTGATGGCGCCCGCGCGAGCAATTGGTCGCAAGCTGCGGCAGGTCAGCCGCCGGTGACCGGGATCAGCAGATAGCGCACGCCATTGGCGGCGGCTTCCGGAAACTTGCCGGCGCGGATGTTCACCTGGATCGCCGGGAGCAACAATTTCGGCGTCGCCAGCGTGGCATCTCGCGCGCGCCGCTGCGCGACGAATTCCGCTTCGCTGATCCCGTCCCGGATCTGCACATTGCCGGCGCGTTGTTCCGCCACCGTGGTCTCCCAGGCATAGGCATCGCGGCCCGGCGCCTTGTAGTCATGGCACATGAACAGCTTTGTTTCCGGCGGCAGTTCCAGCAGCCGGCGGATCGAGCGGTACAGCGCGTGTGGATCGCCGCCCGGAAAATCCGCGCGGGCGGTGCCGAAATCCGGCATGAACAGCGTGTCCCCCACGAACACGCAATCCTCGATCCTGTAGGCGACGTCAGCCGGCGTGTGGCCGGGGCCGTGGATGACCTCGACGGTCAGGCCGCCGAGCGGAAATGTCTCGCCGTCCGCGAACAAATGGTCAAAATCATCCGGCGCCTCGGCCGCGTTGAACATCGGCCGGAAAATTCGCTGCACCTCGGTGATGCGCGCGCCGATGCCGATTTGCGCACCCGTGCGAGATTTGATGAACGGCGCGCCCGACAGATGATCCGCGTGCACATGGGTTTCCAGCACCCAGGCGATGGTCAGGTTTTGCGCCTCGGCGGCGGCGAGGATGGCGGCGGCGGAACGCGTATCGGCGCGGCCAGCGGGCAAGTCAAAATCGAGCACCGGATCGATGACCGCGGCCTGGAGCGTGGCCGGATCCCAGACCAGATAGCTGACCGTATTGGTCGGCGGATCAAAAAAGGCGCGGATGCTGGGCAGGGCAAAAACTCCCTCACGCGGACTTGGGGTTATGCTAACCGGTCCGCGCGCCGCGAGCCAGCGCGTTTTGCGCGCGACGACTCAAGCGGTGAAGCGGCCAGACGGTCGCCTGACCGCTTCCTGGCCTCAGACGAGCGGCGCCAGCGCGATCGACCGTCCGCCGCCGGCGATGGTGGCGATCTTGCCGCCCTCCGCGCCGGTGAGCATCACCATGTCGCCGGCCGCGAGCAGGTCCGCGGCGTCAGCAAAATAGCCCTCATGGGTGGCGGTAGCGATCGGATCGGCGTCCGCCTTGTAGTGCCACAGCGTGAAACCGTTGGCGTAAGCGAGGACGGAGAGGTTGCGAAGCGTGAAAGCCATGGGATCAGTCCTTTCTTGGTTTGCGGAACTTCTGGTTGTGTAGCCGGAACAGAATATATTCCTAGTTGCAAGAACAAATCAAGAACAAAATGGGGGTTTCTCAGGCTTGGGTAAAGAAAAAGCGGACAAGAATCCTATTTCACCTTTACGCGCATACGGAAACTCATCTAAACGCTTGATCTTGCAACAACTGGCGTCTCCTGATGCGGCATGAGGATATCTGGCGGGCGATCGACACGCTGGCGGCCGAAAATGGCCTGTCGCCGTCCGGTCTCGCCCGCAAGGCCGGGCTGGACCCCACCAGCTTCAACATTTCCAAGCGCCGTACCGGGGATGGGCGGTTCCGCTGGCCGTCCACCGAGAGTCTGTCAAAAATTCTCGCCGCGACCGGCGCCCGGATGGACGAATTCACCGCCTTGGTGATGGGCGCGCGGGCGATGCCAGAATCACGCACGCGGATGCGGACCCGAATCCCGTTGATCGGTCTGGCCCAGGCCGGCGGCTCCGGGTTTTTTGACGATGGCGGCTATCCCGCCGGCGCGGGTTGGGACGAGGTGGAGCTGCCGCAGACCGGCGATGCGAATGCCTATGCGCTGTCAATTTCGGGCGAGTCCATGGAGCCGGTTTACCGCCCTGGCGATGCCATCATCGTCTCGCCGGCAGCACCCGTCCGCACGGGTGACCGCGTGGTGGCGCGCGCCGCGGATGGCGCCGTGATGGCGAAACTTCTGCTCCGCCGCACCGCGACGCGGATCGAGCTCGCCAGCCTGAACCCGGCCTTTCCCGACCTACGCTTCGCCGCGGATGAAATCCTGTGGATGCACCGGATCATCTGGGCAAGTCAGTAATCAGCGTCGGTGGACCAGTCTTCCAAAGCGAGATTGGGGATGTCGCGAAAATCGGCGATGTTGTTGGTGACCAAAATCGCATTCAGGCTGATCGCATGGGCGGCGATCATCCGGTCAAAATCCCGGCCTATCACCCAGCCGCACAGCGCGATGATCCGGCCATGGGCCTCGGCCGCCGCCGTGTCAAAAGCCACGACCGGTCAATCCCTGTATATACGTTGGTACAGGTCCTCAGCCGGGGTGGCGGGGGAACAAGGCGGCCACAAAATCCCGTTCGTAAGCAGGCCGCCAGCCGCCGATCGCGGGCGGGACGGCTAGCGCCGTCGGGGTTTGGTCATCGCGGTAAGCGGCCGGCGCGAACAGCTCACGGAAGTCCAGCGCGGGGAGCACCGCCTTCGCGTGCTTCACCGGCGGGTCCACGATCAGCGTGCCGCCGCTGCCGTCATTGGACAGCACGAAATTGGAGGTAACGTAGCTGCCCAGCAGCGTCAGTGATTCGGTCTTCCCCCCGCTGGTAACCGTCAGCGTGCCGCTGGTCTTGCTCGCCGCCTCGGTAAAGCTTTTGGTTTCCGTGGTGGCGTTATAGGTAAAACCGGTGAGGTCGATCTTGTCGGTGGTGCCGGTAAAAGCGCTGATGCTGGCGGCAAAATTGGCGGTGGCGCCGAGCACCAGGTCACCGCCGGTGCCGGCATAGGTGACCGTCTGGCCCGCCGCCACGGTGCCGCCGATGACCGCCTTGCCCGCGCTCAAGGTCAGGCCGCCGGTCAGACTGCCGCCGGAGGAGACGGTGAGCGACCCGCCGACGCCAACCGTGGCGGCGCTGGCCGTGCCGCCGCTCAGCACGAGGCCGGCGCCGCTGCTGCCCACGATCAGACCAATCCCAATTCCCCCGGCCGAGATGATCGCCTCGCCGCCGCTGCGCACGCTGGCACTGGTGGCGGCGGCACCGGCATGGACGGTCAACAGACCACCGCTCAGCAGCGTCCCGCTCGCCGTGCCGTACAGCACCTGGCTGCCGCCCGCGTAAACAAACATGCCGTTGGCAACGCCGCCGGCCGAGACGTATTGGGTGCCGCCGGAATCCACGTCCCCATTGCTGGACGCGCCACCGGCGAGCACCTGCTCATAGGTATAAAGCCCGGAAACCACGGTACCGGTGGCGGTCGCCCCGGCCTGCAGGATCTGCGTGCCTGAAATACCGAAGATATGCGTGGCGATCGCATGGCCCCCCGCCGATACGATCTCCAGCCCGCCGCGGCTGATGACGGTTTCGTTCGTGGTGCCGCCCGCCTGCACTTGCACCTGGCCGCCGCTTTTGATGACGGTGTTGTTGACGGTGTCGCTCCGCACGAACTGCGTGCCGCCATTGCTGACGATCGTGCCGCTGATGATCGCTCCCTTGAGCGCCACCTCATAGCCGCCGCTGACCAGCCTGGTGTTGATGGCGGTGCCGCCGCTGCGGACATCCTGCTCGCCGCTGGCGCTGATCGTCTCGCCGCGCGCCGTCCCGCCGCTGAACACCGTCTCCACCGCGCCATCCCCGATCAGCATCGCGCTGGCGAGGCCGCCGCCGAACACGTCCTGCGTGTCATAAATGGCGCCGCCGACGGCGATGCCGCCGTTTTCCACATACTGAATGCCGATTGACACGGTGGTTCCGCTGGCGGTCCCGTTCACATATTGTACCGCGCCGGAGATGACGGTGTTCTTGGCCACGCCGCCGGCCGAAATAAATTCCAGGCCGCCGGAGCTGATGACGGAGTCATAGGCGACGCCGCTATAGCCGACATATTCATCGCCGCCGGAATTGACGATGGTATCATAAGTTGTACCGCCGACAACAGTGGCATCGCCGACACTGATGACGCCGCCACTGTTGACGACGGCATCATAGGTGCTACCGCCGGATGCAACGTAAGTACCATAGATGTTGACGCCATAAACGTTACCATAGTCGTCATACATGACGCCGCCATTGCTGACGGTGGTATCATCGGCGGTGCCGTCGACACTCTGGCCATTTCCAACGTCCTCGTAGGACACAAAAACAATTCCGCCGCTATAGACGGTCGTGTTGGACACAACGCCGCCAGCAATAACCAATCGTCCATAGTCAGTGTTGAAATAGGAGACGCCGCCGGCCTCAACCTGGTCGTAACCGTCGCTGTCTATCGTTGTAGCTGAGGCGGTGCCCTGATCAAACATCTGCCCGCCGCTTAAAACAGTGTCCCCAAAATCGCTCTGGCCTGCAACGATGTCATAGGTTTGTCCGGCGGATACGACGTATTCGAATGCCATTTGCGGTTTCCCTGTTTCGATACCATTCGGCTCAAATTTAGCCGCCGCTTGTGCTGGGTATCCGGATTAACAGCCGAATGCGCGAATTCAAATCACCTGATTAAGGGAGACGTCTGAAAATCTGCGTTGATCGGACTCTAACGCCGCCGGTCAGATCGCATCCCGCAATAACGGCATGGTCATGCAATGGACCGAGCCGCCACCGCGAGCGAATTCGCCCAGCTCCGGGTCGAATACCGTTACACCTTCGGCCCGGAGTGCCGCGTTCAGCCGCCCCGAATGCGCGGGAGAAATCACCCGGTCATCGCCCAGTGACAACAGGTTGCAGGACATCGCCATCACTTCCGGATAGGCTGCGCGCAGCACGCGGATTTGCCGATCGCGCAGAAATGTTTCGAATGCGTCACCGAGCACGTCGATGCAGGCGACCGCGAGGCTGGGTGTCGCCATGCAGAACAGCACGTCCAGATGCAGAAAATGCTCCGCGAACGGAACCAGTCTGGTCTCCCAGCCATGCTCTTCGAAAAATCCGGCGAATTGCGCCGCGCCGGCGGCGTTCGTGCGCACGCCGGAATGGCCGATGATCAACAAGCCCGGGCGCACAATATGGATATCGCCACCCTCCACCGTGCCGGCTGTCGTGTATTTGTAGAAACCGTCGTGCCGCGCGTGAAAGTCCAGCAGGGCCGCATATTCGCCGCGTCGCTGCGGCATCGCCAGCGTGGTCAGCACCGGGCCCCAGGGCGTGGTCTGCGAGGAATCGCGCGTATAGACCTGATAGGGCAGATGCGGCTCGGGCAGTACATGATGCAGCGTCACGTCCGCGCCGCGCAACGCGTCTTCCAGCTGCCGGTACTGCGCCGCGCGCCGCGCCGGATCAGGCGGCGCGCCCGCGGTCAGCGTCGCATGAGCGACCGCGTTCGTATCGATCCAGTGGTAATGGGCCGGCGGACAAAGCAGCACATCGCGCAGGCGGCCGGTTTCTGAATCAACCCGCCATTTCATGCCGCCTGCCGCAGCAGCATATTGCCGGCCACCAGATGCTCGGCGATCTGCACCGCGTTCAGCGCCGCACCCTTGCGCAGATTGTCGGAGACGCACCAGAACGCCAGGCCATGCGGCACCGTGGCGTCCTTGCGGATGCGGCTGACATACACCGCATCCTCGCCCTGGCTCTCCGCCGGCGTGATATAGCCGCCATCCTCGCGCACATCATGCACGATCACCCCTGGCGCGTGCCGCAGCGCGGCGCGCGCTTCCGCCGCGGTCACCGAATTAGCAAATTCCACATGCACCGCCTCGGCATGGCCGATGAACACCGGCACCCGCACGCAGGTGGCGATCACCGCGATCGCAGGATCAAGAATCTTCTTGGTCTCGACCGACATTTTCCACTCTTCCTTGGTGGACCCGTCATCCATGAAGGACGCGATCTGCGGGATCACGTTGAAGGCGATGTCCTTCTGGAAAATCTGCGGCGGATTCTTGTCATGCACGTAATGAACCTTGGTGTTGGCCAGCAGCTCGTCCATGCCCTCCTTGCCGGCGCCGGAGACGGACTGGTAGGTCGCCACCACCACGCGTTTGACCACAAACTGGTCGTGCAGCGGCTTTAACGCCACCACCATCTGGATGGTCGAGCAGTTCGGGTTGGCGATGATGTTGCGTTTGTGGAACTGCGCGATCGCCTGCGGGTTCACTTCCGGCACCACCAGCGGCACGTCCGGGTCCATGCGGAAGTGGGAGCTGTTGTCGATCACCACGCAGCCGGCCGCGGCGGCGCGCGGAGCATGTTCGGCGGAGATCGCCTCGCCTGCCGAGAACAAGGCGATGTCCCAGCCGGCAAAATCGAATTTTTCCAGGTTTTTGACGGTCAGCACCCGGTCCTCGCCAAAGGACACCTGGCCGCCCGCGGAGCGCGCGGAGGCGACCGCCGCGATTTCGGAGATCGGGAATTTACGCTCGGCCAGGGTTTTCAGCATCTCGCGCCCCACCGCACCGGTGGCACCGACAACCGCGACCCTGAACGACGACATGACGCAAAACTCCAGAAAATTCGAAGCGCCGACGTAACGCCAAAGCCGGGGGGAGGCAAGGCGACCCATATTGCGGTCACGGTGCCGGTCTGGCAGCGTCCGGCGCGGAGGAACCCGAAAAATGGCCGAGGAACTGCTGATCGATACCGTGGGCGCCGTCCGGGTGCTGACGCTGAACCGGCCGGACCGGCTGAATGCGCTGAGCCCGGCGCTGCTGGGCGCCCTGAACGAGGCATTCGCGGCGCTGACCGGGGATGATGCCGTCCGCGCCGTGCTGCTGACCGGCGCCGGCCGCGGGTTTTGCGCGGGGGCGGACCTGCTGCAGGGGCTGGCGGCGGCGTCAAAACCGGATCTCGGCGCCATGATCGACGCTCAGTACAACCCGCTGGTGCGCAAAATGCGGGGCTGCCCGAAGCCGATCGTCTGCGCGGTGAACGGCGTGGCGGCAGGGGCGGGGATGAACCTGGCGCTGGCGGGTGATGTGATCATCGCCGCCAAATCCGCCAATTTCACCCAGGCTTTCGTGCGCATCGGCCTACTGCCAGACGCCGGCGGCACGTATTTTCTGCCGCGCCTGGTGGGCGAGGGCAGGGCGCGCGCCCTGGCGATGCTGGGCGAGACCATCTCGGCCGAACAGGCGCTGGAATACGGTCTAGTGTGGAGGCTGTTCGAGGACGAGGCGTTTGCCACCGAGGCGCTGACCCTCGCCACCAACCTCGCCGCCAAGCCGGCGCAGTCTCTGGCGGCGATGAAGCGGGCGTTCAACGCTTCGGCCGGAAATGGCCTGGACGCGCAACTGGACCTGGAACGCGATTTGCAGAGGGAGCTGGGCTATTCGGCTGATTTCGCGGAGGGCGTGAAGGCGTTCCTGGAAAAACGCCCGGCGGTGTTTACGGGGAAGGTGGGTTAGTCGTTGCTGATCACCGGCGTTTTGCCAGCCGCCCTGGCCCGGGCGTCAATCCGCCGCAAAAACTCCCGTTTCTCTTCGGTCCGGTTCAGCCCGCTGTTGCGAAGCAGGCGGGAAGATCACCGCGCTATCCTCCATAATCTCAAATCGGACCGCGCGGCTATTGTCTGAGCGTCCGTCGAATATCGTGACGGTTACAAGTTGCCAGCCGAATTTCGGATGGTCGGGGTGGTAGTAACCGGCCCAGCGCTTCCAAAGCCGCCATATACTCTGGTGGCAGGGGCATCAGCTGCGATACCCTTCCCGGTGGATCGCCGTATGCAGGGTGCCGTCGGCGGTGACATAGCCGCGATACATCCCGCTGGAATTGAACGGCAGTGCTGGCGGTCCCGTCCTGCCGATCGCGATCAGGCCGCCGTCGCCGCCATGGGTCAGCAATTCCGCAATAACCTCGGTCGCGGCCTGTGCCACGTTCTGGCTGGCGTAACGAACCCGCGCGGCGATCTCGGCGGCGGCGGTGAAGCGGATGAACACCTCGCCGGTGCCGGTGCAGGATACCGCGCAGCTCGCATTATCAGCATACGTCCCGGCGCCGATCACCGGGCAGTCGCCGATCCGCCCCGGCGGTTTGCCGGTGATCCCACCGGTGGAGGTGGCCGCCGCCAGGTTGCCGAAACCATCGCGCGCGACCGCGCCGACCGTGCCGTGCCGATCGGCGTCGGATCTTGTATCCGGCGCGCCGGAGGCGCGGCGGGCCAGTTCCAGGTCCAGCGCGTCCCGCCGCCGCTGCGTGAAAAAATACGCCGGCGGCATGAACCGTATGTCCTG
>Ga0116230_10003691_pt1 | contig 14969 bp, 8 predicted proteins | sample S1TSphfallax_3_FD_88678 | JGI IMG/M metagenome (GOLD analysis project Ga0116230, IMG submission 88678) | Host-associated microbial communities from peat moss isolated from Minnesota, USA - S1T2_Fd - Sphagnum fallax MG | ecosystem: Host-associated > Plants > Peat moss > Unclassified | place: USA... | reverse complement strand
TTATATATTTAAAAAAACCCAAAATATTTTTCAAAAACATTATTGACCAAAAGATTCAAAGAAAATGTAATCATTATTATGTTTTTGAAAGCTTTTAGTTAAAGGGAATAAGCATGCTAAAATAGGCCAAAAAAGTGTCCTAAGAATGCAATATATATATATATATATATATATCAATTTTGGACATTTTCAAGTAGGACACATTCTGTGAAAATAAATGTTTAAACTGCATGAGCATAATATGTAGGATGACATAAAAAAGTTTTTAAAAGCTTAAGATGTCGTGTTCACTTTTTTTCCCAAACTTGTCCCATTTTGCATAAAGTAAAGATCAAATATAATTATGACTTTTGATTCTTTAAATTCATTCTTATGGCTCCCTTAAAGAATATTTAAAGCATGTTTTACCATGTTACAAACACAAAATGCATTTATAATTCATATTGAAAAGTAAATTTTTAACGCTTCGAACCTATGTAAGGAAAAACTTATTTTTGAAAGGTTTAACATTTTCGTAATTGAAAGCTTCAAGTTCTAAAAAATGTGTATTAATATGCATGATGGTTTGAACAAAGCAGGATTGGGGTACCCCCTTAGAAAACATTAAAGATTCACTTTCAAATTCACTTTTTTCTTCATTTAACTTATGACTTGTTTAAAAATTTCCTTTTTTTCTTATGCCAAATGAAATAATGTTTTTCCAAATTACATATATAAACATTTAAAATATCTATTTTTTTCATTTATGAGAGTAAAAATAATGAAAATTATCCAATGTGGGCCATGTTCTATTAATGGTTCAAAATTATCAAAAAATTCACTTTTTGAATCTTGTTACATTGTAATAAAACACTTGGTTTTTGTTACAATCATACATATAATATACATTAGTACATAAGGTGTTTATGGTAAAAATCTTGGGGCAAAAAAATTTGTTCAAACATTTCTTATGAATCCTTAAACTTTTTTTTCTTTGGAGACAAAATCTTGGATTTTTTTTAGGACTTGGTAGGAATCATAAAACTTGTTCAAATTTGACATGGTATATATAGAATAGTAATTTAGTAATGTATCTATGCATGAAAAAATTAAACTTTCAATATGAATGTGTGATTAAATTATAACATGTTTTAAATCAAAGGGTCAATTGGATACAAAAGGAAACGGTCCTTTTTGGTACCCCAATTGTACTTTGACCAGATGGTATTTTATTTAAATTTTTATTAGGAAATTAATTGAGTATTAAGTAAAATTCACTTATGATTTTCCAAAGTTTAGGTTTGTAATTCATGAAAAGGTCACAGAAATTAGGAATACAAATGTATAACAATTCCCATTTATTTTGTTTCCAATGAAAACTTAAGGCCATATATATTGGCATGCAATGAGTAAACATGAAAAAAAATCTGTAATATTAAAGACATTTACAAGAACATTATTTCAGAAATTTTAATTTCTTAAGCACTCCTTGAGGTAATTCCTTGTCATACCACCCAATCATACTTTCATACTAGATAGTTGTATTATATTATTATGTAAATGTGTACTCAAATATTTCTCAATAAAAACTTGTAAATTTTCAATATATTTGAAGTTTTTCAAATGTATTTTAAGTAATAAAAGCACTGATTATATATATATTTAAATGCTTTTGGATATTTCATGCTCAAATGTTAGATCCATTTCATACTTATGTTTAAATCTTAGTATAATACATTTTTAAAAATATTATTGCACAAGATCACACAAAAAATTGAAGATCAACTTATGTTCCACTATCATAATGAGAAATTAAGCAATTGCCACATCCTAGAATGACTCCTAATGGCCTATTTGAGCTAGCTTGTAAACATCTGCGAAAAATACAATTAAATGGTTAGTGGCACAAAATCATGCCTAGGGCAAACTTGATTCTAGATACACAAGCATGACATAATAACATAACATTATGTTTGAACTTCTATACTGGCGTGCAAATGCTTAGATTAATGTGTCCTTTTTAGTTGGGATTGATGTGTACGATACAATGGATGTAATGCATTGTGAAAAGAAATGTTTTGAATATTATTTTTGGTGGCAAGGATACAATCTAGGTTGTTTGAGAAGTTATAAAAAATTGTTACATATTACGGTCACATTTGTGGATACACACTAATCCAGATTTAATCCATTAAATTTGAAGTTCATACATATCATTAAACATTAAGAGAAAAAAATGTTATCTAGATAATCTTTAAACTTGAAAATATGTGTGCATTCTCTGTAGTTTTCATTGAGGAAGAGAGTCCACGAGGATGAGCCTAATTCCAAGGGAAATTTGAAATCACATTGCTATCACATCATGATGCACAAGAAATATTACCTATATGCACACATCTTAGGGCAAAAGGTTTCAAGGTGATCATGACTCAATTTAATCCTGTGTTCAAAAAATTTTGTGTCAACTTGTGGACCTAGGAGCCATTAGAGAGCTAAAAAAATCAGGAAATTCAGAAAACCTGACCTTGGAGGAATGACCTTGTTGCAGGAATGCAACCACTGCAAAAGAAAAGAGAGTAATGTAAAAAAACATCTAATATATATTAGGAGTGGCACCATTTTAAAAGTTTAATGGAGATTCTCAAATCCTTCCCAAGGACTTGCAGTATTGAATACTAAACCTTGTCTTGTTGTTGGTCAAAGCTTGAAACTTGAAACAAGTCTCTTATAAATGTCAAAGAGCGCATGAATGTTGCATACAAGATATGTTCATAAGAATTTCTTGCATAAAATTTCTCTAGGTATGGTTATGTGCACTCCTACCTTCAGTGGAATCAGTCAAGTAACAAAGTTTTCTGCATGGTATGACGAATGATATACCAGTCGACCTTCAATTTTTACCTACTCTGTATAACAGACCAACACTGGTGCAGAGTCAACCTACATTAAAGTCTCCTAGCCTTCCATGATAATTACCTAATAAGAGATCATAAGCAGGGATGCAGGCAGCCATTGGGGTGAACTTCGAAGAAGAAACACTAAACATCTACAGACTGGCACTGAAGTACTGCTTTCAATTTTTGGAAGCAGCGCCTTCTCTTCCAATTTTGTGATGTCGCCAAAGTCGTGATTGTCTGTAAGAAGATGTCAGAAAAATTGTCTATAAATGAGACGTGAAGGCAAACATCACCAAAGGTCAGCTGTCAGCACATTGGGAGGTTGCTTCATCATAGAACGTCAGCGTAGAAAACCCGAGTGCAGCCCAACGTTTCTCCAGCTGCTGTAAGGTCTACGATTATGGGGCATATCTTTCTTTGAAAGAAGATTTAGAAACTAGGAGAAAAGCAAATAATGGACTAATGGCAAAAATGAGTCACGTTTCGCTTAGTTGTGTGGTTATTTGAATTTTTAAAGAACCACCGGTTCTAGGTTTTTGAATCTTCCAGCTTCAGAGAAGCTCTGGTTCTGGCTCTTTGAAAGAAATCAAAATGAAAGAACCGTTGGTTTCTGTTATTTCAAAAATACCTTAAAGAACCTGCAGTTCTCATGAAAAAACGGTCGATTTCATGGCTGGTTACTTGATATTTTCAAAGAAGAGAATTGGGTTATATACCAGAATGGTTATTTGAATATTTTTCAAGAACCACAGTTATGAATCCTAAGAACCTCCATAAAAACCACGGGGTCCGTTCCTCTTTCTAATAACCACTCAACACGTGAACTTCTCCCTCGCATCAATATGATATACCACGTGGTCAATTGAGCTAGGTGGAATACATTGTCTCACTTGTATTGAGAGAATGTAACTAAGGTATGTTATTGGACTGACATTCCTCAGTTACATCCTCATTTTACATTGCTATTATTGGCAACAATCTAGCACCTCCATTTAGACAATTTATCAATGGATTTTGGTTTGAAAGTTGACATTTGATAAATGGCAAAGTTGATGTCGCTGCAATATAGTTGAAGAGTTCCTACAAATCCTTTTCAACTCCTAAAATCAAACTTCAACATTTAGAGGTTGAATCAGAGAAAATGTTCTTTCTATGTGATAAATAATTGCCCCTTTGAGAAATTTTTGGAAAAAGGTGCTTTTCCAGTGTAAATCGTGTTTTTTCAGCGGAATCACCGCCTGCATGAAATCAAAAAATTGATCAATAGGAGTTGTGAAGCCCGTAGGTATATAAAAATCCACATGACATCCAAGTGCACTCCTTGGTGGAGACATTCACACATGTTAGCCAAACCCATTTCAACAATTTCTACATATATTAACGGACATAATTCAAAATGTTCACATTATTAGACATGGGTTTAGTTGATGTCAATGCACAATAGCTGAAGAGTTCACGTAAGTCCTCCTTTTCAAGTCCAAATTTCAAAATTTCCACACCTAGAGGTTGGATTGGAGAATGAGTATCAAGGTTGAATTCCACATGACCTCCACTATTTACTCACTCCTGGCTCGACATTAAACACTTGTAAAAAAGAAAACACAAAGGTGCATGTACATAATACCACAAAACCGACTTAAAGACGCGAATATGTATTATGTTTCATTTTTGGATGGTGGTATGAGAACCATACATCTTGGCAATAATTTGAAATTAAAAAATAAGAGAGAAATGCACTTAAAACTGTTATTTAGCTTATTGTGATATTAGACTTTCCGTGGCAGAGTTTCTGAATTTAGGGGATAGTGTCGGGAAAAGAAAGGTGTGAATATATTTGAAAGTGCCATTTGTGCCGTAAAAACGTTGATTTTCGACGGGCGGTCCCCACTAGGAGAAAGTGACTTCACAATGTGGACCTGTGTAATTTTTCATCTAACGTAGTTGTGCATTTCTGTATCTAGATAGTCCTCAAATCAGTAATTGTGCTTAAGATCATTTTCCATTCAGAATAATGCTATAATCATTTTGAAACTTTTTTTTATAATATTTTCCACCCAAAAACCAGCAAAAAGCTTTATTCGGACTACATTTTGAAGTCACCTTTGAAAGGACTCTCACCGAGTCACAAGTGCAGCTGATTCAAGTTTGATGGGAGTCTGGATCTAAATTTATTGCAAAGAGTATCTGCCGAGTTGGGCAAGATCACCTAAGTATTGGGCTTGAAAGCCAGCTCATGATGTATTTAAAGTCTGCACATGGTAGATAAAACTAGTCGGATTTATCAGCTTCCGCCGATTATGGTCTTGGAATGTCGTCTCTACGATACAATTCTGGCTCGGTCGTCTATGTTTTCAAATACCATGAGCACATAATCTTCGTCTATATCTTCTGAGCTGGGGTAGCCAGACACTGTGACTACATTTCCGGAGACTGAATAATCCAAACCTGCAATTGGCACAATCACGCAAGATAAAAAAGTGATGAGAAAATGATTAAATATCCAGACAAAACTTCCCATCTGGCGGCTATGCTGAAGGACCTTGACACTGATGTTTGGCTCTAGTTCAAGGTTCGGGGATGTAATTCGAACCCTAAACCAAATAGCTCCCAACCAGAGGCGACCTAGAGTGTCGAATTACACTCTAGGTCGTCTCTGGTTGGGAGCTATTTGGTTTTGAAACTGCATTAAGGAGACTCTCTCGCCCCTTTAGACTCCTAAACCATAAAGGGGGAATTTGTTATGCCGTGAGAAATCCTGCGGTAATATCCATTCTCAGATTCTCGCTTGCTTCATTGTAATTACTTGCAGCATCACTGAAGTTGTTCCTGGAATCGAAAAACCTGTGTGTTACTTAATGCTGAAGATTATCTTCACCAAAATTGATCATTGATTCCATTGATTTGGATGGGCAGCACAGTTTTTTTGGGTGGTTTTGCGGTCACTGTATTAGTCAGTTGGATTAGTACAGACATTTGTAACTTACCCATTGACCTACATGCCTTGCGCACTTTATCCAATAGGCTCCGATTTCTCGACAGCCCGGGGATGTGGATTTCCATAGATAACTGCAAGACAAAGTGAAACATACGATGTCAGAGCATGAGATTAGCTTTCGGAAACGATCCTCAAGATGGATGCCTATCCTGTCGTTATGATTTATTAACTTCTGAGATTAATAGAGTTGCAGTAACGATAGCTTTATCGCGCTGAATTAAGAACTTTGAATAGCGATAGTTCAAAACTGTCCCTCAGTTGGTAACATATAAAGTTGCTTCTCCATATATATGTTCTGAAGGGTGATACTGGTAAAGAGATCTAATAGGACACTCACTGGCACGTTGGAAAGTTCTTCCCTGTCGTCCGAGTGATTGCCTGATTCATGTCGCCACCACTGTTGCAACCAACATCAGAATCGATCTGTTATAATTCAGGTGACTTGTGCTAATATTTTGACCATGATCAGAAATACAATTCATCAACCATACCCCATGCACTACCACGAGGATGAATGATGTCACGTATGGAAGTTTCCTCAGCTCATGAAAACTGGACCGTGGCACAGCTGAGCTGAGCATGTTTGTGTGCATCCAGGTATTTGTTTAGGTGATTATGGTTGGCGTGCCTACAGTTGGCTCAAAAACTTTGTTTAGAAATCTAAATTTTTCGAACGGAAATTTACCTCGTGGTGTGAAGCCATCCTGACACTCTTAAAGGTAGGCTTCGATCTTGTTTCTTTCTCTGGGCTTAGGTGTTTGGAAACAAAACAAGTGATTTGTTCTAAAGGTGTGGTTACCTGTGACAGCAAACATAACTCGTCAGACATTCCTAAGACTAACAATCCTTGAAAGTACTGCAAGAAAATATCGAGTCGACTTAGTTAGATGTAACTGCTGGTTAACACCTTCACAATAACCCAAAAAATTAGGTTTCTTCAAATTCATCAACATGTTTCTAAAATACTAGAGCTCGAGCCTTTTCGGTTCAGATGCCATTCACCTACTTCGAATCTTTGGTCTCGTTTCAGCTGGAACAAATTAATCTGGGCTCAACAGAAAGTTGAAAGTTGAAACTAGCTGCTTTCACAAGGAAAGCTTAATAAAACCGAGGACTTGTCTAGGTACAATTCGGAGTTGCTGCTGTCCCGCCCGCTTCAAAAAAACTGTGTTTAGCTACTTAGAACTCAAGTTTAGCAACAGAAAATTTGTCACCATTCGCAAGATAGAACTCCAAGCGGCGGACAATATTCAGACCTAGTATAGAACTAGGACTTTGGCCTTGTTTGTGGTAGAGGCAGGCAGCCGGTAGGGAAGCGGGAGTTTATAGTCAACTACGTCTGAGGCACTGAACAGACAGGATGAGTAGAAGGCGCGAGAATGCGATGCTGCAGATGACGGGAAGATCAATTGTAATCCTCGATCACGACAATGCTAGTGGGAAAAGTCTGGCCTATTTAAAGGGGGCGCGCAGGTAGTTGTGATTGTTGTTTGTTCAAAATGCGCTATTGTTTCAAAGCACGAACTTTGGCGTTGGTGGGTTTCTTTTCCTGAAATTACAAAGGGTTTAGAAGTCAACATAGGGAAGATCACCTTCCGCGTCTGGCAGCAAGGCGTCGTGCTGCGTTTTGCAGTTGGAAACTACAACCAGAGAATTCTTGAAGCCATTAAGTCGACGCCCAAAAACAAGACTAACACCTCCCCCCCCCATTCGCGGAGGGTGGTCGTCACGGCAATTCTAGGTCGGCCTTTCTCCCGACCCAAGAATTACCGACGAAAGTACCCCAGCCGGTTATAGAAAAAAATGGTCAGTTCTCGACTTGCAGGGTCTGAAATTGGTTAAGAACCAAACAAGGACCCTACCTGTCTCATATATATGAAGAGACTTGGTGACACCTTATGGGTTGGGTATACTTTTGAGGAAACCCTACCTAGCTAGGTATTGCTTGATGAAAAGCAAAAACTAACCTGTAAACTTCCTTGTTGTCGTCCCATTAGGTTCTTACTCAAACATTAAAACCATTGACCTGTGACTAAATTCATTCGGCTGTATACATCAACTTTACCTCCACTATCTGCTCAAACCCTTTAAATTTGATTTTGACACCTGTGAGGTGGGTCAAATCACACTAAACTAGTTAACAACATTACTAGATCCAAGGATTGGGGTTCTTTTGTCTCAAAATAAAATTTTCATAAGAAACATTTTTTCTATAAATTCTTGTTGTTAAATACGTTGGGGATTGACTGATTTATCATCATTTATGTGATAATCAACATTATGGATTGGTTTTTGGAAATATGCATGTTTCCTTGTTTCATGTAAAAATTTCTCAATTTTAAAAATCAAACCAGTCAATAGGTTCAATACTACATGTTGTTCCAATTCTTAACCTACAACTTGTTTCTGTACTTGAATTGCATTAAAAGACTCCTGGAATTCATTCATATTAAAAACTCAAATGTATGTTTTTAAAATTCAAATTACACATTTTTTGAACAATAATGAATGGTTTTTGCAATTGTGAATTATACTTTTCTATCACCAAAACTTTTTTAGTACCATCAACAAGTTGATTATAAGAAAAGTAAAGTGCCCTTTGCAAAATGGACATTATTCGATGCAATAGTTGCATGCTTTCAAAAATTCTTTTAACTCAAATCAAAACTTAAAATCAATGAATTGCATGAATTTTAAATTCAAATTCCCCAACATACATAATATTAATCATTTAGCATAAATTGCTATGAATATCATGATTTTCAATACATAGACATGTTTATGATTTTCTTACATATTTTATTAAGATTTGACATGGGTTTTGACTTGTTTAAATTGATCATGTACAATTGCGAAAAGCTTGCCCCAAGAATTTTGGGCAATAAGGTTTTTGTACGAAAACCTTCCTTGACATTGTACTCTAGGTTGGTATGAGATTGGTACATTACATTGGGTATTCCATAATCAACCCTTATGCATAATTAAAACACCTGGGGAAATTGGTAACCATGGTATTGTCTAAACATGTATCATCAACATGTTATGCGCAAGGTTTTCTTTTTTACTTTTGTGGTGTAGCGACATTGGGAACCATCCAGAAGAGGATCTAACCAGATTTGGCTACAAGATAGGTAGGATAGTAAAAAGCTTTGTAGTCATGTTGATGTTTGGTGATTTGCAAGACCATACACTCTAAATTTGGTGAATCTAGTTCAAAAACCTTCCATTTTGGCAATTGTTTTCAAAAAATTCCAAGAAAAGCTTTTGTCAAGATTGTTGACCCAAAAATATTTTTGCATTTGAGCAAAATTGCGTGCAAAAATATTACTAGTTATGTGATCATAATCAAATATCCAAGTCTCAAAAAAATTCAAGATCCAATTATTTGACACCATGTGGTGAGACAATAATAATAATTTCACAAAGATTACCTCACCAGTTGTAGAAAAAAATTGAAAGAAAAAGCTAACCAACTATGAACAAGAAAATTCTTTTATTTGTTAGTCTTTTTATGTAGCCATAATGGGGATCATTTATTATAAAAAAATTATCTAATTTTTTTAATAAATGAAATATAAAAATATAGAATTTAAACATCATTTTACATAATTAATTACATAATTGAACCTTACTTTTAGAAATCTAATGAATTTTCTTTAATTTATTTTCTAATTTCGGTGACTACAAGTGACAGAAATCATTTCATCTTTGCATTTTTATTCTTTTACTGTCATGTTTTGCAAAACTTTGTTAGTAAAAAAAGATGGATTGCACCGATGTGTTTTTTCAACTTTTTTTGTTGGACCATCACTAGTAATCATCACAAAAAGGATTTAGTATTAATTAACAACACACATTGTAAAAAAATGTCCACATTGTAGATTTTTTTGAAGGTATCCTTTTAGATTTTTTATTACCTACTAGTTTGAACCCCGTGCCTAATGCACAGGTGTGTGTGTATTTGATGGTACATATTACAAAATTACAACTACAAACTACATTTCCAAAACCTCTCTATATACCACATTCTGCATGTATTCATGGGGATCCTGGCCACTGAAAATCTTGATGTTTGCACTGCTTGTGACCCGTGAGATAGCAACATACAGCTGACCATGGTAAAAGACCAGAGATGGCAAAATATCAAAATCTTGGGGGTTCCCCCCCGGGCCGGGCATGCCTTTCCTAGATAGCAACACATGCGCAGAGGGGAGAGGGCGGGGGGGGTTTATTTATTTCTGCCAGGGTTTTCGTCCCTGGATGATGACATCCATGGATGGATGACGAGATGAATGGTGGATGGACAGGTCACATGATGAAAAAAGTTTCACGAAAAACAACCATGACGTCCTTTACTATATATAATGTCAACCATCATTTTTTTTGTGCCAAAAATTTTGCAAAAATATGAAAATAAAAAGGGGAATATTTTTCTGCAATATTCCTCTTTCTTTCTTTTTGGCAAAATTTTCCAAATTTGGGAAAAAATAAAAAAAAGCGTTGGCCACATTTGATCTATGCTTTTAATTGATGGCATTCTTTCAACTAGTTTTTTCACTATTTATACAGCTTTTGAAAACAATCCTTCCTGGGATGCTAGCTAATGACATAACATCACAAAATTGAAAGAAAATCACTGATGTCAACATTTTGCAAATTGTTCCAATCTTTTTTTAAATGGTGAAATAAAACCTCAAGAGTGTTATTTTTGTGTTTGTTTTTGGGAAAAAACCTTAGTCGGCAAAAATGTAAAAACATTAAATTGTAACAACCTTTTATTTATGGGTGAAATTTCGGCAAAAAGAAATTTAAATTTTGAAAATGAAAAAATGAAATGATTTTGGGGTTTTCAGTGGCCAACAGTTGAAAAAAGAAATAACAGAAATCACCAGATTTCTTAATTGCTTTTAGTTGGCCATTGTATGGGATGATCTCTACTATGGCTGCCATATCACAAATTTGACAAAACAAAACATTAGATTGTACTTAGGGATTAGAAAATAAGCAATGCAGTCCTAAAACCTACTTGGAAGGCGCAAGTCAATCCTTATGACTTGCCCTTTATGATTTATAATTCTCAAAGAAATTTTGCACAAAGAATTTTGATACTAAGCATTGACATGCGTGATGCATCATAGCCTTTGTATTGAGGATTCATTGGATTCAATGACAGATGTGCATCTACTACTAGTTAAAAGGATTCACAAGTATTGTTTGGTTTCAAGTTTTTGGTCAATTATAGATCCGTTCACTTAAAGTTATCACTCTTTTGAAAAGGTTGCATGCAGGTGTACTTGTAATTCAGGTGACCATTTTTTACTAGTTGGACAACGTTGTTATATGTATCTCAATTTGAAGATATTTGCAGTGTAGGTAGGCAGATCTAGTTTCTGCATGTGAAGAACAATCTCCAAAAGTGTACCCCAGGTTCTATCAAATTTGGAAAACTAGATTAGCCTGAAAGCAGGGGATCTATCCAATTTTCGTAAAAGCTAGAAAAAGGCCCAGAGGTCCTGTTCAAAAGCTACAACTGGACAGTGAACAACACTATATTCAACATATCTGAAGGATTTTAGTCCTTCAATTTGAAGCCATGTATGTACCAATAGTCAATGTGTATATTGTCAGTTTTTCTCCTCCACGTTCAGACACCTTGGGTTCAAAAAGTTTGACTCTCAAATGCTTTAGCCCCTTGCCTTATCTTTGCAATCTCCTCGCCCACCCTGTTTGCTGGAGCCCTAAACTCGTGAAGGAGAACAGTCAAGGGACTAGGAGAAGCGCTTCACCATTTTTATTTAAGCTGCATCTGACACCGATATCCCTTTCTGGGAAATTAGTGGGAAGTATTTGACATTTGACAAAAAGGACCCAGAATTCTTTCTTCTTGTTGCGCCACCAGCACTTAATTTGATTTTTGACTCTTTGTGCTGTTTTCGAGTAGATCAACTATAGCTGGCCAGGGAGACCAGGTTTTAAGGGCGGTCGTTGCACAGAAAGATTAGCGGAGATCCTGTGTCATTTCTGCTGGAATTAACTAAATTTCAACTGCCTCCGGAATGTTGTACTAACCTTCAATGGAATCAACAGTTGTAACACTAGGCACCTAAGACCTTATCTCAATTATTAATTTTTAATCAAAATCAAGTTCAGCCATAAAAACGATCATTTAAAGAAATTTTGATTCCGTATTAGAGTTATCTGGAAAGTAAGAAAAACACAGCACCAGAACCCTGAGTTTGGTCATACACAAGATGAGACAACCGGGGGATGAAACTCAGAAAACCATCAATTTTGGTGGTAAACTGAGTTTCATCCTGTCTTTCTTTTTACTGTCTGAGCGCCTCCTATGATGCTACATATATTTTAACTGTACAACTACTATATTACTCTCGAACCTTGTGCATGAAATGCTGAGTATTAGCATTTCATACTGAGATTTATTAAAGTGTCTTTACTTTGTGGATATCACTGAAAGAGGGGATAGTAGGTGAAAGGAGGCCCAAGGACAGGGGGAAGACAGGGTTACTGTATGCATAACTCTATTATGCCTAACTAAAAATACTCCATAACGATGACCACGGTATTTTTATGGTACGGTGTACACATATCATATCATGTATAATATGTATATTTTGTGTCGAAATTGAAAGTACATATATTATCAAAAGTATTCACACATAAAATTTACTCATTTTAATTTTTCCAAAGATCATATATAATTGATTTGGGCTTTAACAATAAAACAAGTTAACTATGAATATGCAATTGATTCATATGTTTTTTTTTATATAATTATACATCAATAATTTGATAAAAGATATTTTAAACGCCTTGTTTAACATTAGTTTATCACGTTTCATTAATTTAAAATTTTCATTTTATTTTTGTAAAATGATTAAAATAATGTTTAACCCAACTACATCTTTAATGAAAAAACATTTTACGACTCAAAAAGATCATAATCATTAACATTATCATAACATAATATGCTATCAAATATTTATTAATCATCTAATATGAACATCATGTCTTTAAAACAAATTGAATGCGTTTGTGGAGAAGATTGTTCAAATTATGCTTGTTTCTTTGTATGTGAAAATTTTCATGAATAAATCCTCATTTAAAACTAATTTTTTTAGTCATTTTCTTATGTTATAGTTTTTGCAACAAGCTTTTGCAAGTTTGAAATTTATTCCAATCAACTATTGCATTGTTCAAACGTGCATCCATTTTATAACATAATAAGAGTTTAAAGTGTTATTCACCTTTAATTCTATCACAAAATTCTCTCCAAATATCTATAAAGGCACATAAAAAATGTGTTGCAATGAAATTGTCAAAATATGACACTTTTTTGTGTACACCGTACATTGGAAACACCCACCAGTGTGGTTTTTTTTCAATTTTGTGATGTTGCTTAAATGACAATACTTCATAAATATATTTAACCAAATTTGACAATATTAAAAATATGAAGCCCTTTCATATTGTAGGCAATTGTGGTGATTTTTGACAAGTTCTTGAATTTTTTAAAGTTTTTGATGGATTTTTTTTAAAACAAAAAGTTTGCAAGCAAAAAAAAATTTATTATTATTTTTTTGCAAAATGGAAAAGGTTTTCCACAAAAGAAATCACTAGTAATGACTAATCATTGCAATTAGTGTCAAGATGAAAATATCTTGTCAAAAGAAGAGTACTCCACAATTTCCTTTCTCCATCATAATTCATTGCAAGTAGTGAAGACTTCACATTATCAAATAACTTGAATGAGTCCTAATCAATATACGAATTATTGCTAGGCATAGGTAGATAAATGACTAATAAATCATCTCCCTATTAGATTTTGAGTAGCAAAAATGAAACAAACAATAAACCTTGAACACAACCTAGACAAATGTTTCATATTTTCAAAATTTTGGCATCAATGGGCTTCTAATTTGTCTTTCAACGTTTTGGGCAAGCAATTTCTAATTTTTTTGCCATTTTAAAATATGTAATTACCACCAAATCAAAAACGATAGTATACAAGTGCAATGAACTAAATGTAGTTCCATAACAATATACATGCCTGCCTATTACTGATCTCAAGGGGAAAATGTTTTTCAAATTTGTTAAATGTATTTTAGTTATGATAAGCACCTTAACTAGAGTAGTATCACATCTTTTGAAATAAAAGAATTTGGTGTAGTTTTTAGATTTCTTCTTTCTATTCTTTGGTTCATATCTTTAGACAAAGTTTTGTGTTTTCTATTGCTGCAAAATGGATGTCAAATAGAAACTTAATTGTAACCAAGGCATAAACAAATGTCAAAATTTAAGTGCAATGTTCAAGCATAAATTCAATCCTGGATGTTTATTCCAAAAGGTATTTGAAATATTGTCAAAGATGTTCTAATAATTAAAACTCACAAAGTGTGATTGTTGATTGCCAAAAATTTAATAAATGAATGTAGATATTGATATTCCACCTATTTTTAATGGCCTTCGAACACAACCTACTAAATACAAAGAGTAGCCTCCATCAATCCACAATTTATTGAACTTGGATATCAACTGAAGTGTCAAACCAATTCCAAGCTTGAAATCAAATTTGCTTCATTCTCCAATAACATTTGCTAAGTAACCCAATGTTTAATAGGTATGGTGCTCTTTGCAAAGGGTAATAGTCCAGGCCAAAAATGGTGATGAACTCTTTTGGGAAGAGAAATTTCATGTAGCCAATAGGAAGGCCCAAGCATGCACTCAAGGTGCCTTGCTTTTTTGCTTTTCAAGTTTGGCAAGGGGGGGGGGGTGGTTTCATTTCTCCCTAGTTCCCAATGTGTTCCCACTATGTTCCCTTTAAGTTCCCAATGGGTTGCTATCAGCTGCCCAATATGTTCTCCATAGCATCTCACTTTTATCCCATATGCTTTGGCAAATGTTGTCCTCCTTTCACCGATATAGGTGGGTCAAAGGGGAGGAACTCTACACTTCAAAATAAACCTTCCATTTTGGGACGCTCTTTTTTATTGAGTGATGGGCCAATCAAATTGGCTTGTTCTCAAAACGAAATAAATTGAACTTAAGAGGCACCTCATCTAATAAGAAGAGAGGTGAAT
>Ga0116230_10003690_pt1 | contig 14972 bp, 10 predicted proteins | sample S1TSphfallax_3_FD_88678 | JGI IMG/M metagenome (GOLD analysis project Ga0116230, IMG submission 88678) | Host-associated microbial communities from peat moss isolated from Minnesota, USA - S1T2_Fd - Sphagnum fallax MG | ecosystem: Host-associated > Plants > Peat moss > Unclassified | place... | reverse complement strand
CTTTTAGTTACTAAAAATCCATACATTGCATAGTTAATTTTGGACAATTCAACCCTAGCATGGGATTGAGAAAGACAAATAAATAATGTAAAAGAAATTGAACATAAACAATTGAACACAACATCTTTTATCAAGTTCATGTTCATGCCAAGCTTGTTGAAATTGCGGTTCCTCCTCATTTCAACTCTTCTATATATATAAAAAACCTAATAGAATGCAAAATTGCAAATTTTGCCCATGAATTTAAAAAAAGAGCTTGAGTCATCAAGGTAAACAAAATATAATGTCATGAAACAAAGTCCAAATGTTGTGTCTAATTGTCCATACATTATAGACCAAAATTAGAATGTTGTTTACAACAAACATTCATCTAACTGTAGTTACAAAACAAGGTCATAGTTTATAAGCAAAAACATCTACACAAGAACATAAATTGTCACCCAATATTACTACAAGGATGTTTAAGCCTTAGCTTGCCTATTGTTCTTTGTAGTCAATGCCTATCGAATGTTTGTTGCATCATTAACCTTCTCTACAATTAGCCTTTTTTTTTCTTACCTTTTTTTGAAGGTGATGAACCTTTTACACTATGGGCATTCTTACCACTATTGCCAAGGGTCTTTGCTTTCTTAGCAACAAGCATTTCAAGCTCCCCCTATTCATCATGGTCTTTTGCAAGTTCATCATCAATGTGTTTTAATCTTGCATAATTCAAATTATGATCTTTAATAGCAACATCGAGATTTTCCAGCTTGCTTGGACTTGAACATTTCAACTCCATGTTGTTGTCAACAATTGTCACCCTTGTTGGTTTAGAAATCAGAGGCTAAATTGTTAAAGCTTTTGACTTCTTGGGAGTTGAAACTTCTACAAGCTCATTGTCATCTACAGATTTGGAATTCACATGGAAATTATCGATGCTTGGAGTGATATTGTGATAACAATTTGCCATACTTGGAGTTAGTTGAACTTTTGAAAAGGACGTTGATGCCCTTTTTGGTTGTTTCATGAAATGAGTTTCTACAATACATCAAAGGCTAATTCAATCATTGCAATGGTTAGAATATCATGTACAACCATCTAAACAACTTCTAATCAAACAGTAACTTTAAAGAACTTCAATGCACACCAAATGGTGATCATTTTTTCTTTAGGACTTTTATGTAGAAAAGTTGTGAACAATCTAAAGTTGTAAACAAATATAGCAATGTTAGGGACATCTACTGACATTTATTAATTATTGGGGACTTTTATAAACAAAAATTATGTAGTTTCAATGGAATTTTATGGATGCACATGGTTAACACCAAGGACTAACATGAATTAATCAAAAGAATTATAGATGCATAAGGCCAACTTTAAGGACTCATATGAATTATTATTGAAAAAAATCCATTTTCTGAAGTTTTACAACTAAAATGGATGATTTGGGAAAACACATATATCACCAAGAATTTCACACATGTTTGATGTACTTACTATTGCACAAACAACCAATATTGAAATGTTTATGGAAAAAACTTTACCTTTAGGAGAAAATTTGACCTTTGGTGGGAATTTTGGTTTTGAACTAGAAGCTTTGAAACCAATGTCAGAAATTTGAAAAGTCCCAAGTTTCCCAATTCCTGCAAAACTCCACCACATCTCATGCATTTCCTTTTCACACCTTGCCTTTATGCACTTTGAACAAGAATTAAAATGAATAGTTGCATGCCAACAATGATAAAAATGCTTGTAAGAAGCTAGTTTGCATGCCCACATAGGAGCAAATCCAAGCCCACAATAAGGGCAACACCCAACCATGAAACATTCTTGAAACCCAACAACATTTTTCTCAACCAAATTAGTAAATAATGGCATACATACATTTTTTCAACCTAAACATTTTTGATTGAGGAAAAGAAGGACCTTGCACCATCTTAGTTCCTTTTTGTAACAATGATTTTTTGTTATAAAGTAAACAATTTACTACCAATCTTGTATTCTTTAACCCCATCATCCGCAAGAATTTGAAACACATTAACCAAAACCTTATGGGAATCAATTTGCTTCTGCAAAGCCTCCTGTGATTCATATATTGCCTTAGTAAAGGCCTCTAACCCCTCTAACTTTGAGATCAACAATGAAAACTTGTCCTTCCCAGGCACAAGGTTGTTCATAAACCCTTTCATCATGCCCTAGTCTTTCATGCTCATGGTCTTGATTTCTTCTTTTGTTTGCATATTCAAACATTCATTCTCTTCAAGACCAGTCGCCAACTTGTTTGAAAACTCCAAGTAACACAACAATTCATTAAGCACCACTTCTATGCAAATGCTACTTGGATGTTGGTCTCCTTCTTGCTCACATGTTGGCTCTACGTCAACCTTGTCATCACTCAACACTTCTAGCATACCTTTCTTTTGTTGTTGTTGTTCCTGGTTTATCCATTCAGTATACAATGCCCAATTCATCCTTCTACTTTAAAACTCCATTGCCATCCCTTTAATAGAATCCAAAGACACATTACTTTTGTAGCAGGAACACAAGCTTGCTAATGAACAAACATCCACAACCTTTCAACTTTTGTTATCAAGACAAGATCTTCATTATGCACATAATTATGACCATTCTTGTTTTGTATTGGACTAATTTTTTTGGAAACCTCTTTAGTTGTTAGATCTTTAAGGATCCTAGTTTTCTTTAGGTTCATGCCCTTTACAAAAAGCCCATATATCTCTGCAAACTCTATGAGAGACATGATAACTATCACTGATTTCTAGAACCTCAGTATACAAAGGACAAGCAAACCTTATGGGTTTCAAAAAACTACCCTTCAAATTGTTGGATTCGTGTTCAACTTTTACCTTCTTACCTAAGTAATTCAACTTATTACTACCAGAAGGAGCTATGTGTGCCATTTTTCCCATGTGAATATTTCACATTCATCAACAACTTGTGATGATAAAAAATGACAAACATAGTCAAAACCCCCATGTGTTGTAACCTTAACCTTGGTCTCACGACCAAGGTAACGGCTTGCAAGGGTGCGGGCCAAGAAGGAAACCTAGGAATCACATCTCATGCTTTTGGGAGTGGAAGAGATTGTGAAGGAATGAACCCTCACACTCCCAAGTGAGTTTTCACTTTGGAAGTTGGAATCCTAGTGGACTCCCAAATCTTCATAGAACAATTTCAGGGGCCAAAACCCATTGAATTGAAGAGTTCCTTATATCATTGGAAATCTTTTTGGAACTTAGATGTCTAAAATGGGCTCGCATGACCTATTTGGATGCTTAAAACACAAGTTATGGCCAAAAGAAAGGTCAAGAATCAAATTGGAAATTTGACTCTCGACCACTAAAAGTTTGGAATCGCCCTGATTTCCTTACGTGCAGGTGGCGTGCCACATACCGTTGGAAAGCTCTCGACGAGGGCTACAACTTTGCTTTAGACCTCATCTCAATCGGAGATTTTCACACAAAGTTATGGGCCCCCAAAGTTGTGGAAGCCCAGTTGTGGAAAATTTCGGGACTCCCACTTGGGAGTCTTGGGCCAAAATGACATTTGGGTGTTGGTCTTGTGGCCTGACACATAATATACTATAAGGGGGAAGGTGGTGGCTTCCCTCAAGTCCGGGCCATGGTGAGTTTCGTGAATCCATGTTTGCCCGAAGTTCATCCATGCACCAAAGTGCTCCAACTATGCATTAATCAACTTGTGGTTTGGTTTGTGCAGGTCCATGTAAATAATTGAGTTGTTTGTCAATCTTCCTAGTCCCCATCCCAAAACTCCATCACGCCCCTCTACCCTCGAAGTGTTGTGAACCAGGGAGCGCGCCCCAACTCTTTCTCCTTCTGTTGTTTTCACTTTTGGACTCATAATGAGTCCATCAAGGAGCTTGGGGGTGCGTCACCATGGCAAAGACTTGGCGTAAGAAGTTTTAATCTTCAAACCCTAAATGTCCTTTGGGAAAGTTTGATGCAAAATACGTGCAACATAAATTGAATTTCCCACACTATCTTTTTGCCATCCCACATAGCTACCAGCTAAATTTGGTAGAGATGTAGAATCCTGCTATTTTTTCATAGCTTTCTTCCTAGAAATCTGGTGACATTTTTTTTAAAAAAATCAAAGAAGACCTTTGACAATGTCGCTAGGCCATATGGCCAAAATTCGCCACACAAAAAAAACCCACGGTCTGATAGACTCGCAAAAGACAATTACGGTAGAAGTCAAGGTTGACAATCTCCTAGAAGTTCGAGCTGTTTTATTTATGTATGAACTTGGATGGACATTTATAGACGACTTTATATCAGCCGCCCACACGTAAGCACAGCAAGGTGCCCAGCAGCGACTCCGTTATAAGTTGTAAACTTACACTTACTACAACGTGCAGAACTTCGACATGAGAATATTATGAAAACGTTGCTTACAATATGACGACTGCATGCACGATCATGATATATGATCTCCAACAGTTGACTTAGTCAGTACCTGATTGCTCAAACTTCTTACCTGTTGTTCGGGTGTGCACACTGATCATACATACATAGACTCCACCACCCACGATCTTACATCTCCGCTCCTTCATTTCTCATGGATGCATTCCTCAGCAGTGCGCCTACAACAGCTTAAACTGGAGATACCAGCCATAACGATCGCCGAATTACAGGTCGACAGCGGATCTAATAATACCAACCCCGATCATGACGTCCTCATGTACGCACCCTCGTCATTATTTGTTATCTGCATTTGCTGCACTCGGCTTGTAAAAGTTTTCCAACGATGTTCTAAGTTAGCTGGTGGTGGTTGAGACAAATAAACATAGGGAGGACTGATCAGCAGGAGGCGATTAAAGCTTGGGAGATGGAGGAGAAGGTATTGGAGAATTAGAAACTGGATATGGCACGGTGAAGACTTACGACCATAAGGACGCCATGAGTAAATGAGAGACGATTAAGGTTCTGGAAGTGGAGGCTTGCTTTTTACAGCACAATCGAATTTAACACATAGCAAGCTTCTCCCTCCAGCTCGGTAATTTCCCCGGTCTGTTGCAAGAGCTGGTAAGACCAGAGCTTGAGCTACAATCAAACCCAAAAGCAACAACAACAATGCCATGGAATGAAATCCCCGACTCCTCACTGCAAGATCCATGATTGCCAGACCTTTCTTTCTCCCCTGTTAGACACCACTAAATAGACTCATAGCTCCGGTTTAGGGTGAACTCCGGGCCGGTTCATAAAAGCGTAAAGGTGGCATTGATTTTACTGGCGAAAAATCGCCAGAAAGCGCTTTTGATTTAGTCTTTTCTTTTTTGTTAAAGAAAATCTCAAGATTTTTTAATTATAAACTCACCTAAATTATACCTTCTGATTTCATAGAGGAGCCAGAAAGTGGTTATACTAGCTCCTCACCCTGTTGCCTCATTATCCTTTTCATAATTCATCTATGTGTCCTGATTATTTCCTTTGCCGGTTCAGTATTTATGGGCAATCAGGCTTCCTCTGCCATTAATTAGTATAAGAATTGATTTCATTTTTTAGTAAGTTTTGACCTGTACAGTCATTTTATTTTCAATTTAAAAATACAGGGTCACCACTTTTTTTGTGCTCTTACATTATTGAATTCGCAATATACCTTTTTTCTTTCCGAAGAAAAATCAACAAAATTTGAAAAACAATTGGAAAACTTTTTGCCACATTTGGACCAACATTTTTTTGGCAAATTACTCGGGTACATCAACTGGGGAGGATTCCAAGATTAATTAGCATTAAATGGCTTCTGTCCTAGTTGGGCTGTAACGCTTTTACAACAGTGCTCCTACGAGTGACAATGTGACTACTTTAATTATTTTTATTTCGAAAAATGGCGGAAAACACTTTTTAAATCACAAATTTTCGGTTTTTTTCATTTTTTAAAAATATTCACCAAGTTTCAAAATTGCACCAAAAAAAGCATACATTGGAGTTTGATTAGTTTGGTAGCATTTTTAAAACGAGTTTTTAAAATGTTTACACAAGTTCTAACAACTTGTTGCCATTTAATGATAAATTCCTCTTGGGATGCTAGCCAATGACACAAATTAGAAACTTGAAAAAAGAACTATTGCTTGGCAGGATTTTTCTTGGACTTTTTGGATTTTGACGGGTGGCTCTTTCTATTAAAAAATTGAGAGTATTTCTAGCAAATTTTGAAAAAACAAATTCACACATGAATGTTTATAACCTTTTGGGTAAAATGATTTCTTCATTTTCGAGTGCTTCTGACAATGGCTGTTGCATCAAAATAACGAACAATGTGTATGAAAAAATGATTGAAATATGAGTTTGATGAAACTCTATTGCAAAAATAAGAAGATAAGTACAATCCATTTCCAAGCCGTGGGTGAATTAGCACCACCATTGGTACCACGGTAAAAACCTCAAAATCCATTTAAATTGCTTTTAAATATTATTTAGAAATATCCAATGGTTAGACTAAATCAGGGCCTCTGAGTCCAAATCTAACATTTTTCAGCCTTATGAACACTGGTGGGGGTCGCTAAAACATGAAGGTGCCAATGTAGGTGTTGGTCACCTTGGCCCATCACCTTTGTAAGAGTACAGATTTTACGAATCACATACACAACCAGAGATAATGCAAGTTCATCCCAACAATGACAATGGGATGAGATGCACACTTCATTCATGCAATAGCAATGAAACCTTTAGCCTTCCAATGAAAAATGAGTAAATCCATGAATTTATGTGGACTACTTTAGTATATGTGTAGCGGTCTAGACTATCGACATTATTGTGGAATGGTTACAGTGACACGAAAAATAGATCAATCATAGTCATATTTTCATTTTTGTCTTGCTTATTTTCCGTAATATTTTTAGCACCATATTTTTATCAAAGCCTTTTGGCTATTCTTAACCACCAAAAAAACCTGCTGCTGCTAGGGAGCAGCCTTCAAAAAAATTTAAAAATCTTTAAAAAAACATTGCATAGAAATAAGTTTTTTTTCCTCAATTTTCTCATGTTGCTCAAAAAGTAGCGATCAGCCACAAGAGGATTTAGCCAAATCTGACTATAGGACAACTAGAGAAATAGAAAATCTAGGAATCCTATAACATGTTGAGGAACCACTAAAATCTGCCCAAACCCTCCAAAAATCTTGGCGATTTCAAAACTTTTTTCCTCAAAATGTGGCAACTTTTTTGGAAATTTTCCAAAAAGTTCCTTTGACCATGTTGGTTAGGAATTTTTTTGAAAAAAAGCAAAATGGCGACTTTTCGCTGTAATGACATCCCTCTGTCGTCACCTCGTCATCATCATCCCTAGTACTTTATACCCTCACTTGAATAAAGAATTTAACAAGGCCCCACGTCCTGGCCACCTTGTGCTGCTCGGTACGCTTTTACACAGTCTCACCAATACTACTGTAGTAGTCTACGTGAAAAGATGGCTGCTAAGAAACACATTTGGCGCAGTGCAGACGTCACACTAGCACCCGTATAGTTTGTTGGCGGGCAGGTGTTCAAAGTGCTATAACCATGCCGGCCCAATGGGTGCTTGAAAGAACCTACTTGGCCATTAGAGCACAGTTGTGATGATGAAAATGATGTAAGAGTTATTCCTGCAGGAGTTGATTCCACACTTGTGCTCCAATAGATTGTGACACACTATTAACCACCACCACTGACACCAACGTGTTTTGACCTGAGTTGGATGGGTTTCTAAAGGAGGGCTACGTATGGGGCTTTGAACAAGAGACGCTAAATACCCCACTTCGAGCTCTGTCCGTTGCTTATTTTTCTTGTCTTCTTGCACACTCAAATGTTTAAAAATAAAGTAATCACCAAGTCACTAATGACCAAGGCTCCAAACTTGTTCCAATCATGGAAACAAAATCACTAAAGTCCAAGAGACAATAATGGAATGGACAAGAACAATTAAATGGCAACACCAATCTGCAGTTTTTGATATTTCCAACTTGTAATTGCATCCATGTAAAGCTAACAGAATGTTTCATGAGTTAAAAAACTCTTGTGCAAAGATGCAACCAATAATGTTCAAGTGCAGCCTGAATCAATTGTGCAATTTGTTTTTCATGAATGTCAAAATCATGGAGAAAGTTTATTCACCATCTATAGATCTAACACTAACACAATGGCTATTTCAACAAACTTCAAATACTCACTTAGTAGACTTTGATTCAAGAATGCATTGTTACTGATCACATAACACAATTTGGTCATTGGATTGGTGTCAAATGGTTCAATCATTGCCTTGGGTGCTTGTCTTTTCATAATCAATTTAACCATACACATTTACATATTGGTGTTTAAAGGTTCTGTAATTTGCAAAAATGAAGGCTTCACAATTTTCATTTCACAATGATGTTTTTTAATGACACCAAGATGCAAGGAGAAAGATGAATCACCATTAAAATGCATCCAAAATTGTGAAGACGCAATGCCTAAAACATTCATCAATTTGGAATTTGGGAATCATCTCTTCAATTCATTAACAATCTTGTATATTGCATTAGAACATTAACATTTCATTTCCATGATGGATGTCATGAAATCATCCATGCACACTAGTGGTTGGCTCCAACAATTACATAAAACACGTGAACTAGATAGTTGTGATTAGCCATGTGGAAAACAAGGTTTTATGTACTGTGTAAATATCAATTATCGAATCTTGGTTGATTGTGGCAAAAATATTTTCCACCACATCATAAAAAACTTGGAAATGTTCATGTTGGTAGTTGTTCATAAGGTTAATGTATTTCACAAAAAGATTTACAGGGCAAATTTTTACAATTACCATAAAATCTAAAATGAAAAAATCTTTTCCTTGGTGTCACAACCTTAGCCTTGGGCTCACAACCAAAGCAAAGGCTTGCAAGGTTGCAAGCCAAGAGGGAAGCCCGGGAATGAAAGAAAGTGTGAGGGAATGAACCCTCACACTCCTAAAGGAGCTTCCACCTTGGGAGTTAGAGTCTCGATGGACTCTCGAATGTTCAGAGAGCGATTGCAAGGGTCAAAACCCAATGGATCCAAGAGTTTTTCATACCATTGGAAAGTTATTGAAACTTAAATGTCTAAAATGGGCTCGTATGACCCATTTGGACATCTGATTTACAAGTTATGGCCAAAAGAAAGGTTGGGAGTCAAATTGGCAATTTGATTCCCAACCACTAAAAGTCAATAATCGACCTGATTCCCTTGTGTGCAGGTGACGTGAGACATATCATTGAAAAGCTCTCGACAAGGGCTATAACTTTGTTTTAGACTTCATCTCAATCAAAGGTTTGCACCCAAAGTTATGGGGGCCCAAAGTCATGTGAGTCCCAACTTTGGCAATTTCGGGACTCCCATTTGGGAGTCCCAAGACAAAATGCCATTTGGATGTGGGCCTTGTGGAGAGGCACATAGTATACTATGAGGGGGAAAATGGTGGCTTCCCCTAAGTTCGAGCCATGGTGAGTCTTGTGAATCCGAGTTTGCCCATGGTTTGTCACCAAAAGTGCTCCAACTATGCACTAAGCACCTTGTGTTTGGTTTGTGCAGGTCCATGTGAGTAATTGTTGTTTGTCATTCTTCCTAATCCCATCCCGAAACTTTAGCACGCCCCTTCACCCCCAAAGTGCTACGAGCCAAAAAGTGTGTTTCGACTCCTTGCTCTTTCGTTGTTTTCAGTTTAGATTCACATTTGAGTCCATCAAGGAGCTTGGGAGCACGTCACTTGGGAAAATTTGATCAAAAAATTCAGTACCTCTAATAGTGACAACATATAAAACAATGTCAACAATGTTTTGACATCACAAAGGAGATCAAGATTCAACCTTGCTTGAACAATCACAATGTTGTTTTGTGGCATTTTGATAATAAATATCTTATATTCTATGAAGACACATTTCAAGTGCTCCAACATATTTGGACCATGTTTTGAAGGTAAATGCATATTACAGTGGACCAAAAACTGCATTAAAAAAGTCCATATCTACATTTTTTTGGTGTTGTCATCACCTTTAAAATGAGTTTTTTAATTATAAATTAATTTTTTGCAAGAACTATATGTTGTACATTTTTTCTAATAAATTATAAAACAAATTCAATGAAAACATTTGAATCAAACTCAAAAAATACATATTGAAAAGCACTTGTGAATTTTGACTTTCCAAAAAAGTACTCAAATGCCCACTTTCATTAATAATGACATCCTTAATAAGAATTTTTGTCTCCATTTTGATCATACAACATGTGGCAAAGTATTATCAAATAATTAATTTAATAACCCAAGATCTATGAGTCCATTATTATTTAAGGATTAAATAAAAATTGTGATTGAATTTAAAACGCAAGTTTTAAAGTCCCCTTAAACCAAAAAATGAACCTATGGTTGTTTTTTTTTAAATATGTTATTTTAACAATAATATAGATCATATATGTGAGTCCATTTTTTCAAAAAAAATTTAAAAATTTAACTTAAAAAACATCATGTAGTTAGAGGGTCAAGAATTTTTACCCTATGACACAAAAAAAGGACATCATAGTATCCATTTACCCTTGACATTCCTCAAGGATTTTAGTCCTCTTGTTTCACAATCTCAACAAGTTTAGTGAATTCCAAATGTCACTTAAGGGAGCTTGAAAAATAAGAATACAAAGATTGAAGCAAATCTTCCAACATAACCACCATAGCAAATTAGACAATGGTTGCATAGCCAAATTAATTCTATAGGCCATGCAATGTTGCCATCATGTAAAAAGTATGTTTTTCCTTTAATTGTGATGTTACCTCAATGTAACAACCTTGAAAAAAAGAGGCTCCATTTGCACCAAAACAAATGAACCTCTCAATTATTTTTTAGTTGGTCAAACCACCTTGTTGCATGAAGGATTCAATAATCATAAGGGTTAGATTGTTAATAATTCCCGCTTCAATAACATGTTACAATGTGAAAAGGATAAGCACTCTTCTCCATGCCTACATCACATACACATGGATTGAAATCCATGATTGATTATCAATAGTAGTTATTTCATCAACATTCAAAGAAATAAACCTTGCCCCAAGAATTGCGCTTTGAGTTTTCTTAAGCATTAGTTCACACATCACATCTACAATCTCCTAACTAACTCCATTTAAAGACCAATGTTTCTTTGGAATATCAAGCACATTTAGCTATAGAAACCAACATTGCATTATATTGCAATAACTCATAGGGTGGTCATGAGTGAACAAGTGAAAAATTATAAAATTTTGAACAATCTTCTTCTTCTTTTCAATAATTACACCATAAACATCAGTAGAAATATTGTCATATGCAACCAATCACTATGCAACTTGCATGTAACTAGCCATTGTTTGAAACTACATTGATAAGCTTGCAACTACAAAATTGAAATCATATAATTTTTGGGCCATATGGTTGTGTGTAATTAACATGCAATTAATGATGTAAAACGTGGACACGTGTCATAAAAATACTACCTTAAGTTGATACATACCTAAGTTAATATACCCAATATATCTACCTAGGTTATATATAGTAGTATTATACAAATAGTACTAAGGTTAAACCCATATTAACTAAAGCTAAACAAGACTAAACATTGGCTACAATTTTTTATTTTTTCTTTTTTTAAGTGTAAATTTGATGAAAATAATAATAATAATGGATAAAATTTTGAGCTCACAATTCTTTTTTTTATAAACCTAACCTTCTTTAATGATATATAAAGATTAATATTAATATGAATATTTAATATTACTAATTCTTAAATATTATAGGTAATCATAGGGATAAAAAATATGAAGTTTAATTATATGTTATTATTACTATTTTTAATATTATAATTATAATTATTTTATTTTAATAATTAGTTTTAAAATACTATTCATTATGTTAATATACCTATGGCTAATAAGAAACAACATTTAATTTAAAAACATTGTAACCTAGGCCAATTACCTATTATTATAATATTTTAAGTTATTATAGTTAATCAATATTTAAAATTTAAAATTATAATAATTATCATGCTTATTATTATTATTATATTATTTCAATAAGTGTTATGTATTTAAATATTATTATTTATGTTAAAATACTTATGGTAAATATGCCACATTAACTAACCTATAAATATCAGAACATTTTAAGTTAGTTATTATTTTTAAGTTAAGTAATAATATTTGAAATTATGAAAATTTTTAATTATTCATAATTCTTAAAAATATGAAATTTTTATATTTAAAATAAGTAATATTACTAGTTTGTAAGACAAAATCTTAGTTTTAATTTTTAATAATATTAAATTTGAATAACTATACTATTATCTTTCCATAAATTTTCTTTTTAAATCATTACTTATAATAAATATTTAAAATAATATTACTAATGAAATGCATAATTGTATTATTTCATATTATTATTATTACCACCATAATAATACTATATTATTACCTATTAGTTATTATTATTTCTATTATGTTCATATATAGCTAGTAAAAAAACTAAGGTATTACATAACATAAATAGTAATAGTAGTTGCATTTAATGTGCAACTAAGTTGGTCATGTTTGCAATTGAATTTTTTATCCCATATTTTTTGGATATCAATCCAATTTTTCACACTATATAATTAAGTGCAATAGCCATGTTCAAAAACCAAATGCTAATGGGGATGAGCTAATAAAAGAAGCTTAAACCTAAATGAATAAACCAAAAAATGAAATTGAATTAATCTAAGCCTACTTTTCAACCTACTTACATACCTAGGCCTACTTATATAATAAGGCATAATAAATACTTATGTACCTAGGCACCACGTGGCAACATTTTATTAACCCCAAATTGGATGATCTACATTTCATTAATTAATATAAAAACAAGAAATGATAATTGGGCCTTAAAATTACCATGTATCACCATATAATTGGTGTTTTAAAAATGGGCACATGTCAAATGGCCAATGGATGTTCCATCATGTGCCACGTGTCATCATCCTAATTGTGGAAAGCTTTAATGATTCAGATTAATCCAATGAACTTTTAATTTTGAGAACAAAATAAAATAAAAAGTGATATTATCAAGCAATTCACCCAATCTTAAAACATGACACATATTTAATTAATTTAAAATTTTATAAAAGTCCAAAAATGTTAAAACAAAATTTACAATGTATTTTTTTCTGAGTTGTTCAATTTATAAATGACCTTGTGGACACCATGGGAGGTTTTTGTTTAAAAAGAAAAAAAGAAATTTGGAGGATGTCAATTTAATGAAATACAATTTACAAATATCAAGCATACATGATCGAATTGAATCCAAATTGAACCTTGAGGCATGATGGCCACTAGGCCTATAACAAAAGGGAAAATAATAATAACACAATGAAAATCTAAATTACATAACAAGTTTATTTAAAGAAGGCATTACCATTGGAAAAACCTCCAGCACATCTTCAACTTTCATACAAGACCAAATTGTGACGTGAAATTTTTCAAATGCCTTTGCAAAAAAATCTTCCACTCTAACTTTAACTTCCACTTTGGCCTTTTCAACATTTCTTCCAAACACTTTAACATTCCCTTGCTGAATAACTAAAGGTGGGAAATAACACAACACACCATTGACGCTGAAAATCAACAAACTTTTTGGTCCAAGAAGTGATGAACATACACACGAATGTGTTGAACTACCTTTGGTCATTGCTATAAGGCCCCAAGGCCACATTTAACTAAAACAACAAAAAAATTACACTTTCATGAAATGATAATGTGTTATCCAAATTTTTAAAATCAATTCATGTGCTAAGAATATTAATTGGTTTTTAGGTTAAATATGAAATACCAAAAAACATAACTATATCCAAGTAGTTGCTTGGTGGTCACCAAGCGACACAACAATAGTATAAAAAACAAAACAAAACAAATCAAATATTCAACTATGTACATGAGGCACATGGTGGCCACCAAGCCACATGCAAACAAAATCATGGAATGGAATATGGCAACCTAAAAATATGTTTCAAAAATCAGCAATTTTCAAATGAGAAGGTCCAATTTGCATTTGAAAATGACCAAGTCATATGGACAAATACATTAAGTTGGACTAGAATTAATTAGCCTTGAAAACAAAATTAATGAAAAAAAAGTATCCACCCATATTAATTCAACATATTAAACTATTCATGCATAATAATTTAACAATAAAACAATAAATGTTTCACCTTTTTTTATTTACAAATTTGGATTTAACTTTGTTACAAAAAGTTTCATCGCATTTCACATAACAACGAGCATTCAAATTTTCATATCGAGGGTCATTGGGAGGCATGTCGGTAGTGCTACTGAAAGGATTCAATTCTACAAATTTATAAACCCACATTCCAAATGAATGCAACAATTCCAAGTATGGGAAAATAGTATTGAACAAATAATTATTGTTAATGGGAGACCCATAAAAAGTCTCAAAGAAAATGGCACTACAAGGAAGATTAAACATATTCTTGTGAGGTGTGTCATCTATTGTATTTTGAAAACTCATGTTAGGAAAAAAGAATGAAAGAATTTTTTTTTTAATTTTTATGAAAAACAAGTTTGTCCGACTTCTCTAACAAAAAGTGATCATTTTTTAAGCAAAGAGTCTAGTCTAGGATCTGGAAGTTGGAAGGAGACTGCATGTTTTTTCGGCAATTATGTCCAAGCACAAAAAAGTTCCTCTTCATTGCCAATGACCATATGTACACTGTGAATTTCTTTACACAAGCATAAAAGAACTCTTTCAAGCCAAGCCTCAAAGCAACATGGCAAGATCTAGTTTCACTACTACATATTGTGCCTTTTTGCGAAGGGCCAAATGAAAAACCTAAAGGGTTTGCGAAGCAAAAACAAAAAACCTGAAGGGTTTGCGAAGCAAAAATAATCTGCCATATTTGCGATGTGACACGCATCGCAACTTGTGGTGCACCACCCATCGCTAAT
>Ga0116230_10003688_pt1 | contig 14973 bp, 8 predicted proteins | sample S1TSphfallax_3_FD_88678 | JGI IMG/M metagenome (GOLD analysis project Ga0116230, IMG submission 88678) | Host-associated microbial communities from peat moss isolated from Minnesota, USA - S1T2_Fd - Sphagnum fallax MG | ecosystem: Host-associated > Plants > Peat moss > Unclassified | place: USA... | reverse complement strand
TATATTTCAATACAAATATAGTTCATATCATCTTCAAACCCATTTCATAAATAATTTTTAAATTAGAACAACTTCATATAAACAATAATTGTATGTCGCCATGCATTTTCAAAATTGTTGCACTTTCATCCATGTTTCGCCAAAAGTTCATGATACTAGGACCTAATGGATTCACTTGCCTAACCTAATATCATAATAATGTCCAAAAAAGATTTTTGAATTTCAATATCTCAAGTGTTAAGGTGCTTGAGATTCATACGCATGTCCTAAATTCATAATCACATGGTCAAATGTTGCAATAATACTTATTTATGCCTTGCTCTAACCCCCCATTATATTATTTTTAATCCATTGCTAATACACCTCACATCCTAATCAAATGTCCAAACATTTAAAAGACATTTTAAATAATCCATCTCAAATATTTGACTACCCACACCCATAGGTAACCCATTTTTGTAGTTATTCTCTATAGATAAAGTGGTGATAATTCTTTGGAAGATTGAGGGAAAAAATGATGGTCATCCATCTAAAGTTTTAAAATGGACCCAAAAAATATTTACTCAATCTTTGTGTTCTTTGTTGCCTTCAAACACATATTTACATCCCACAAGGAATTCCACTTTTTTTCCCCTTACATCATTCCTCCCCTATGGTCATTGCCAACCATAGGCATGCGACAAAACAAAACAAAAAGGTTATCAAGGAAAACTTGCCCTCAAGTTTTACAATCTAGATCCTATAGTCTTCAATTGTCACATTTTATGTTCTACATTCCTCAAATTTTATTTTCTAAATCATAGATTATATATGCCAACAATTATATATTTCAATGTTTTATCATCATTTAGTACAATCAAGGCCTCTTCAAGTCACTTAATAAAAACAACTTGATTTCATCATAGCTTAATTTTGTCATCTAAATCTTCACAATAAAATAGTTCTCTTGTTTTTGCATTCAAATTTGAATCTTGCACTCAAAATCTTGTTCTTTCAACTTCTATTCACTAGACCTTCTTATACATTTATACATCCTTCCTTCTCAATGAAGGATCCAATCTACCATGCATATTTCAAATCTCCATTTCTCACATTTCATAACAATGAATCCCACACAAAACAATGCATTCAAGCTACTTTGAACAAATGTTTGACAACACATCTCAATTATCAAAATATGGTAGATTTCAACTAGTCAAAGTGGAATGAAAAAATTGTGGCTCAAATTTTATATTAACAAAATAGAAAAAAACATGTTACAAAATGGAAATTCAATCTAAGAGTTATAGACAATAATATTTGATTGTTATGGTTCATCGTTTTTGTGATGACCCTTTGTATGGGAAGAGAAAACCCTTTACCATAGTAGCTTGGGCATATATTTAAATTTATAGTCAAATTTGAGGAATGTAGAACATAAAATGTAACAATTGAGGAATCATCTTTTAAATGCTCTTGTAATATATTTTCCAACCTTGAATGTTAATGCATGCAATTTCAAATCAATTTCATGTTTATATATAATGATGGAATGTATTAAGTTGTAAAGTAGTGCTACATAGTACACACATAATTTTAATTGAAGAAAACACTAGTTGTCACTTAAAGGTAATTGATAATTTAAAGAATTATTGAACAATTATATGTGACCCAATAATGTAACATCCAATTGTAAACCACAATTTATTGTTGGGGAATACAAATATAGAATAGTATTCAATATGAACACAATAGTTGATTTTTATTTACAATACCCCTATAATTAGTTACTTCATAATAGTTTAATTGTTTCCCTTTGCAACCTTTTGAAACTTTGTGGCAACTATGGTGAACCCAATGGTTTTATTTTAGTTGCGAAAATGTTATTTTATCTGAAACATGTAGTTATTAAATAATATTAGAGTAGCAACATTATAGTTGTTTTGAATAATTTACATAGTTTTAAGTTTGTCTAATTATTTGACAATTTAATTCATGTTACCTACTATTCTAAGGGCCAATCAAGTGACAACTATGAAACAACATAACAACTATTATAGGATAATGGTGGAAGGAAGAAATTGTTTAATATTCATTTAACAACAAGCATCCACAATTTTAATTTCAAGGTAGTCGCCATGTGGTGGGCTTGTAATGTTACATATGTGTGCTACAATGTGCACGCAAGTTAGTTGTCACCAAGTGGCAATGTAATTCCATGTTCTCATTACACCCATAATTATACCCTTATATTTCAAGGTAGAAGGAAGTAGAGTTTGTATTTTATATATTAAAGCAACAGTGTCTGTCTGTGTGGGCAGTGCCTGGAAGATTCTTCCAGACACTGCCCGTTCCATGTGGAGTTGGTATATATTAATTTAGTAAGTCTCTGTGTCTGTGACGAAGGTTTTGGGGGGTGGGGGAAGGGAGAGGTCGGTGAAGCAGCGGGCGAAAAATCGGGCCGGGTCCGTCTGTAACCTCTCCCTCCCCCACCCCCCACGTCGGGCCCAATCGGTCAAAATCCGGGAGTGCCGGGCCAGGTTTGTCTATAACAGACCTCTCCTTCCCCCACCCCCCACGTCGGGCCCGGTCGGTCGAAATCCGGGAGTGCCGGGCCGGGTCTGTCTATAACAAACCTCTCCCTCCCCACCCCCCACGCCGAGCCCGGTCGGCCTGAACGTCGGGCCCCGTCACAGACAGACGGGGTGCATTATGCACCGGGTTCACACTAGTTTAAATAAAGTATTGAGATAGAAGTGTTCAAAACAATTGTAACAGAAATGAAAACAATTCATGATCATGGATGGATGAAATGCGACGTCAACATGATGCTGTAAATTGTAGTTACATAGTAGTTGCATTGCAATTACACAAGTTGTTTTTGTGAAGTTCTAATAGAGTTGCATGAGTTGCATACATATATGGTTGCACATATAGTGAATTGCATCCGGTACAACTTATGCAATTCATTTTGTAGCAATCATGGCATAGAAATACAATGAGTTACATGTGATCATTGCAATTTAAAAACTCAATTGCAAGCCCAATTGTAAATCACTCAAATTTTTCATAATGAAAGTATTGAATTGGGGTTTTGGGGAGTTTAACAATAATTTTGATAAGGATGCCACTTTTTCCTTACGATAATAAACCAAAACAATGATGCACCACTTGCGTTAAAATAATGATAAAATAATGAAAATTTGAAATAATTCATTAGTGGAGTACATGGCAAGAAAAGTAACATGGATTGGCATGGGATCAAATTGAACCACCTCCAATACATTTACATCTAAATTGGACATTTTCAAAGTATTAAAGACAACCTTCACTTTAAGGCAAGTAGACAAACAAGTTGAATGATGCAACGTCACATTTGTCAAATTTTATTGAAGGTAATTATGACCTTGCCGATTCTCAATTTTGTAGCATGATACAAATCCAAGGCACCCTCCTTAGTTCTTATAAATAAATAGAACATGGGAACCCTAGGATTGGACTAAGACAAGCTCATCAAAATAAGTTCAAGGTCATGATGATAATTTGCATAAATTAAAAAAGAGGGTGGCTAATGTAGATTGTTGCTCTAATTAGCCATGGGCTAACATAGACTTACAAAACACACCATGGCTTGGAGTTGGGAAGAGCCACCACATAATATATTATTAAACATTGACATGGATCACATTGAATGATATAAATTCCCAATTGAAAAACTTGAAATTATCAAGTTATGAATCTCCTTACTTTGTGGTCATAAATCTCTCATATAAACTTTTATTCAAATTTTTTCAAAGAAAATTATGGCTTTGGAAAAATAAGTCCAACACATATCAAGCTTTCAAATTGGAGTTGGTTTGAGCCTTTGGTTGGATGTTTTAATGGTCAAGAGTTGAATTTCTAGTTTGATTTTTGATCATTCAATCGACCATAGCTTGAATTTTAAGTCTCGAAATTGGGAATGGATGTATATCCATGGATTCAACAATCCCAAATATAAGAAACATGCAAGAAAAACCCATATTGTTGAAACAAAGCACCATGACTTTTAGAAAGTAAAGCGACATCAAAGCAAAAACAAAACTCAAGGAAATAATGATGTGGCATAAAGGTAATTCTACCAATCCGCTTAACTTTGTTGCAATTGTACCAAATGGGACCAACTGCCTTCACCAATTTGTACTTTTGTTCACCACTATTGTTACGTTCCATAGCTACAACTACTATCCAACAAGACTTTGGAAAGGAAAGAATAAAAGAAAAAATAACTACAATCTTCTATATTAAAAAAACCTAAGTACATGTACTTGCAAAGATAAATGAAACAAAAATAGAAGAGGCATCTACCTTCCTTGGAAAACATAAATCATTTACAATCCGAACACATCAAAGTACATCTCTTTTTTGAACTCTTTTCCTAAACTCCAAGAAGCAAACAAGAGATAATGAGGAACCAAAAAGGTTCCTCACCACCCATAAGCCTAAAGTGCACCTCATCCTCTTCTACCATTAAAGTGATTAACCCAAATCTCCTCCACAAGTCCTTATTTAGTGGCAAATGAGTTGCCAACCATCTTATCTTCTAGAACTAACTACTCCAATCGCTTTCTCCCTTGGTAAATAAGATATCATAAATTTACACATACCATTAATAACTAATTAAACTAGATTAGTTAAACTAACAATTTACCCATTAACAAAGCCCCACTTTACATATATACTTCTTTTTTTTAAATCAATTTTTTTTTAAAGGGCTCAATTTTGGATAAGGCTTGATTCCCCAAACCTTGTTTCAAAGTTCCTTGACATTTCAAAACTCCTAATTCCTAAAGTGGGAATCCATTCCGGAGTGTCAGGATTTACTTTCTTGCATTTTTTTACATTGTTTCGCATTTATTCCTATGTGCTTGAATCCTAGGGTAGTCTTTCGTTTTTCTTATCATGCTTTTAACCTTGGTTGCAAACTCAAATCTAAGGTCACAATACTAAACTTGTAGTGAAATGTTCATGCTTTGAAATATGTTCACATTGAGTTGGCTAGTCATGACCAACACAAGGTGTCATAAATTTCATTTGTGTATCAGAATTGTAGATAATGTGGATTGAAGGTCAGTGAGATTCTACCGTCATTATTTATATATTTATAGGCTTGCTATTGGTTAGGTTTTGTTGATTGAAAGATGAGTTGTGTCAAGTGGCATGGGCCAAGTCTAAATTTAGCTTAGGATTCATTTGGTGGACTTGGAAGAACCTTTTCAAAATGAAGCTTTGTTAATTAAGATAGTTAACTTTTAATTGACATTTGACTAAAATAGGCACAAGTGAGAGGAGGGAGCTACAACCACGTGCAATTGTCCAATACTCATATAAAATGTTATAATTCTAAAAATCCAACTTAGTAAAGTTGTAAAGGGCTTCAAGTTGAATCTTTTGGTTTAAAACTTTGAATGTGATTGAAAAAATCCTCATTGTTGAAAGTGCAAGTCTACTAGTTATGGTCAACACTCAAATTTCACATGTTTGGAGAGTTTGACTGAAGTATAATGTGTCATTATAATTGACCATAACTAATTATGGTCAAAGTTGCACATCCTATGGGTATCTACACACACAATAAAAAAGGGCAACCTTTTGTGACAAATTTCAAGCACCTTCATTGTGTCGACATCCCCTCCCACATTCCAACACAAGTATATAACAAAACTTGGGACATTGAAGTTGCAAGATCTTCATCTCATGTTGCCCAAACTCAAAAAAAAACTCTATTGAAGCTTGAAAGATACAAACGGACATTAGAAGGGCATGAAAGAAAGAATGAAGTGTGTTTACAACATAGGCATGTTAAAATTTGGTTAGCAGGTGTTCAAGTTGAAGTATAGGATAGCAAGTAATACATTAGTTATATGTTCCTCATCAATGAAAGACATATTTCAATATCCACACATTTGTGTGTTTTGGCCATAGTGCAATAAGTTGTGACACCAAAGGAAGGATGCAAATTATTTGTTGGAGATTTTATATTCGGTGCATGCGCTTGGTGAACGGCTTGGTTGGTTAAATTTGTGGATTTATGGGGATGCATTTATTGAATGGAGGGCAATTAGTTACTGAGATAAATAAATGCCAGCGGTTTGGGGTTGGTGATAGGACAAACTTTGATGAGACTTTGGGTGACTATTGAATGAACGAGCCATAATTTTGCATGGCTAATTGATTTTTGGAATTCTAGAAGCCTCTTTTTGGGGGTGGGATCTTTGTAAAGAGAAGGAAAGAACTGTAGAGGGGAGGAAGATCTAGAGAGACAATTTGCATGAGGAGGATGGCATGCATGTAAAGGAAGGACTGAATTATCATGTGATTTTTTACACGATTAAGCTAGAACTGTTTTTGATGGCAAGTGTCAAATTTTACAGTAATGAAGAAAGATCCATTTTTTGTTCAGAGCTTGAAGTGTGTTTTGAATGATTTTAAACCTTGCACCTAGAATGAGCCTCATGAGTTCAGAAAAATTTCTGCTTTGCATCTGATCAAATTTGGCCTCTATAGGTTACATAGAATCAAATGCAAGTGTGGGGTGTGCATGGGTTTATGGTGAATTTTATTTGGTGTAGTCTGAATTAACTATTGTATAAGCTAATTAGCACCTTTTTTACCATCCTTGCCTACCTATCATGATAATTTTGAGTAAGTGGCCAGTCGAACAAGACCAAGAGGATAGTGGCATAAGAAGGATCAGAGGGGGGAGGAAAATGGTTGGATGTTCTTGGTATGCCACCGTTAAAGGTTATGCATTTGTATGCAAATGACTACATGTGCACTTCCCAGGAGGTGTTGTATACATATATATACATGTTATATGTTGTTTTTCAACTTACATGAGCACAAACCATAGCCTTAAAACCTAAACCCTAACCAAGTTTTTTTTTAAATCACAACTGTAGCAAAAGAATCTCCCATACACAGTTGGAGTTCAGTCAATGGATTGATTTGTTGACTGATCAAAATCTAATTTACAATTGATCGGATTGCAGAGAAAATACTCCACAACATTCATTTGAAGCTAACATTACCATTGAGAATTGGCAGTCATCATAAGTCATGATGTGTGAGTAAATCCCAAGTGTCCAACTGAAACCTTCAAGAGTGGCTTGAATAGTTACTCCCCACTGGCTTCATCACACCTCCTGAGACTGGCTGCAGGTAAGTATATAGTAATGAGCCCAAACTCCTGGACAAACCACTACACAAACATCTGTGTCCTAAGTTTGTGTCACATTTCCACAATGAACAGAAGACTCAGTTTCGTTGTTGGCTAGCACTTCAACAGACATAGCTAACAAAAGTCAATAGTCCTCATCCAAAACTACAATCTTAAGGGTAAGCTTCATTTCATTTAGCTTGTCCCTGTAGAAGTTAGCATCTAAGACTATAGCATTGAGAGGCCTATATAGAGGGGGTAATGGATAGGGCATCTTGCACCCTTACCATATCCTTTTTAAAACCTGAACATATCATATACAACAGTATGTCAATATATTCTTTCGGTAAGACCTGACAACATAAGAGCTTCAAATATGCCTCCCTCCTGCCTTTTAAACTCATGCATAAACCACCATGCCAGTACCCTCCATCAGGTGAATGCTCAAAGAAATTTCCACTGTTAGCAATTTTGACTTTCACCAGATCTGTTGCCAGTGGCTTGCTGCCTCAACCTCTCTTCACTGGTTGAGATGATGCCTTGTTGAGTAGTTGAGCTTGTTGAGCCAGGATTGCCAAGTTCTGGATTAAAACTGGATTCAACTCTGGTGATAGGGTTTCCAGTTTCTCGAAACAATGAGAGGAAAAGTGATGGGCTTGCCAACATCCATGGCACTACTGAACCAAACGCCATGAAAGACGAGTGTAATACTGCACTTGGTGATGTTACCTCTTCAGAGCCAGTTAGACGAAATCTAGATGCTGTACCTCTTCCCCTGTCATGCTCTCTTTCTCTTTGAGACCTGGCATCTACTGCATCCATTTCTGTGCTTCTGTCACTACTACCAGTCTCATGAATTACATTGTTAAACCAGTTGCTTATTCTAGGATCAAACTGTGCCCTACTTGTGTGAAGATCAGGTGACTCCATGGTAACACCAGGAACAAGAGGGCTGCTAGATTCAATACTACTATTAGATAGGTTATTCAGCCCACGGGGTCCACTGGGAGTTTGAGTATCCAAAAATCCAATACCCATCTGGGCATCATAGATACCTGAACTCTGATCATCAGTCCTGGCCAAGGCCCTTGCTGTGCCACTAAGATTTGTTGCCTGGGTCATATGCACTGTAGAAGTGAGAATGGCAGATGATGTGATATGGAGTTGCTGATGCTGTAACAGTGCCCTTTCTTGCAAAAAGGTCTGAAGTGCTGGAATCTGGTCCCAGAAGATGCATTAGTAAATGGAAACTACATCCTGCACCACTAGCAACTTATCAAACAGCAAGACATAATGTCCTAAGGTTGGGTATAAACCAGTTGTATTCCAGTCCTGTAAGCAGGTCTAAACCTCACCCTACTCAAAAAACAGCACAAAGCAGATTTGACCATAGTGGAACATTATATTAGCTTGGTGAACACCTCCACTTTGAAAGAACTTCTAAGTCTCAAAACAAATACCAACTAGATGTATAAAAGGCTCAAATTAGGACCAGGAACTCCAACCTAACATTACAAAATAAAAGAACAATCCTAGATGGTTCTAAAAATCAAGAAGACCTCATTGACAAAATAAAAGGGTGTCGTAGAGCACCTCAAAATGATTCCAAAAGTAGAGAATAAGATGTTGCATGAATGCTGCTGTGGTTAAGAGTGCAAGATATGAGAAGCCTGCACCACAATCATTGAACTACTGTCAAGGAGTTCTACATTTGTAGAGGTAATGGGAATAAGCCAGAATGTTCTCCAGATTGCCAGCAACTTCACTGTTATTACTAAAGCATTCAACATGTTTGGCAATAGTGGGCAGCAACAACAGGGAAGAAAAGAAATCCTTGAAGACATAAAATTGTGGGCAGCACACTTGAACATGCATCTGGAACAGTGCATATTGTGAAATAATACCATATGTATAAGAAAAAAAATAGATGTGAAACACCATGAAGTACAGGAAAAAGAAGCGCGGAAAATACTGCATTGATAATGACGTCCGCACACTGCCCCCAATACCACCCATATGCAAGCAATTCTTAGGAGAGAAAATCCTTGAAAGTTGTCAATCATGGAAACAGTAGAAGTCCAAGGGACAGGCCTTGTCTCCTGTAAACTAGAGGCAAACTGCAAATGGTATCCCCAACAGCAAATTCAAATCAAAGTGCAGAGAACTGTGAGGGATGGGCTCTTCTTGCCTGATCATAGTGAAAAGCTCACATAGCCAGACCAGAGTAAGGACCATGAATGCGAGGAGCTGATCATCAAAAAACTCGAATAGAAAGAAAAGGATGCCTATCATAATCTGTTACCACAAAATGCAATCCCACAAATTAAATTCTTGTGCACATAAAAATTGTGATAACAGTCAAAGTTATATTTGTGTTGTTGCCACTGGATTGTAAAATGACTATTTCATCTGCAAATAACATTGAACAAGACATCCAGTGATGCAAAAAAAAAAAAATTGGAAATTGAATCAAAAAGAAAAAACTGGACTCCAAAAAATAAATAGTTACAGTAAACATCACATTGTGGCAGGAGATGCACGGAGGCTGTATTTTTGGTCTCCAGTCTCAAATACATTGTACTACTGGATTATGACAGCTTTATACTGCTGTTGATGGTTTGAACACTCACCGGAACAAAGACAAGTGATTCCACAACATGGAGAAAGATAAGGCGATAAGTGGGAAGATGATGACGGGCATGGTGCTGCAGTTGCACTGTTTAACCCCCAACCAGAAACAGACAGATTATATGGTGCAGTACAACATTGGCAAGGCATGAGAGATGACCATGTGTATGAGAGACATGAATGCCTTTTCACTAAGAGCAGATTCTACATTTGTTTGCCATTGTTAATACAGATAATGGCCTCTGAACAAAAACACCCTGGTCGAAGTTGTATATCTGTCTCAGTTCTCATAAAGGAATAGGAAGATCATACCAGTGAAATTAAGCATGCGGGCCTGAGTCTCCCTCAAGGTAAAGGAGACTGACATGGTGGTGGTGAAGAAGACAAACAGAGATGTGATAAGTACACCACACTTGAAGACGATGTACTCTCCAACCATTACTAGAAGCACGTGTAAGTTCTGAGCAGGTAAATTCAGTGTGTTCTCATCTGAAAGAACATGTACACAATTCAATAATCAGAAGAGAAAGTTTCACACTGGCGAACATGCACAAGATGCAACTTGGAGGACAGAGGGAAGGAAAAACCTAGAGATTCAAACAGAGAAAACATGCGATTTGACCAACCTCCTTCAGACCTATGGTGGAAAACTCCAAACTCCTCGAGGTAGTTCAGATTGTAGAGGTCTTTCGTCTGGAAGTTATACAAATAGCCTGTCCAATCAGCACAGGAAGGATCAGCCATCACTACCATAGAAACAAGGGGCTTTTCTATTAATGGGTCCTGGCACTAGAGAATGGTAAAGCCCCAAACTAGTACATAGTTTGATGTTTTTAATTTTGTCATGCAAAGCCAACAGGATTTGGAGTGAAAACCAGGTAAGATAGGAGGCCCTTGATAAATACCTCTTCCAGAGGCATTAAGAAGGCTGTTCATGAGGATGGTGTCGTAGCCAACAATGTTATCAATAAGCAGCTGCTGCCACCTGTTTTGCAAAGAGCTCACTCAGAAATGTGCTTGAAATTAATATCCCAAGATTGATTTACCTCCTGGATCAAGAATTATCTAACCACAAGCTCCTGAAAAAATTTCAATGAGGAAGTAATATTAAGGTTTGAGAACTGGCTAGTGCATGGAAAAGAGGCAAAGAACTATCCTAGAAGAGAGAAGAGACAACCCACCAACTTCCAAAGCAAGCATTTTGAGCTGAAATGCTGATGTTCACTGTGTGCACACCATGATGGAATTTGGCACCCTCAGTCATCAGCAAATAGGCCTGCATATCAAAAAAATTGCTTTAGAGGTCCATCTCAAAATTACAGAACCAGGGATTGTTCTCATCAAAAGAATCTGTGAACTGATAAACTGAACTACATGTCCTGGAAAACAGTAAAGATGGATATAACTCAATCTCACCACAATGTTAACCTTCTGATGAGGGCAGATCATAATTGAGTAGACACAGCTCACAGCTGCTCTTACCTTCTCAACACTGTACAAATATGTCGGATCAGACAATTTTCCCAGGTTATCTGTTTGGTTAACATCATAAGACACATATTAAACAACTGGCAAATGTATGAGAACCATGATAATCATGCAATAGAGAAGGGGATGATATCTGATTGAGCATGGAAATCATGGCATTCAAACACAGATACATTAACATGATATTTAGGCTGATGACAAAGAACCATGGAAATCATCACCTCTCCAACAGTATCTCACTAAATGCATAGCCTGATGCATATAATGAACTCATAATGTTGGCTATCAGTACAATGCAAATGTTGTGATCAGATCCTGGAGAAACATGTACCATCAACATTATCAAGCTTGCTCCATGCAACACTCCAGCGGTCCCCATTAGGGGCCACAATGAATGGCTGCCATCCTGCAATCCTCTGTTCTACCCAGTTTTGGTCACCACACATAATACAGCATCTTAGCAAACAGAGGTGTTCAAAATTATTGTCAGATCCCTTGAGAAACTAGCATGCAAATGTGGCCTTTTTCTGTCATTATGTTGCATGTTTGGGCATCTGAAGAATGTGAACTCTGGCACCAGAACTCACAAAGATATCTCACACACAAAGAGAAGAAAAAGGTGTCAGCCACAGCTAATGGGACAAAGCACCTCCTCCCCAGGGCAGGCCAAGCCTACTCTGGGTACTGTATCTAATACACATACAATTTATCGAGTCCACACTTTAGATGACTAAGAAATGTTCAGCCATATGAACTCACCCAAATCTTCCAGGAGTTTCTAAGGCTTTGTTCTGCTCTCTTCAAGCACAGAGCTACATAGTTGCTCCATCTGGTGAGGTGATGCAGTAATGCAGTCCCAATAGATCCTCTGCCAGACCATGACAATGACCTGCTGGTCACCTCAGGTCCATATCCTTCATTACCAATCAGCCGTACTGGCTTATAACCTCTCTCTGCCCCTGCCTCCTCCAGCTCACATGCATTGTCCATCACTGTGTTGCTCATACCTGAAGCTTTTCCAGCCTGACTTTGTTGGGAGATCACACCTAAAAAACTTGACCAGGTATTGGCTCCAGGAAGGCTCGGCCCTTCTTCTTTACACTCTACAATGTGGTGTCTTCCATTCATCTTCACTTCTTCTGGTGCACCATTTCCTCTTTGCAGCTTGGAGGACTCTTGCATCCATATGCTTCTACCAACAGCATCCTCTGTAAAATGGTTCCAGCTACCTACAATCTGGCATATTTCACAAACATGTGGGCAAATCAAGATTTCACATTTGAAGTGCATCACCGAATGTGTGATTTCTGTTTCAATACTACACCCCAGTAACTAGCTTGATCCTTAAAAGTTAAGAACTTGATAATTTCACAAAACTGAGTAAAACCTGCAAATGGGTAGAGATGAGGTGGAAAGAAAACCAGACAGGCAGCTGATTTGCCTAACCACTGGCCAGTCCAGAAAGCCTCATGGCTGCCAATAAAGGAATATATTCAGCAGTACTGATCAATTCTCCATACATATAATTGCATGTAAGTCACGCCAAACCCAACTGAGAGATGACCTTACAATATGGTTACAGGCATTTTAGATCCAACAATATATCAGTGAACAGGAAAAAGAGGAGACCAAAAGAAAAACTGAGGAGCCATTTGAAAAATATTGATGTCACATACATGTTCAGTGACATTCAGCCACATGTACTGGTAATGACCAGCTACCATACAATCAACATGGATTTCATCAGTTCTTGGCAGTGGTGGAGGTCAAAACACATATTAACCTACATACAGTATTTGTCCCAAGGCAGGCATGTGAAAGGAAGCAAAGTTCCAAACCTGCCCATCTAAAAAAACTGCAGTCTTCCTGGTACTATAAAATCCAGATAAATACGCGCCCCCCCACCCCTCAGAATAGAAAGATGTGTTTGCTATGATAAATTGTTGGTGGTAAAATCTGCAATACCTTGATTTGCAGCAACTCGGCTCCAGCCACTTCAGGGCTAGAAAACAGCTCTGCACATCCAGGCTGAAATACCACACAAATTTATGATCTCAGACCTTCTGCACTGGGTGGGCTAATTCTACCTGATTGCTTTATATAGTGAAGGACAAAATCTGTTGCCTTTCATCACCAGGAAAAAACTAGTTTCAAACAAGACGAAATGAACTAGATAAAGCTGTATCAAACATTCAACCTTGACAGTCATCTGGACAACGCCATTGGGATAAGCACTACAGAGCTAGCTCGTAGCTGGTAAGACCCTGGAGGGAACAAAGGCCTAGTATTTCAAGTTTAGAGCTAGCATCAACACAGCATGACAAGGTCAAGGTGTGGAAGGTACAAAACCTGAGCAACAAAGTTGACGTGCATGACGGCGAGCAGGGCAAGCAGAAAGAGCGCAATGCACAGACAGAAATACTCCAGCCCTGACCTAAACTTCGGAGTTAATAGCCTGGCTAATACCCCTGATAGACGAGCATGTACCCTAAGAAATGTCTGTTCCGGGTCCATTTTTTTTCTTTTTGGTTACCAAGAATCTCTCCCGCTCTGAGACAATCGGTGATGCTGAAAACCATCAGTATCATATCAACCGTTTCCGTCAATCTTCCCTCCGACCGCCGGCATCTGTAACCTCCCTGCACCTTCGACCTAAAATATTTTCGGAATCCACATCGACATATCTGTACAAGGGAAAGAAATGCGTGGCCTACATACACATCTTGATCTCTTCCGTCTTTCTCTGTCTATCCATCCCCTAATAATTATGCGAACATCCTTGATTTCAAGACATACTTCCTCCCATCAAGCACACACACAAAGGCTGCATCCAACCTTCTGCTACCAAAGAGCGCAAATTGATACATGTCCTCTGCAAGAACCATCCACACGACTCTGTTCTTCATAAACCAAAACCCCGCAAACCTCTTCGTCGCTGTCTGCCGCAGATTCAATTCCGCTCAAAACACAGAAAACGCAGAGAACCAGGGGAGAAAGAAGGTATGGTACCGAGAAAGACACAGCCACAGCCCGTTGTTTACTCTAAAGCCCAAGATCCCCCCCACCCCTGCGAAAAACACACAGAGGAACACCCCCCCCCCCCCTCCCCAAAAAAAAAAACACAAAAACAAAAACAAAACAGAAACACTCAAAATCCAAAATGCGCAAACAAGGAGAAGATGATTAGGTTAGGGACGAAGCAAGGAAACAGATGTAAAACTATTGATTTCCTTTCCTTTTACTGCACACTAAAACCAAGCAATAGATCGCAAGAAAAGGAGAAGGCAAAATGCACAACAAGCACAACAAGCGGTGTAAGCACAGAAACTCGGGTGCTCTACAATTCTATTTCAAGTAGGTAATATGGCATGGGACGAGATTGATTGCACAGGTCTATCAGAAAAAAATATTCAACCTACATAATACCACCAAGAAGTATCTACCTCCGACAACAACACTGGCTTAATCAAAAGGCAACGATGGGTCGATCCATCGCTCAGGGCTCCTTAGAACGAACGAACGAACGCATTTTTAGTGCAAGCAAACGCTCTTTCTGTTGGAAACTACGTTTGTTCGGTTTTCTTTTTCATTTGCTCAGTTAACTGAAGGTACCGGAAGGAGCTTGACCGTGGTAGTTCGCTCTTCCCTTGAACTCCGACTAGTGAACGAACAGCTTACCC
>Ga0116230_10003687_pt1 | contig 14974 bp, 8 predicted proteins | sample S1TSphfallax_3_FD_88678 | JGI IMG/M metagenome (GOLD analysis project Ga0116230, IMG submission 88678) | Host-associated microbial communities from peat moss isolated from Minnesota, USA - S1T2_Fd - Sphagnum fallax MG | ecosystem: Host-associated > Plants > Peat moss > Unclassified | place: USA... | reverse complement strand
CGGCGAATTAAAATGCGGAACTGTCGCGTCCGACGGACAGACAGACAAGTGAATTAATAAAGAAGATGTGGATTTTTGTGCAAACTGAGGAAATGTATACACAAAGGAGAAAAAAGTTATATTCAAATTGCTGATCAATTCTTGGGACCAGTGCTCTGCATATTAGTGTGATGAATAGAACCATCTGGATCATGAGAGATGATGAAACCACCAAACATTAGTTAGGTGATTTAAACATAATCAACTTATAAAGAAAGCAGGGACACCTGCAAAGTTGGTTTCAAGCTCAACTCAAATGGCATACCTTTGGATGCAAGTCTCTTCTCTCTGGTTAGACCCAATGGACGAAGTGACCACAAGCCATAATTTGACTGAGCTGATGATATAAAAAACTAAGCCAATTTGACAAGTTTGGTGGAGAAAAGGGTTCATAGGCTCAGCCTGGAAGTTGTCCCAGCTTTCTCTTTCTCTGCCATTCTGCCAATAAATCATGCCTTGAAATTTATACTTGTTTGATGATTTTGGACACAGCTAAAAGACCTGGAAAAGTGGTGATGCAATTGAGTTGGTTACCTTTTTCAGCTGCCTGCAAAAGTATTTCATAGGAGGAGAAGTAGGTCCATTTGTTCATTGCCTCTGTCTAAGGGACTATCATAGTCTTTGCAATAATCATGGCACCATTCCATGTGTATTGGCCCATTTGCCTTGCAAATTTTACACAATGCTGGCATACAACTATGGACATCCTACATTACTGTTGTTGCACACACCCAGAATTTCATTTTTTTTTTTTTGCTCCATCTAGACCTCAAAATCTAATCACTTCATTCCTTCTCATTTTATCCAACTTCAATGATGTCACCATGTTTGTTCACCAAAACAAATTCCACCTTTCTACATGTCAAGACATTATTGTTTTTTTCAAAGTTTTCAAAAGAAAAAGATAAAGAATTTTTTTCTCAAGTTGAAAATTACATTGTCTTCATTAGGGTATTAAGTTTCCTTGGGCAAAGGCTTAAATCAATACATGCTCTATTCCACTTTTGTTTGTCATTCCTAGATTTATTGGGTTAGGTTATGCACTTTTCCAAATTCTCTTTTGCAAACTTGATAAATGCATATTTCAAGCTTTTGCAAACTTTTTCATTCAATGTCACATGTTGACATGTTTTTAAAAATGCATTGCTGAAAAAAATTGCTTTGAATTTTTTTTCCAAATCCAATATTTCACAACCTATGACTAATCTTAGTGGAGTTATAATATTTGAGTTAAATGTTTCATCTTTCATATAGGCAATAATTTAAATCATATTGTTCTAACAACTTAGTAAAATTTCAAAATTTTAAATAAATATTGCCCTATAAGTTTTATAGTTTCAAATTTTTTGATGGTAATATATTTTGGCTATCAATCAACTCCCAAAAAATTAATCACAAGTGCAAAAATATGATGAACACTTTCTAACATTCACAAACCAAGGCTTGTAAGTATAAAATAACATTTTGTTAAGATTGGGAAAACATATAACTGTTTCATTTTCTCCACCACCTTAGGTGATATCTTTTGTGAAAATTTCTTTTTGGAAGAAAATAAAATTCTTTGACATAAATGCATAGTCAAATGCTTCAACCACACATTTTCACAAATTGCACATGCAAATGATTTTTAACAATTAAAAAGTCAAGGTCTTTCAAAATTATTTTTAATGCACATCATCTTTTTTCAAAGGATATTTTGTAAGAAAAAAAAGATTGAACTTCTAGGCGCATAAGCCTTTTTTTGGGCTTGTTGCCTCTCCACAATTCCTCTTGAAGGGCTATTCGTTCCTTTCTCAAATATTTTTGTAATAATAGAATGGTTTACATTCACATTTTTTTTCCAGTGATGTTATCCCATTTAATTTATTCTCAAATATTAATGTATTTTTTGCTTTAGCTTTTGGGTTTAGAACTAAGACTAAACTATTATAACAAAGAATACACTACATGGTTTGGGCACAAGAAACATCAACATCTTTGTTGTCATTCACACCAAAAACCCCAACACAATGCATTCTTGCTATGTAGTTTTTTAAACTTTTGTTTTAAACATGCAATTTCCGAAGATGATTTTTCATTGTTTCTTTTGCACTTTTCGAATTTATGTTGATTTCTATTAACAAACTTGAATTTTCTTTAGATTTTTCTTGTAAATATATTTTTGTTAAAATCACATGAACCAGAAGTTTAAAAAATCCAAAGAACTGGTCTGAAGACTGGACAGGAGATATTCCATCCAAGAAAAGTAAAAAATTAAAACTGGGATCAAGGGTTCCTTTTGAAATCACTTTGGAGGGTGGTGGTGCATTTGAGACTGGAGAGACACTTACATTTACCTTGGAAGGGAACCTTTTTTTTTCTTTCTTTTGCTGGGGGCTTGTCATTACCATTCATTTTCCCCTTCAATGTGCAAATTATGTTGCCTTTTGTTCTCATAAAGACAAAACCCAGCAAGGTACCATATCTACAACATGTTCTACAGGGTTGAATGTCACTTGGTGCTCAAGTAAGATGCCATTTGCAAATTGGCAAGTTTGCTCAGCACAAGGGACAAGACAAAAATATTGCATGATAGATTCTGTCACATCTGGTGAATTAAAGGTGTAGAGGAAAAAATGTTGTGATACAAATTGCTGACATCTTGAGTAGGATGCTGAATAATGATCACCAAAAGCACCACAAATATCTTCCTAACCCCCTTCCATAACAACCTAAAAATTTCCAATACATATGGAAATAAGATCTAGAAGCCATTCTAAACTATTAAATTATTACATGCCACCAAATATTATAGACTTCCACACAATGCAAAGGTAAGGAACTTATTATCACAGGATAGAACTCACCATATATCCTTTCCATGCAAGGCATAGTCATCAGTGACATGTTGAAAGAATGTCACAAGTTGAATTAAGATAGCCCACATTGCTCAGAAAATAGAGAAAAAAATATGGGGGAACTGGATCTAGCAACTATGATGGAAAATACGGTACATGAACATTAGATACAGCACTACTACTCTTCTGCTGTTGCTGCTGTCATGTGAATCATCCAGCAGTGTCCAATGTATGAATGTGATTTTCAAAGAGTATAGATAAGGGAGAGGCTGAAACTGATCTGGTCATGATTTGAATTCTCAACCTACCTATTAATTTGAGATTTCAACAACTGGTTCACTCAAGCTGAGAGCTAGATAGATTGGGTAGCTTTTCTCTCTAACAAAGGTGTGGAAACAATGGCCATCTTACAGCATCTCATTATTGCTGACTAGAGTACTGTATCCTACTACTAGATAGTCAACGTGGGATATTATAATGGCCTGGGATTATGTTACTCTAAACCTCTTTCCCTTTGGTTCTGCAAGATTTAGATTTTCAGACACGTTAAATCCCTATTAGAATTATAATTCAGAGCTGATCCAATTTCTAGCCATTGTTGCAGGAAGTAACAACCATTAGCTTCTCAATGTGTTAAATCCCTATTAGAATTTGAATTCAGAGCTCAACTTTCTAGCCATTGTTGCAGGAAGTAACAACCATTAGCTCTCAATGTGTTGAATTCCGGTGTCGGATTTGAAGGTCATAGCACCCATCAATCCCAAGTTGCCTAATTCTATTGATAGAGTGCAGGGATTAATGTGTGATCTGATTTAAATAGGTGGAACGTGCGGGTGCAAGAAACATAACAATTACTGAACAATATTGTTCTGAGTTGGATGTGAAGTAGAACAAAACCCATTGCGTAAGTTAGGCAACTTGATGAGTGGTCATCAAATTGGCAATTGACTTAATGTTCAGCTGATTTCTGAATGGATTCGACTGACCCTGCTTCTTCCAGGGTAGTGTGCCGAAAACCATATTGGTTGATGACTTGGTTGTCTGCGAATTTGATAGCCCGTTCCATTTGGGTTTGGCATAACTGGGGTGTGTAGCCCGGATTAATGACTCCTTCACAAAATTCACAACCCGTAAAATGAGTTACAAATGGCCACCGGTCATCCCCATACACTCCTGGCTTGTATTTGGCCATCATTTCTTCAAATTTCTCTGTCAAAATTCTCCAGTACCCTTGGAAGTAGTAGGAATTCTCCAAGTATACCTTGGAACCCCACTTCTCCCTGCATTCATCACAAAAAACCACATCAAAATTCAGATCAAGGATTACATTTTTTACTGCAGGCTCAGACAGATGAGGATCCCATATAATTTTCTGTGAGAATGTTCTTAACTAGGGTCAGATTCCATGTGCCTCACCTAGTCACTACATCCAACTTCCAGGGCTTTTTATTTTCCAATTTTGTGATATCAAAAATATGGCGCATTTTTCCCCAAAAAGAAGAATTAGTCAAATTTGCACTAGGAAAGCAAACATTCTCAAAATTTCCCCCGTTTTTTTGTGTGGAAAAAACTAAAAAAATTGCTCAAAGGAAGAAAAGGAAAACTGCACCCAATCAGGGTTTTGTTTTCCAATTTTTGTGATATCAAGAATTTGTCCCATTTTTCCAAAAAAAGAAGAAGAATTGATACACGAATTTGCACTACAAACAAAAAAGTTTCCAAATTTTGGGGTCCAAAAACAACAAAAGTGCTTGAAAAAAGAAAGAAAAAAACACTGGATTGGATTCATGGGGGGGAGGGGGGTAGAGATTTGAGAATAAATTGACCTGTTTGAGAGTATGAGGTACACAAGTGCAGACTGATCATCAGATTCGCCTGGAGGTCGATCAGGGAGGGCCTTGCTAAGGAGCGGACCAATGGCGTCACGGACAGGACCCTTGGGACTCATGGGAGCCCAAGCGTACAAGAGGTCCAAAGACCACTGGCAGTTCCGGATCAAGAAAACACCAGCATTGAGAGCCAACCAGCTTCGCTTCACGTACAGGGCGTCATCCCACCCGTGCAGCACCATGTTGTAGTTCGCGTATTTCTCCAACGGCAGTTGGAACGACATGTCCGTGAAGATGGCGTCGCTGTCCATCCACCAGATCCAGTCCACCTCTGGGTGCTTCCGCATCAGCATGTGCGTCAGGAATACCTTCACCCACCACAGTGTCATGTCGTCATCAATATTGTCCAGGTTGTAGTAGATCTGGATGTCATGCAATCGGCAATAGTCCATTTTGTTCTTGATGGCCTTCAGAAGCATCTGATCTCCCCGTTGGTTTGGACAAGATTTTGGGTGTGAGCTCGTCACCAGAAGGATGCGAGGACCAGGATCACGTTTTGATGAAGAACTCGAGTAATACTGATCATCATCATCATCATCACCATCATTACGATGCAGATCTTCAGCTGCTGCTCCTACTGCATTACTTGATCTAGTATTCTTCATCAGCTTTGCCTTGGTGATTTCTTCACGTTGCTCATCCCAGTTCTCAATTCTGGGTCCAAATTTGGTGAACTCCTGGTTTGAGTTGAAGACCTGTTGCATCTCGGCGTCTATCTCTGTGAAAAGTCTCTTGACATCCTCATCCATTGGTGGTGCTTGATAGACTTCTTCCGACGTGATTTCCTGAATCGCGTCAGCTTGATCAATGACTTGTTTCTCCAGCTCATGATCTGAACCGAATTTTCGAACAGCTAATTTCTGAAGTGTTGTTTCACCACGACGTTGTTCTTGATCGGGTTGTTCCGAATTTACGGCGTCCTTGAAGTCGATCTCGTAGCTTACGCTCCAGACAACCAGTATGCACACAGCAACCGCGGCGAAAACGAGATAAATACTCTTGGATTGAAACTTTTGCCGCAGCAGCTGCCCCTGCTGCTGCTGCTGCTGCTTGAACCCTTTCTGACCTGCAGAAGCGCGCAGTACCCTTCGGTACCAGGGCAGCTCCAGCCCTGCTTTTGTTGGTGATCCTTCTCTCCTCGTCATGGAGACTTAATCGGAAAACTGCTGCAGGAGGGCACTACTGTACAGCTAATAACAGCTAAATGCTCCTGGCGGTCTAAAACAACTCCACGACATAGAACGATCTATAATACCAATCTGAAGACAAGACGAATATGATTCATGCAGCAGCAGGAAATCACAAACTCCAGAACAAGTCATGACTTGTAACACACTCTTTGCTGCAGGCAGGAAGAAACTTCATATAATATGAGGTCTAGGTTTGAAAGATGTATGAATCGTGAAAGCACAATTGATGTGATCACTCTTTCAATTAGACGTAAGGATGAGTACAGCGCTGACCAGCTAGCTGTTCTCAACATGAAACAACACTATCACTACCCACATCAAGAATCCGTGCGCCCGCCTTTGCAGCCTTCTAGTACTGGAAAAGTCTACAGCACTAAATCATGTGAGTTCTGCAATCACCCTTGCAACTCCGAAGAACTCATCGGACTTGTACAAACTCTGGGCAATTAGTGCACTGGCCCACTCCAACTTTTTCACTTTTGAGTTGAATTGTGAATGAGGATCACTACAGAACTAAGTCTCTTGAAGATCTGCAAATGTTTCATGAGCAAAGGGATAATTAAGTCTTTTTGCGTGACAACAGCCGTCCCGCAAGCGTACCTGGTAGTATTCGATCGAACTTGCTGCCATCATGAATGTATCCTGCCTCCCTCGCTGAGTGTGCAAGCCTAGCTGTGCAGATCTGACTACCACGCTATAGACATCTTTTCATTAGGCTGTTGTGATCACAGATTCCCTGATCAGAGCAAAGCAGCTTTCCATTATGTTTTCCTCAACTAACTCTGATCACAGTCATCTCATACCTCTACCGATCAAACATTGACGAATTGCAGGAGCTTTGTGTCAAACTCTGACTCGCCCTACAATGAAATCTGTCGCCTGATTTTTTCATGAGAACACGTGTTCCCAGAGTTCTTAACATGTATTTTCAGACACTTGCAGCTCGCTAATGGAAAGCTACTGTCTCTTCAACTAGAAACAAGGCCCTATGTCAGTGGCTTTCAATAATTCTGCTATGATCATAGCAACCTAATGGAAAGAGACGCTAATGAAGTGCTACTTGCCTTGCGCGTTGCCGCTCTCCATTTCGTTCCGGCAACTACAGACGAATTCAAGCGCATCATGCACGACAGTTCGCCAGATTTCGAAGAAAAAAAATCCAAATTGCCAGAGTTTAATGGTAAGTTCTAGTAGGTACCCCCCCCACCCCCAAATAAAAATAAAAATAAAAATAAAAATCTATGTATATTCCTACTTTCATATCTAGTATGTAGCCAAATTTTGGCTAAATTATTTTGTGTATGATTGCCAATTTGACTAAATCACAAAATCCTTAAAAGAAACCCTGGCTGTGTGTCCCACAGGGAGAACTTACAGGAAAGAGACAATGTTCTGGTGTATTCCTGTACCATAGTTAACCACACTGGTTATGTGTTTCCTTAACCATCCACGTGCATCTACCGACCTGGTAGCCAACAAGTCAGATGGCTTCTTATGGGAACATGGCTGAAATTCAGTAGAGTTGGGGCAGGGCCCAGCTCCTGCTGCTGCTGCTGCTGCCTGTGTCCTCTGAGGGGCTACATAATTGGGACACAAGAGTTGTTGGGAAGTACTACTTGCCTTTTCCACTCATTTTAGTAACATGGGGACATTGGGGGAGGGGGAAGTAGGTAGGTACATACATACATGCCTTTCCAGTCATCATGGTAACATGTAGAGCACAGGGGGTAGGTAACTCAGTGGCTAAAAATGTTTAGTTGTTTAACATTTATCTCCTAAGATGGGATGGAAGTTCACTTGTATCTGTACTATATACTTTACCCTAGGTTTAGTTTCGTCATTAAATTATGTTTTAAATAGTGAAATGAATTTGTGTATATATGATTAAGTTGAGGTTTTGAACACTATCATAATTATCACAGGCTTCAATCTGAATGATTTTAACTCCTCATATGAGGGTATCATAGTAGATCACGAAAAAATAATTAAGAAAAAAAAAATTGAAAAAAATAAGTTTATTTATTTTTCCAACTTGGAAATTGACCCTAGGCTATGCTATCTATTTATTGATATGACAATATCATCCCTAAGATCGGATGGAATTCATTTGTGTCCTTATGTATCAATGATGGGACAATTTCATGTCCTAAGATTGTATTATACAGACTTAGCACACCAGGATTTCAAAAGCTTGGGGGCTGCCTGAAGGCTTCACAAGTACCTAACCGATTTCACTATGCCAGGCCATCAGGTTACAGCAGAAAAAAAATTCATGGGGTAAGGCCTTCCACTAAGGGCACTAATTGTTATAAGCTCCCTATAATCGCCTTTGGTCAAATCTGTAAGGTCCTCTATAAGGGTATAGGGAGCTTACAACCATTCATCTAGTAAGGGAGGTTGTTTGTATGTTTTGTCATAGTGAGATTTCCCAAACCAAGGCACCCCCTATCATGCTCTTGGTATGGTTGGAAAGGCCCTTGATGAGATTGGGTACATTGAGGTGGGTTCACAATGTTTAGACTTATTGTACATTGTACAATTTTGTCAGTTCAAATCATAATGTTAAGTAAATTGGGGTGTGCTCTATGTAACATTGGAAGGTCCTTGATGAGTAGTGTTTTGTGGAGATGATTTTGCAATTTTTCAACCCAAGTTGTAGGTAATCTTGAATTGCGAATTTATGTCAAAATTTTATTTATTTTTGTTGAAAATTGAATTTCAGCATTACACCTTAAGAACGAGTACATTATACCCTTTCAAAATTCATTCAGTATTACTATATGTGATAACAACACAAGACACACTGGTAATATACTCAAAATGGGAAAGCTTACCTTGTGTGAAAACTTGTTGAAACGAATTACAAATAGTAAAAGTCCCTGTCAAGCAACTACAATGATGCAATGATACGGGTATTGCCACAATTATGGGTGAGTGCTTGAAGGAATTCATGTGCAATGTTGGAACTAGTCTTGACTGGCTATTGAGAAAACACTTGATCATCAACCCGGTTATGGATAGACTACTAATTGATTGTTAATTTATTTGAAAACCAATAGATAATCTACCCACTTAGTACATATTACTCCAAGAACCAGCAAGACCTTTATGGGTCAGGTATTGAATTTTCAACTTTTAATAACCTACCTAGATTATTGGAATTTCATCTACATAAGTTATTAATCCTGAAATCCTAAACATATTTATAATAAAAAACATAAAAATAGAAGAAAAAAAAACCTTATAACCTACCCTACCTATGTAATATAACCAACAGTTCTCAAGGTGGGTATTTGAGAACCGATCCTGATACATAATTCATAGTAAATTCCATTTAAAGGCCTATGGTACAATGCTGGATATGTCAAATGGCATGAGACTTCCAAATTTTCTCAAACTTAGAATCAAATTGAACTTAGAATTGGATGCTTCTTCACATTTAAAAAAACTCTTTTTTTAAAAGGTACAAAGAGTGTGTCTCAAGACTTGGGGTCCAATTCGAGCGTTCAATATAAAAAATGTGTGATTGAAATGTGAAAGGATTAGGTTCATCTTTGGTCCTTTTTTTTCCGCCCCCCCATAGTTTTTTCTATTTTCTTAAAAAACTTAAAGCTTGAGCACCAGGAATTTGGCCTCCCCGTAAAGAGTTATGCATCCCTAGCTGCTACTGGTTACTATATTGTTGATCAAAGTTTGACAACAACCTCAAATGCACATCAAAAGCAAGATAAAGAGCAGAATATATGCCTGTGGAAAAGCTAGTCCTGCACAAGAAAGACAACAGTGCATGTCCAACAGAAATGCAATCGTTCAGAAAAGAAAATCCAAATATTCTTCGACAACCATCACCTGCAACCTCTTTCTACTTACCTACCTACTGTCTTTACCCATGCAATTCATGAATGGGTTTCTGCCCATGTCGGCACCAAACCTATTTGGCAAATGACAAAGGAGTTCCAACTGGAGGGGTGTATTTCAGCAATGATCAAATATCAGTAATTATTATTATTATATACACAGCTATATTCCTTCCTTGTGCTTTTCCATGCAACGTAATGTTATGAAAAAAAATAAAAAATTGTCTTTCTGCTGAAGCAGCAGTAGCAAAGGTACAATTGGGAGATAATGATTTGAATTGAAAAAACTTGTTCACAATAAACATACTGTAGGAACTTGGAGCTTCAGCACAAATTTTATTATTGTCAGAAATGATGAATTTTTTTTAAAAAAAATTTCACAGGAAATTTTTTTTGTGTGAAGAAAAATGAAGAATTTTTTGGAAATATTCTGAGAATATTCTATTCTCGGACTGGAATCTTCAATATTAATTAATTAATTATTCGACAAATGTGTACTGAAGCCGCCCCTGTACTATAGTAGTCAGGGCTTATTTTACTTTAGAAGGACTGAAATGAGCTCTACATATCAGTCACCTAATAATTTTGACTTGGATGTTTGCACTCTCTGAATCTTTCTTTCCAGATATCGATACAAATAAAACACTGTCAACAAATATTGCAAGATTGTACAGGTTTCCCAGTTGTTAGACTGGTTAACTTCATTAAAGAATTCAATTTGTCAAAAGAAGTGCCTACTATTGACTTATAAGCCCCAATTCTTATACTCACTAGTAACTAACTACTAGCCTTTTTTTTTTGCCAAAATTTTGGACTTTTTTTGGGTTTCAAATTCAATGATTTTTTGCAAAAGCAATTGCCAAAAATTAATTTTTTTTCAAAAACCAGTTGGAAATCGCCAGATTTCTACACATGCTAGCCAAAAATATACAAGAGTTTTTAATTTTCACTTTCATATTTTGTTAATCACCAAATTTGGCTAAATCGGCTTATGGATGATCACCAACTCCTCTACATCACAAAATAAAGAAAATACACACTGCTCACTAGTGAACCACTCACAAGAGGTCAACTGGATTTTTATTGTATGGGCAGTCCTTGCAACTGTCGGCCCACAGGCCATCACATGGCTGCCCACATCTTTAATGTTACACACCTTCATATAGTCCCATGTGGTTTACCAATGCAGCATTCTTCATGCACACACGCATATTCTTCATCATCGTATAACATGCATTTGACATCTGTTCCATGTGTGCATCCTTGAACATTTGTGAGTTCAGATTTCATCTGTGTACATTATACACATCCTTTCTATGGATGTATCCTTGAACATCTGTGGGCGCAGCCTCTGGGGGAGGCAGCTGGGTCACGGTGTGAACAGAATTTTTAATCTGAGTTTGACAATTTCATGCACTGGGCATAAAAGTGGCTTCATAAAGTCTCAAAATTGCCATAAAAAAAAAGCCCGAAATTGGGTTTGAGCTTCCCATATTGGGCCACTAGTTGATCTACTACCATTGTTTCATAGTTCAATTGTTTGAAGAACGGTGCTCTTGGAAAGAGCTACAATTTGCTGGTGATGGAATATGCTATAATTATGGGTCAGTTTTGTAAACATGTCAGAATTATAATACATGTGAGTAGTAGCCTAGGTACTCAATATCTTTTCCAAGTGGAAGTTCATATTCCAAATTCAATCAGTGTTACATACCCATCAGCAACTAGCTTCTAGAACCCATTAACCATGAGTTGCCTCATAAGCCAAAGATGGCTTTTTCAGGAATTTTAAATCGATTTAGCAAGCAAATATACAATTCTTTTCCGTAGCATATTGGCTATGGAGTATGGGTATAAGGTTCAAATGGCATGATCATATACAGGAGATCACAGCAGCATAATTGATCTGGATTAATCAGATCTGGACCCTCTTCGTAGCTCTGACAATTGCAAAGTCATATGATGTCGCGTTTGTATCTGATTTATTTTGATGATTGTTTGACTTTTTCGTTGTCTTGTAGTCCATAATAAGCTGCAATAATTAGGAAGGTGTTTGGCGTCTTGAAATTGACACTGAAATGTCTAATAATGTCTTGGGCAACTCCTGTCCACTAAAACAACTTGTCCACTGTCAGAAGGTGCCAATAAAGTGTTAAATGTCATCATCTACCAAACCATTGAGCTTCAGATTTTTGTCGCAACTCACCCATGATCTTCACTTCAAATCAAGCAGTTGGTTTATTTGTCTGATTGACTCATTCTTAGATTTCCGAGCCTTTCACAATCAGGGTGGTGGGAATTTTTAAAAGCCTCCAAGAGGCTCCCAGATGTGTTGTCTAAAAAATGAGAAAATATGTCCAAAAGAAATCACTGGAACTTACAAATAATTCTGCAATATATCTTCTTTCATTTTGTTGGGATACTTACTACACTTAATTGATAACCTAAATTGGAACCACACCTCTAACCTATACATCCAGCAACTAGCTTGTTTTGGAAAGGTTTACATGAAACTTGACTGGAGGTTTCACCAAAGTAATAAACTAGTTTGATATTAGTGCAACTCCGCCTGTGCTCAGTTCATGACCCTGCAAAGCATGTGGGTTTGGCTCAGCTAAATGGTTTTGGCCAAGCAATTTTGCTTAATACCTGCTAGAGAAGAGTGCAATAAATGTGATCTGACTGGTTCTCCCTGTTTCTGATTGGCCAATCATAGTGACTGGTCCAGGTGGTTTGCTATTAGTAGTCTCCCACTTATTTGCAGTCCCAGTTTTAGTTCTGTGGGTCCCCTCCAAAACATTATATAACTAAACTCGGATGGGAGAAATATTTGTGTAGGTCACATAATCAGCACCCCATACTGAGCACTAGTGGAGATTCTCTTAGTCTCCTCCCTACTCCAACCCCTAAATAGCGGGCATGTTCTGGTGGTTTTCAGAGAACACAATTGATCACACTATGAAAAATTCTTAAACTTACTCGGTGGCACATTAGAAAAGTAAGTCATCCAATCAATCACAAGTGGATTAGCGATAGTAAGTGCTGCCCACCTTTATGTTTGAATGCATCAAGTGTCTCCAACAAAAAAGTCATGATCAAGTGTCACTTTTGATAAATAAAATTTGTTGAAAACACTTTCTCACAATGAAGCACATGCATCATAAGAATCTTTTGCTTAAGGGTCATAAGACTTCAATGAATGAACAAACATAACAGTGTCATCTCAACATATTCTGGAAGCCTTATGAAGAGGGAGTAAGCTTACAGTTTGGGGGAAGAAGCATAGCTTAGCCATACCTTCCCATTTGCCACTCAAGTAACATTTTGCAAAATTATTGTTTTGAAAATAGTGAACTCAATGGAGCATGTCATAATGGTCCGACTAGTCACCACAAGTTGTTTTTTAAAGTTGTATGTGTCATGTCAAAATTTTGAGTCTCACGAGAAATGTAGTTTTTTAAGCCCAACAAGTTCTGTGACCCTTTAGATTTTCAGACTGTGAGTACGTTCGCGTACACATTTTATATTATGATGCATGTCATTTAGCAAATGCTTGCCATACTTTGTCAATCATGAGCCTTGCATCTGAGTTGTTATAATGAGGAGAAGTGGGCGCTGACACACAGGCAGTTTACAAATGTAGTTAAATTTCTGTTTTTTTGTTCTGATTAGAATCTCAGGACTTCCTCTGTGTATAGAGTTAGATAACTGAGCTGACCACATGCAAAACTTACCCACCCCTTCATAATAATTCCTGTAGTGATCATCATCCCCTCAATAGGGTTTTATTTTTTTGGCGAAAAATTGTCAAAAGGCAACACCTTACACAAGTGAGGAGCCTACAACAAGCCCATGCTAAAACCAAGGGGCTTTATTCTGATTTTTTGGCCTAATACCACTACCACTTAGTGGCTGATCATCACCTTGTGGCAAACCTTAAACCCTAAATTGCAAATCTTTCTCGCAACACCAACCGTTGTTCACTATCCCCACTATCATTGTGACTAATTTTTTCATCATCTTGCATACCTCAATTTTGTCTACTTCACCAGCAAGTGGTAATGCAATGAAGGCTAATTTGTCAATACTACTTTTACAACTATATTTTAATTGGTAGGGTTACCTTTAAATTCTTATGGGATTCCATTTTGTAATGTCATTATTTAGTTATGGAGTAATGAGATGATCAAGAACAAGATTATGGAATCAGTATTCAACTACTTTCAAGGATTGTTAGATGGGATACAGGAAAGGAGAATGCTTGCAATTTGAAGCTTTGCGTTGGAGTTCATCTTCAAGCTTCAAGGTCAAATTTCAGATTTTTAAAGTGTTGAAGACTTAAAGTAAATTACAACCTTTGAAGTTTTTAAGAAGTTCTTAATTGAAAGTTTTACACTTTCTATGTTCATTGTGAATTGCAATTGATTGAATGATTTTCTTTTCAATTCTATTTTTTATTCTTACACTTTTTTATTTCTTTGTATAATTGATTCGCTTTGAGTGTTGATTTTGTACTTTTTGTCATTAGAACCTACATCCTAGCCCTAGGGTTTTCAAGTGTTGAAATTTGTGGTACTCATGATCTTGTGAATTTAGAGTTTAAAAATTCAATGCAATATAAGATTTTAAAGTTTTTTGTCTACATTTTGTGCTTCTCTTCAATAGCAACTCAATCCAAGATTTTTCTAGTTTCGTTCATATTTTGTTCTTCTCTAAATAGACTCTAAATAGTGTGACTCCATGTCCCCAAGGGGTTTCAATGTCTTGACTTGAATTGTTGAAGTAAGTTTACTAATTTTTCTAATTTCTCCTTAACAAAGAGGCATCATATTCCCATTGCATTAGGGCCAATATCAATGGTTGTTTGTGATGATCAAGAAAAACATTCCCTATTCACTTACGTGAATGTTGAAATGAACTATAACAATTTACATCCTTGCCCAATCCTCAAGTTTTCTAGCCTTCAAAATTAGGTTCTACCCCTTGAAACACAACATATGTTGGAATAGTGGCTAGATTTCATGATGCACGAACGGTTGCATTGTTGGATAAAAAATGTTCAATGATTAAATTTGGGTGTCAAGAAGGTTTGTAGATTGTGGCTGTGTTTTTCAAGTATGCAATTATTGATGCATGAAGTGAAAGGTATCCCATGGGGAAAT
>Ga0116230_10003686_pt1 | contig 14978 bp, 11 predicted proteins | sample S1TSphfallax_3_FD_88678 | JGI IMG/M metagenome (GOLD analysis project Ga0116230, IMG submission 88678) | Host-associated microbial communities from peat moss isolated from Minnesota, USA - S1T2_Fd - Sphagnum fallax MG | ecosystem: Host-associated > Plants > Peat moss > Unclassified | place... | reverse complement strand
TGCCTTACGGGTGCGATATTTTCCAGATTGTTTATCATGCCATACATATTGGAGTCATTGGCCGCGCAATAATTGGCTACTATGACCAGGGCGGCAAAAATAGCGACGCCGCCAAAAGCATAGGCATTCATATAATTTGTTGCTGCCATATACTCGGTCACACCAGAAAGTTTGGCAACCAGCCAACCCGTCACAGGAAAAAGCACCTCACCAATAAAAAGCGAGACCGCAAAAGACCAGGCGAGGTAACTTTTTTTGACTTTGCTGTAGCGCCAGTAATCGGCCTCGTTGCCCCACACTCCAAAACCAATGACAAAACTGGAGACTATAGTCAAAGCTTGCATAAATGAAACATGGGAAGGTGCGGCCAGTGTCGCAACTGTGCACGTTGGCGCGGCTTTGAAGAACGTCAGCATCACCCAGCCGATTAAAAGCGGTGCGGCAAAATAGCGGGCAAAATTGGCAACACCCTGAAAGCCAAAAAAGTTATTGACCGCCATCACCACAGATAGTATCGCCGCAAAAATCGGCACAGACCAGTTGAGGTTAAATAAGCCCTTGAGGGCATCGGCAAGCAAAACTGCGTCAAGAGCATACCAGGCCAGCATCAACCAGATGGCGTGAAAAGAGGCCAGTCTCGTCCCCCATAGACCAAAAACCTGCCTGGCCAAAAGACCATATGTGAGACCGCTCTTTGTCCCCATCCAGGATGCCGGTAAAGAGTAGAGAAGCAAAAGCAAGCTGCTCAAAAGAGAGCAGCTAATCACCTGAAATAGACTGAGCCCTAGCTTGTACCACTCAAATCCAACCAGAACGGTTGGCAGAGCGGTCACCATTGTGATCCACAAAAGTGTCATGGTGACCGGACCGCGACGCTGCTCTAAAGGCACCGGCTCATGCGCGAAGTCTTCCCCGTGGACTGATGAAGCATCAGCCACAAGATCCGGACCGGCAGATGTACTGGTCTCACCCACAAACACCCTCGGCCGGTTGGATTATTTTACAATCGTGTCCAAGATTTGCAGCACTCTTTGATCATCAGGATCGAGCTTGAGAGCATTAGCAAGCACTTTACCAGCTTCGGTTTTTTCACCCATCAAATTAAGCACACGGCCCAGGTTGTAATAGGCATTTTCATAATCGCCGCGTTGCGAGATAGCGATTTTGTATTCTTCAACCGCCGCAGTATTATCGTTTACGGCAGCCAGCGCATTGCCCAGCACCACATGATAGATTGGCTGGCTTTGATCGATGGCAACGGCTTTTCTAGCTTCATCGAGAGCTGGTTGAAATTTCTTTTGATCATTCAAACAAACGCTCAAATTAGAGTGAGCCTGAGGCAATTTGTCATCAAGCTTGATTGCGGTGCGAAGCTCCTCTTCGCCGCCTTTGGCGTCGCCATTTTGTCTCAATGCCCAGCCCAGATCATTGTGGGCAATAGCATCATTGGGCTTTTCGGCTACGACCTTACGGCATGTCTCGATTGATGGTGCGCCTTGTGTATTTTTTTTCCACATCCCGGCGCGCCCATCTTTAGATTCTTCAGCGGCGGTGCTTTTTGCCAGCAGAGGATTTGATACACCGGTAAAAGCAAGGGCCACAGCCAGTGCACTACATACGGTGAGCGATACAGCTTTAGACAGAGCGCAATTATTCATTTGTTTTTAGACTTCTTCTCAAAGATGGGACGATAGACAAATCAAGATTTTGGCAAATGAAAATTGACCGGCTCAGGTAGACCTGGCGCTATCCAACTTAAATTTGCAGGTGAGAGTGTAGCAGGACAGTCCCACCCACGTAAGTGTGCTCGCTTAAGCTAGCCTGCTTGAGACACTGACTAGCCTGGCGGCCCTGTAAATGTCCAGACACAGAGTGTCAGCCCAACAGCTACGCCCATCAGGGCAAAAATAAGGGTTTCAAATACGTTCTTTGCATCTTCAAAAGCCTGAACAGTAAAGATAGCGCCCCCACCCATGAAGACCAGACCGACTATAAACATCAATCCACGCTGGATAAAATCTTCCACAGCTTCGCCTCCTAAGTGCCAGCGCGGCTTGGAGGCACGCTGCGCAGAGCCAGAATAGCCACAAAAACGCCGACAAAACCGACACAGATGAGCAAAAGCTGCAAAATTTTCTCGTCTTTTGCCTGTCGGACCTGAATGAAGCGCTGTTTAAGAAATCGCCTTGGACGGGTAGGTAAGCGGTCGTCGTCCAGCCGATCAAGCAATTCTACGTTGCGCAGAGGATTGAGCACAGTGCCGCTGGCGGCCAGGCCGGCATCGTCGGCAGTGGGCGCTGGCGAAGCATCTATGGGCTCGCCGACAGAAACGGCCGGCGCAGGAGCCTTTTGCACAGCCACAGCCTGATCCTGCGCCGCAGCCCCACGCCCGGAGAGCGTCAACAAAAAGCTCAATGACATGGTCAGAAGTTTGCCCTGGTTGACCCGGCACACTTTGCGGTCAATGTTTATTTTTGCGGCTTTGGCTGACATTGGCGTAAGTTGTAAAACAACAGGTGAAGTGTACTTATCTCTCGGCCCAGTTCTCTATACTAACAGGCATACGCCTTCTGCCCCAATTACCTTTATCGCTGCCAAACACACCGGCAATTTGGCCGCCGCAATTTTTGCAGAGGTTACCGTCCAGGTTATAACGTCCCAACTCGTACCAGTTACGCTCGATCACAATCTTTTTGCAAGACGGACAATAAGTACTCTGGTGCTTTGTATCATCTACATTGCCAATATAAACATATTTGAGTCCATGCGAGAGGGCAATTTTACGAGCCCGCAGCAATGTTTTTTTGGGCGTGGCCGATTTGTCCAACATACGAAAATCAGGATGAAAAGCCGTGAAATGCAGCGGCACATCCGTGCCAAGCTCTTTGACAATCCACTCGCACATCCGTTCAAATTCGTCACTGCCGTCGTTCGCGTCAGGGATGACCAGATTCGTAATTTCAAACCAGACATTGCTTTGGTGTTTCAACCATTTAAGCGTATCGAGCACCGGCTCAATGCTTGAAAGAGTAACTTTGCGATAAAACAGATCGCTAAAAGCTTTGAGGTCGACATTGGCGGCATCCATAACCGAGTAAAACTCGGGCCGCGCCTCCGGCGTGATATAACCGGCAGTCACGGCAACAGTTTTGATGCCCAACTGGTGGCAGGCTTTAGCTGTATCGATGGCATATTCAGCCCAGATAACCGGGTCATTATATGTAAAAGCAACCGAAGCACAGCCCAAATCGGCGGCGGCTCGAGCAATGGCCTCAGGTGTAGCGCTTTCGCTCAATTTTTCTATCTCGCGAGACTTACTGATCGACCAGTTTTGGCAGAACTGGCAGCCCAGATTACAGCCTGCCGTACCAAATGACAGAACACTGGTGCCGGGAAGAAAATGATTTAGTGGTTTTTTTTCGATCGGATCGACACAAAAGCCAGTGCTACGTCCATAAGTAGTCAGTTTCATCTGGCCGCCCAGATTTTGGCGAACAAAGCAAAAGCCCCTGTCTCCGTCTTTCAAGACACAGTGCCTGGGGCACAGATTACAATCGATGGCGTCTTGCCCCTCTGACTTTTGCCAGTAGCGGCCATCAACTATATAGCGGTCCTCGGATATGCTTTCAACCATTTGTCTTAGTGCGCAGCCTGATTTGCTAGTCTGGGGACAATTTCAGTATAGCCAACCATAAGAGAAAAAGCCCGCAGCATGGCCCCCGGGGGCCGTCCCCGGAGCCCTGTCAAAAAGATTTATTAAATGTGGACCCGGGGAGTCCGAGTTTGGCCAGGTTTGCATATACACAAAAACACTTCCTATCGGCGTTGCCCATTAATATTTCGGAGTCTTTAAAAGCCTGTGACAGATGTAGCACCAGTCAATGACGCCAGCAAAGCCAGCCAGTCCAGCGCTGCGGCCCCTGCCGACGCTTCAAACAAACTGGCGGAGGACCTGAAAGGACAGACTTCGCCCAAGCTGGACAAACAGGCCGAAGCCAAAAAGGACGCGCCGGCACCTGCCGACTCAGGCTTTGATCTGGGATCTTATGTAAGCGGAGCGCTAGATTCGGCTGGACAAGCCTTGACTAAGATGGCCAGCTACCTGCCAAATTTGCAACTTACTTCTGGTGAAAGCTCAAAAAATGAGGCGGTTCAATCGCAACATACAACCGATGCGGTGGTCACGGCACTGGCTAAAGCCAAAGAGTCTGGCGGCAACTCTGCCGGGGCAGCAAAAGACAGTAATCTCGATCTCAAATACATGAATGACACAATCACTCTAGACGACTTACTAAAAAGTCAGGGTTGTGGTAGCACCAGCAAGAGTTGCACAATCTCTCCTGCAGCCAATATGACCGGCGGTAACTCCGGTGCCGACTATCTGGCAGGCATGACCGTAACTAAAGCAAAAGCGACTACCACCATGGGCGGTTCACAATCAGAATTGCAAACACTGATTGGAGACAATGGTCAGTTTGCAAAATTGAGTGGGCTCTTCACAGCTGAGACCGGCGTGGAAATCAAAGCTTCTCTAACATCTGATACAAAAGCCCCGCCGCGCAACAGGGTTGAACGTCCTAAAGACGATGAACGTGTAGAAAAAACCGCTAGCGGTTACAGACTTATGGACAAAAATGGTGCAGTTGATGTTGAGCGCAAGGGCGATCTTTCAATCAAACACAACACAGATGGCAGCACCAGTGAATTAAACACAAAAACCGGAGAAGAAATACGGCGCGGTGCTGATGGCAAAATACAGTTTAAGCGCCTAGTCAACGGCGACATCGAATATCCGCTTGACGGGAAAGGCGACCGTATAACATTTTCCCATGATGGCAAACAGGTACGTGTCCTCAATAATGGTGTGGAAAAAACATATGATATAAGCAAGGGTCGTTTTGATTTAGTCACCAGCGATACTGTAATCCAGGCCAGCGACAGCAACCTGCCAAACGGCCAGGATCTTGTTAACAGCATGGCCTCGATCATGAGCGGCAAATATACGATTGAACCAATGAAAAATGGTATGAAAGTCGTAAACGCCGATGGAAGCATGATTGCCGTTGCCAACGATGGTACCGGTACCATCAGCCTGGATAAACACTCGACTATGGTCCGCCGGCCAGACGGCCACATAGAAATTTTTTACAACGACAACAGACCGGCTGTACTTTTAACCGACGCCCAGGTAAAAAAATTAACCGCTGATCCGGCTGTCGGCAAAAATCTCAAAGAAGCTTTTGAGGCACTGCGCAACTTCAGTATCACCGGCATACTGGAAAAAACAGGCACCCATGGCACGGCTCGCATTGCTAAAATAAATGGACTGCTGGTAGGTAGTGTCAATGGTGTGCTAGCGACCAGAACAGCCGATGGCAAAGTCGAAGTCGACGATACCAATAAAAAAGAAAAAACAACTGTCGATCCCCATCATCTAGTGATCAATAATCCCGAAGGCAAAGTACTGGCTCAGTTAGGTATCACAGGCCAGGGTGTAAATATTGAGGGCACCGGCATCAATATCCGCAATGGTGTTGCCACAACCGAAGATGGTACGGTCTATGGTCCGGAAGGCATCCACTTCGCCGACGGCACCGACTTCCGACTGGATGGCGGTATAACCGACAAATACGGTACGACTTTCAATCCCAGCGGCGAAATCATCGCGCCGGGCAAAGGCTCGGGTTCGTCCTCTTCCGACAGTACAGAACAACACGAAGAACAGGCAGCCCATGCCAAAGTAACACAGGCTGAAGGTATGGCCGCATCGATTGCCGGTCATATCTCCAGTGGTCACGCCACCGCCGGTGAGATCGCTGCCCTTTACGGGGCGCTGGACAAATTGACCAATCTGGTCGGTTCTCTGGCGCAATTTCCCGATGCCGGCTTGATGGCAGCAGCCCTGATGGCTAAAGATGCAGTTTCCGGCTCAATCGAAATAGCTTATGCTTCACTCAATACAACAAGAGAAAAAACAGAAGAAAGAGACAATATGACGACCGCGCCCCGGAGCAATGCGATAAGCAACAACCGTGTCCTGGCCGCAGTCTAAAATTGTTTCGAGCTTTAGAGCAGCATACTAATCGGCAAAGCCAAATTTCTTCATCACCATATCCCATTGCCCACGCGCACGGATGACCAGCTCGGCCACTTCACGCACAGCGCCGTCACCACCATTGGCTTTTGTCACATAATGGGCTCTTTCAATGAGCTCGGGGCGAGCATTGCCTACTGCTACAGCAAATCCGCAACGGCGCAGCAATGGATAGTCTGGAAAATCATCACCAATAAAAGCAACACTTTCATCAGTCAAATTTTCTTTTTTCAAAATTTCTTCGTAAGTAGCCTCTTTCTCCAAAAAGCCCTGATAAACATACTTAATATTGAGTATGCGGGCCCTTTCCGTCACTGCTTGTGAATCACGACCGCTGATTACGCCGGTATTTACACCGACAAGATTGAGACAGTGGATGCCGGCGCCATCTTGCGAATTAAAGCTTTTAAATTCTGTAGGTTTGCCGTCCGGACCGGGGAAATAGTAAAGATTGCCGTTGGTCAAAACCCCGTCCACGTCCATCAAAATCAGCTTGACTTTAGCGGCTCTTGCCATCACTTCATCTTTTACTGTCAGCGTGCTTTCCATCGGACATCCTTTTAAAAACCCTGATTAATAATAGCCCACAGAGGCTCAAATTATCAGTAGCAACAGCTCCAACTTGTAATGCTTGTAATGCTTAAATAGCTATGGAAGGATCCACTTGGGGCTTGAGTAGGCCCGACGCTGTAAAGAGGGAGCAGGCCAATGAGTAAGGAAGACAGATTCAGCGCCTCCGCAGAATCATCAAAATTTTTCAAAGGCGCAGTAGCTCTTTTTAGTGTCCTTGATGTTGAAAAAGTCAGAGCCGATGAGACGGCGGCAAACAAAGCTGCTGGTGGCTCTATAAAAACTTTTGCCTTTGCCACGGCACCGCAAATTTTATCCGCCGACACTGTCATTGCCGGTGGTGGCATGGGCGGAGTGGCGGCGGCATTAGCACTGGGGTCCGACTACAGTGTCATACTGACCGAAGAGACAGCCTGGCTGGGAGGACAACTATCGGCGCAGGGAGTGGCGGCGCTAGACGAAAACAAATATATCGAGACGACTGGTGGTTGCGCCAATTATTTAGAGATGCGCACAGCTATCCGAAATCATTATCAAAATACCGGCAATCTCACAGCCGAAGCAAGCGGCGATCCTATTTTAAACCCAGGCAAATGCTGGGTTACGAGACTTAGCTTTGAACCAGAAGTTGCGCTTCGCGTCCTCGACGATATGCTGGCGCCGCAAATTAGCGCAGGCAGTCTCCTGCTGCTGAAACGGACAAAACTAGTCGCGGTACATCTGGTGGGTGACGATAACGTCGAACATCAATCGGGTGACAGCGCGCACATAGACGCGCTGCTGGTGGTGGATCTGGACAGCGGTAAATTTATAGAGTTGCACTGCCGCAGAGCAATCGACGCTACAGAGCTTGGCGATCTGATGCCCTTAGCCAAAGTGCCGTATCAAGTAGGATCAGATTCTCGCTGGATCACGGGGGAAGCCCATGCTCCAGAAACAGCAAATCCCGACAATGTGCAGGATTTTACTTATCCATTTATCCTCACATATCACGCAGGCGAAAATCACACAATTGCAAAACCAGCTGACTATGACAGTTTTGTCAGTGCTGGCAAATTTTCTTTTGATGGCTATAAAATGTTTGAAGAAACAGACGATGTTACGCTCAGTGGTGTAAAACGACATTTGCTGCCATTTTGGACCTATCGCCGATTGATCGATAAAGATGTGTTTAAACCCGGTGTTTATCAATCCGACATATCAATGATCAACTGGGACAGCAATGATTTACGCGGCAAAAATATAATCGATAAAAGTCCAGAAACACAAAAACAATATCTATCACTGGCAAAAAGAGTGAGCCTGGGCTTCCTTTACTGGCTGCAAACAGAGGCTCCCCGAGACGATGGCGGCGCAGGCTATCCGGAACTTAAACTGGACTTGACTCTTTTAGGCACTGAAGACGGTCTATCGAAATATCCCTATATCCGAGAAGCACGCCGACTGGCGGCCACGCAAATAGTGACCGAGCAAGATATAGTCGAAGCTGACAATAAAGAAGCACGTGCAAGACTTTTTAGCGACAGTTGCGGCATAGGTCTTTATCCGGTCGATATACACGGCTATCAGGAAATCCCCGGAGCAGCGCAGCAAACAAAGCCTTTTCAAATACCACTGGGAGCACTGCTCACCGATTATTGCGCCAACTTTGTAGCGGCTTGCAAAAACATTGGTGTTACACACATAACCAATGGGGCGTATAGACTGCACCCGATTGAGTGGGCAATCGGCACCGCTGCTGGTGCATTGACCAGACTCTCTCTAGAAACAAAAACTCAACCTTTGCATATCGTGGAAGATTCTTTCGCCTTATTGAGACTGCAAATCGAGCTGGCACAATCGGGCGCGCCGATATTTTGGTTTGACGATATAGAAGCGGACAGTCAGTATTTTGTCCCGGCGCAGGTGCTGAGCGCGGCCGGTCTGATGCCTTTTGATCAAGACAGTCTGAGTTTTGCCCCAAACAAACTAATGACTGAAGAGGAAATCGAAGCACTGATCGCCCAGGGCGAGCAAAACTTTTTTGCTCTGGCTAACTGGCAAAAAGAAGCAAGCACGCTCCAGCAGCAGATGCCGCAAGCTAGCCGGGGCCAATTTGCTGAGGGGATATTTACAGTCCTGAACGCAGCTCTTCAAGCTGTTGCCACCACAAACGTCTGATTTCTCTGGCTGTAAATAGACAGAGGCTCGCCAAGAGCAATGTAGTGGGAGACTTCAACCATAATTCATGACTTCCGGGGTCAGGCTAGATATACTCTAGCAAATCCGCTTTTAACAGAGGACAATATATATTAGTCGCTTCTTCTGGATAAAGTAATGGCCAGCAAAAACCACTTGTCTCTCGATGATTTGATTGTGGCAGCGCCATGTGATGTTGCTTGGGAAAACATTGATACAGATGGAAGCTCCGAAGACAAAGTGCGCTCATGCCAGTCATGCAAACTAAACGTGTACAACGTCAAAAACATGAATGCAGGCGAGATACAAAGCCTCTTGCAGACCGATGCCGCACAAAATGGCCGCTTATGCATCCAGATTTATCGCCGTGCCGATGGCACACTCCTGACGGAGGATTGCCCCAGGGGGCTGGCCAGGGTGCGTCAACTGTCAACCAGACTCTGGAGCAAAGCAGCGGCCTGCCTGGCCGCTATTTGGGCCCTTGCTTCGGCCGGCTCCGGGCAGGCTGCTCTGGCCCAGGAACAGGGACAAACTCCGGGTCAGGACCAAACACAGACACAATCAACAAACCAAGCCGATAAGGCGCAAACCGCACCTCACAGAATCATGGGACGTATGATGCCGCCCCGGCATTTACAACCAAGCGGCCAGACACAGACCCAAAAGCAAAATCAAGATTGGCACACTACTGCCGAACAAAATATCAACGTCCATATGTCCGCCTTCAACTTATATCGTGAAGGGCAGCAGCAGGAAAAATCAGGTGATTTTTCCAAAGCGGCAAAAACTTACCAACTGGCTCTTACAGCCATGACTGGCCAAAAGCATGATCTCAAATTTCATCTCAAAATAGAAACTGCCCTCAGTCGTGTTAAGGCAAAAGCAGGCATGAATCAGTAATGAAGCAAAAAAACGAGCCCCGCAAGCTGCCACTCAACACAAAAGCCGACATTGTCAGCGCTCGTACCATGCCGGCCAGCTTTTATCGCAGCGCCGCACTCTATGAACAATCCCGCGATCAAATATTTGCCCGCTCCTGGCAATTTATTGGCGACACCGATACTCTCGTCGGATCTCCACAGGGCACTAATGTCGTACCTTACACCCTTCTTGCGGGATGCCTGGACGAGCCGTGCATAATCGTTCAGGACAAAGATAGCCAAAAACTAAATTGTTTCTCAAATGTGTGCACCCACCGTGGCAGCATCTTGGTAGACAATCCCTGCGCCGTCAGCACCATGCGCTGCAGGTATCACGGTCGGCGATTTGGCCTGGACGGATCTTTTATATCGGCACCAGGCTTTGAACAATCAGAAAATTTCCCATCGGCCCAGGATAATCTGGCGAAACTACCGATGGAAGCCTGGGGAAAGTTGCAATTTGCAGCTATCAATCCGGCTTTTGATTTGCACGACCTTATAGGCGACATGCAAAGGCGTCTAGATTTTTTGCCCTTGCAGGAGTTTAAATTGGCGCCGGAACTCTCTCGTGACTACGAGATAAAAGCGCATTGGGCCTTGTATATAGACAATTATCTCGAAGGTCTGCACGTGCCTTTTGTGCATCCTTCTCTTGCCACTCTCCTTGATACCAAAGCCTATCGCACCGAGCTTTTGCCCTATGGCAATGTGCAAATCGGAGTGGCCGCAAATGATGAAGACGCCTTTGATCTGCCATCCACATCGCCTGACCACGGGCAATTGATTGCCGCATATTATTACTGGCTTTATCCCAACATGATGTTCAACTTTTACCCCTGGGGTTTATCGATAAACTTAGTCATTCCGCAAAGTCATCAGAAGACAAAAGTACGCTTTCTTACATACGTCTGGCGTCCCGAGCTTTTTGGTAATTATTCAGTTGAGGCCATCCACCAGACCGAGCTGGAAGATGAAGAAGTAGTACACGCGGTCCAGCGCGGTATACAGTCTCGCTCATATCAAAGCGGCCGTTATTCCCCAACCTGGGAAGCCGGTGTCTATCAGTTTCATCAGTTGATTTCAAAAAGTTTGAGCTTAGAGTAAGCGCCTTGACTTTTAAAGCCTCTATCTCGTAGGATAAAAAACCTGGCAGCAACAGCCATTTCCTTTGGGATTTCAGAGATGGTAGGCGCTTCAAACTCTCTCTTGCATTGGACTCGGAGATCTAGGCAGAGAGCTAACCTTGCCTCGTTCTTGTTGGTATTTTCGATTGCGCTTCCGGCCATTGCCGAAACAGACACATCGGGAGCCATACCGCCGCTCCGCCCACCACAAGTTTTGCAGGGCAGCATAAGCCTGGATGACGCGCAAAATATCGCCCTCAATCAAAATCGAGACGTTCTGGAAGCATCGATAGAGATGCGCCGTAGCGAATCTTTACTTAGAGCCCTGATTACAACACGCTATCCAAAGATACTGGCTATTGCTTTTACAGGACAACAATTAACCAGCTACGAAGGCCACTACGTAAGAAACACTCTCGCTCTGCCGGGAGTTTTTGAACCGGTTACACAGCAGTATAGGCTCAGCCTGCAAGTGCGACAGGCACAAGCACAACTTCAAATTACACGCGAGCGCTTTCGCCGCGCAAATGGTCATGGCACTGGCTATTTTGGAATCAGAGTCTTTTTACCATTCCCATGCTTTTGTGCGTGTATTTTGGCATCACCCACACGCCAAAGAACCAGCTTATTCCTCAATGCAGTTATACCGGAGTCTTATATGTCAGCGGCGGCTTGACTGCCCTCTATATTGCTCTGGACCAGGGTGAGAGGCTGGACTGGTATAACAACGGCCTGATCAATGGTTTGCTTGTTTCAGGGGTACTGCTGTTATTTGCCGCTTTTTTACACAGGAGATTTACGCCCAATCCGTTCCTGGATTTGCGCTACTTGCGCACCAGAAATATCATGATTTTGGGCTTCTTAATTGTCACATTCAGAATGATTTTACTTCGGTCGGTTGCGGTTCTGCCCCAATTTCTGGAGAGAGTGCATCAGTATCGGCCACAGGAGATCGGCAACTTGCTGGTTCTTTCCCTGGCACCATATCTGGTTACTCTTCCAACCACTGCTTATTTTATGAAAAAAGTACATGTTCGCATCATTCTTACTCTTGGTTTTCTAATAGTCGGCATAATCAATTATTTTGACAGCAAAACAATCAGCACAGAAATCGGCAGTGATTTCATCGTGCAGCAGGTAGTCGGTTCAGTTGCTTTGTGCATGGTAGTTTTGGCCGTGATGTCCGGCACAGTCTTCGAGGGCAGACTGAGCGGTGCTTACAAAATCCCGGCTGGGGCATACTGCCAGGGTGCATTTTTTCAGATTGTCAGATTATTTGGTAGCGAAGCCTCGGCATCTCTGGTGCGCAGATTTGTCCAGATCCGAGAACATTTTTGGCATACAAAATTGGTTGCCAGCGTCGCCGCCAACAACCAATTTAGTGATAGGGTTTCACATCTGGCGGGAGCCCTGGCGCCTCAGGCCGCAGGTCCACTACAGAGTGCTGACACAGCAGCTGGCGTAGTGGCTAACTCTGTACAGGTGCAGTCTTTTATACTGGCAATCGACGACACTTTCATGATTCTTTCCAGCATTTCATTTATTTCTCTTGTGGCAGTCTTTTTGATGAAGCCGGTTCCTCTGCCGCATCAATTGCCAGACGCTTAATTCCTACTTTTTAAGGACTTCAGATCGATAACAAAGCGGTATTTGACGTCTTGCTTGAGCAATCGCTCATAGGCATTGTTCACATCGGCAATATCGATCATTTCGATTTCGCTTACGATGTTGTGCTTGGCACAAAAATCCAACATTTCTTGTGTTTCTGCCATACCACCGGTACCCGAACCAGCAAGACTTTTACGGCCCATGAGCAGGCTAAAAACATTTACTGGCTGAAGATTTTCGGGAGCACCGACTATAGTCAAAGTACCGTCTCTTTTAAGCAAATTGAGATAGGCATTTAGGTCATGATCGGCAGATACGCAATCGATAATTAGATCAAATGAGCCTTTATGTTTTGACATTTCATCAGCATTTTTAGACAATACGACTTCATCGGCACCAAGCTTTTTGCCGTCTTCGACTTTAGAAGGCGAGGTCGTAAACAAGACTGTATGCGCACCAAGTGCATGGGCAAATTTGACGCCCATATGTCCAAGACCACCCAATCCAACGATACCGACTTTTTTTCCGGGGCCGGCTTTCCAGTGCTTCAGCGGAGAATAAACTGTGATACCAGCGCAAAGCAGAGGGGCTGTAGCAGCCAGATCTATACCATCGGGAACATGCAAAACGAAGTGTTCTTTGACGACTATGCTTTCTGAATAACCACCAAAAGTAGGTGTGCCGGTATGTTTGTCCTGACCGTTATAAGTCTGGACCTGACCAGCACAGTACTGCTCCAGATGATCGTTGCAGTTATCGCAATCACCACATGCATCGATCACGGTACCGACAGCGGCAACTTCACCGACTTTAAAATTTTTGACAGCGCTACCCACCGCCGTAACACGGCCGACAATTTCATGACCAGGCACGATCGGATAAACAGAAAATTTCCACTCATCACGCACCTGGTGCAAATCTGAATGACAGACACCACAAAAGAGAATTTCAATCTGTACGTCGTCAGCTAAAAGCTCGCGACGGGGAATTTTAAAGGGTGCCAGTGCCGATTTTGCGTCCTGTGCGGCAAAAGCATCTACCAGTTTTGTTGCGACTTTGTTTGCCATCTAAATAAACTCCTCAATTAGACCAGTGTGCTGCGGCCCGGAACGGTCCTGCAAACTTCAGTATGCTCATCACCTAATTAAAACTCCCTGGCTCTATCAAATAAAGAGCAAATACTGCTCATTCATTGCCTAATCCTGCAGAGTCTACTGCGATCCGGCACCAGGCTGGACTTTGGTGCGCTCAATCGCAAGCAACAGTTGGCAAAGTGTAAGATGATTCTTAGCACAAGCCTTCAAAAAACTGAAATGCCCATTTATTTTGGGCTGCTATCGATACTTTGCCAAATCGGCGCCTAATTGGCTCATCCGTTATCGCAAAGTTTAAAATTCGCTCTATTTTTCTACCTCAACACCTTTCCAAAAAGCGACATAACCACTTATCTCTTTGGCGGCATCTTTGGGCTCTCTGTAGACCCAGGCGGCATCTTTATTTACATCATCGCCGACTTTAACCGAGTAATAGTTGGCCGTGCCTTTCCAGCTACACACACTGGTGGTAGCACTGTCTGTAAAAAATTCTTTTTTCAAAGAATCAGCAGGAAAATAAGTATTCCCTTCCACAGTCTTACAGTTATCGCTTTCAGCAATTACTGCGCCTTTCCATATTGCTTTGGGCATCGCACATCTCCTACAAATCGATCTTGAATAAATTATCATTGCAGATATTTTTTGGCTTTCGCCAATTAGTAAAGATTCTCCCATCTGACATCGATAGACTCTTTAAGGAAAAACTAGAACGAGAAGAGATATTCGAGATCTTCCTGCGTCAGTTCTTTGGCGACATTTTCATCGCCACCAATCACAAGGTCAGCCAGTTCTTTTTTCTTTTGCTGCAGGGCAAGTATTTTTTCTTCGACCGTGCCGCGCGTAATCAGCTTGTAATTAAATACATGGCGCTTCTGACCGATACGGTGAGCACGGTCGGTGGCCTGATTTTCAACAGCGGGATTCCACCAGGGGTCATAATGTATGACATAGTCGGCTCCGGTCAAGTTGAGACCGGTGCCGCCGGCTTTGAGACTGATAAGGAAAATCGGAATCGACTGATCGGCGTTGAATTTTTCCACCTTATCCAGACGATCTTTAGCTGGAGTTTGACCATCGAGATATTCATATGTATAGCCGGCTTTTTCAAGATCTTTGCGCAGGATAGAAAGCATCTCAACAAACTGGCTAAATACAAGGATCTTGTGACCTTCATCTATGATTTCACCAATCATATTGACAAAAGCATCACGCTTGGCAGACTGAGTTGTAACCGGCCCTTCCATATTTTTGAGCAAACTGGGATCGCAGCAAACCTGTCTCAAGCGCAGCAGGGCAGCCAGGACCGACATAGAAAATTGCGGCTTTTTATTGGCTTTAGAAGCAATTTCGCTAAATACTTTTTGTCTGCACTCATCAAGCACATTGAGGT
>Ga0116230_10003685_pt1 | contig 14979 bp, 10 predicted proteins | sample S1TSphfallax_3_FD_88678 | JGI IMG/M metagenome (GOLD analysis project Ga0116230, IMG submission 88678) | Host-associated microbial communities from peat moss isolated from Minnesota, USA - S1T2_Fd - Sphagnum fallax MG | ecosystem: Host-associated > Plants > Peat moss > Unclassified | place... | reverse complement strand
ATATGAAAGCATAAATCTTGAGCTCCTTGTCTTTTGTAAGATTCTTTTTGCAAATTTTGGGGATTTTTTTTTCTTCTTTTCGATTTTTTTCAAAAATTAAGGAATTAATCACAGAATATTCATTTTTGGAAATAGTTTTCACAAGATGAGGAAACTTGGCCAAAAAACAAAATCACTTGATGAGGGACCACTCAGGAGGAGGAGGAGGACCCATCATTAATTATCCATGCATGCTCCTTGTGGAGGACCAAACATTTGCAATGGGGCACAGTGCCATGGATTTGGATGTACTCTCAAATCTACCTTTGTCAACCAGCTGAACTTCCCTGGGCTTTTGTCCTTGGGGGATGTGATGAACATGAACAACTTTTTGCACACATTCCAAGTTTTCCCAACTCCTAATCTAATGGAAGTTGGAACTTGGAAGTGAGGGAATTCACCAACAACACAATCAATAATCATATTCTCTTTCTTCATCACATCACCAAAGGCCATGTTACCAGGATGGTTCAACACATAATACTCGCACCCTCGCCTTCTTCAGTAATGCCTCGTGTGAACTAATATTGAATCCATGAGTTGTTAAATTTGGACTCCAAGACCCTCCTTTTGTCTTAGTACAAGATCTTGACAATGTTTAAAAGCAACCCCAAAATAATTTGGAATTTTCCCCCATCACCATTGTAGGTGCTGGTTCACAAAGGGCCATGTACCAGGGATAATTATACATCACTTATAGCAGCTAGGATTCAGCGTTTTCTTTAAAAATATTTTCGAAATATTATCCCATGGATGGCTATTATTTTTTTTAAATTGGTGTATTTGTGATGATATTGGTGATATGCAGGAATTATAGAATTTCTTTAACATGGACAAATGATTAGTCACGATAACATCAAGAGTTCGCAGCATTTACAAAGCCTATGTGTGACTTATGGCTACGCAAACTAATACTACAGAGTTACTTGACAATGCACAAATTGCTATGAAAATCTATCATACCTTTGAATCACCTTGCTTGGGGGACTGTTTCATAAAGGACAAGTAAAAAACACACAAAAAAAAGAAGAAGATAGTAAGAACAAATAATTGCAACTAGATACAGTGATTGAGCACCAAAAACAAATAGAATAAAAAATTGTAAATAAAATAAAATGTATAACAACTCAAAAGATTGATCTTGAATAAAAATAGAGGAAATAATCAAAAAACAGGAGCAAATATAAGCACAACTAAAAACACTAATTGAACATTGAAAACAAGAAATTTATAAAAAATGCAACTGCAAGTTCCAACCAAAAACATTGATAGAGCATTCAAAACAAGAAATTTAGTGGAAAACAAGAAGAGCAACTGCGAGTATTAATTGGACACCAAGGGTAAAAAATATCAAGGGGAACAACAAAAACACACATGTTGATGAAATGTGTCAAGTTTATTTGGAAAGTAATAGTGAAAAATAACATTGAAAGCATTGCATTCTAGCAATCAACAATAGTAGAAGTGGTGCAATATGATGATAGCACCTTGAGACTTTAAGGAATTTCACCAAAAATTTAATTTATAGATATATATTCAAAATCTGGCTATATATATTACTAATAAAAAAACATTGGTAGGATCCCTAATATTACCACCTAAGTGACCAAAAAATCAAGTTCTTAGATTTATTTTTTTTAAACTTTTTTTTCATAAACATTAGTAACCAAAAATGTGTGAAAACTTAACTTGAAATTATGTTCAAAGCTTTTGACACTAAGTTTTTAAATTATGTATGAGTGCATCAAATGGGTGTAATCACAATAAAGAGTCCCACAATGTGTGGACATCCCTATAAAATCACAAAGGGAGCACAATAATTTTGATTATCAATATTTTTTGAAAATAGGCAAACCAATACTTGCACAATTTCAATGTTCAAGCTCTAATGGAATTTTTAATTTTATTTCAAGAACCATTTTGCATGTTTACAGGGCATATTCATAATCACAGTACCCAAAATGATAGTTTAACAAAAAAAAGACTATAAAAGACTATTTTGGATTTTATTATATTTATTATTTCATGATTATAATGGATTCGTATATGATTATAACTAAAATGATGTCATTTTAAATCTAATAAAAAATTCAAAAATATATTAGATATAATATAAATATCTTTTTGAGTCCTTTTAAATAATTGGAATCTTTGTTTTAATTGTAAATTTCATTTTAAGAAAATTAAAGTGTATTAATTTACATGGTGTCTAGTAAGTCCAATACGACTAAGGCCTACTTGAAAAGGTTTCAATCAAATACATGCACATGCAAGCTAGGAAAACTGACTATTAGGCTATAATATGTCTAACCACTTAGGACAAGAACAAGTAAAACACCTTGAAATACTACTATGTTGTCAAATTTACCAATTAATACAAAGATATTATGGCTCAAATAACCTCATATGCCACTAAGATTTGCTATGACATGAATAGGCTATGACCCTAAGCTATCACAAAGCTTGAAACGTGCCAAGTTTTAACATTAATTATGTTACCATGTTACCAATTTGTCGTTATGAATGGAAAATGCAATGCGAAATCATGCAACTATTTTTCAACATATTAGGTGACAAAATGGTGATCCCAACTAAACTCCAATTTTGTGTTTTTTCCATTGTAAATAAGAGTGAATTACGGTGAAAAGGAGTTATTAGATGACAACATTATCAATTTAATACCAACTTTACAAAGTTTTCTTCTTAATCATTGAAATATTTTGGGCAACCAAGGCACTATTATTGCCAAGCTTCCGCCTAGCTTCTCCTTCTCTACACCCACCAATGCCTACACTCATTTCAATGGATGCAACTATGACCTTCCACGTTCCATATTCCTGTTCGCCACCATGTGGTGTAACTACTAATGAAAATCATTATAATTTTCATGTTAATGGAAGTCAAACTAACTATTCCATGTTTTTTAAATTGTTGCACACATGTAGGCAAAATGAATTATGATGATTTCTTAATTCAAAAACCCATAAATTATTAGCAAATTTTGCTTAATGATGTGTTGCCATCCCATTTGTATGATGTCACGCATGTTTGTTCTAATTTGTATACCAAACATAAATAATATAAAATAATACAATATTAACATTAAGAATCTATAATTTTGACAATAATAACAACTTGATAAATTGGTTTGAAATCTCCAAAATCTCGATTGTAAAGTTCAATGACAATAAAATCGAATTAAGTTCAAAGGTGCAAGCTATTATATATGCAATGAATTAAAAATACTCACACATTGTCAATTTTATATGTATATTATATATGTATTCACACATGTATATTTTTTCATTCAAGATCGAATTATTATATTGGTTTTAAGTCGATGAAGCATAAAGTGACAAATAGAATCCATGAATTTTGAAATTAATATTATGTTTTTTTTTGAGACTTATAATTGCATACATCAATGATGTCAAGTTAGAATACAAAAACATCATGTAATAATTGTATTAGAAAAACCATTCAAATCGTGTCCAGTATAATATCATCTTGAAACAAATCTTTAAGTTTGGTAGAAGACTTCTTTTTAACACATTGTGATTGGTGAAATAATATTCAAGGGTGAACTTGGCAATGTGTAACCCAATGTACTTAATAGCAAAACATAAAATGAATCAATCAAGTGATTTACATTGATTCTCTCAATGAATACAAAATAATGATCATTGTAGAATATTGATATTATTTTTATAACATTGAGATATGATATATTTTTTCCTATTTCCACTTAGTGGTAAATTGGGAAATTATACCCATAAATTAATTGTGAATCACTTATAAAAACAATGTTGAACTTCAAATTCAACATTTTAACCCATTTCCACAAAAAAATATAAATTTAAAAATTTTAAATTACTTCATAATAATATAACTATGGAAATAAATAAGGACCATGGAAATCAAGTTGAATTCTGATATATTAATCCCAACTTAATATATGCTTTTATATATTAAATTCCATTTATATGTAATGTTATAATAATTCATCATTGTGTTGATTTGCATGATGATTTATTCAAATAATTTTGACAAATTTCAAAAGATCATGGCCATCCAACATTTGGGTACCTTTTTTACTTCAAAAGCAATTCCCAATTTTAAAAAGAAATATTATTAGTTAGCCTTACATTGCACAAATTTTTTTATTTGTAAAGTTTTTTTTTCAATTGATGCTTAAATTTTTTCCATTAAAAAATAATATTCTAAAATTGCTACCCAAATTTGCAAATAGGAATATAAACAACTTTTTATTAATTATAAAGGTTCATGTTTATATAATTGATTTATAGTACTAAGGAAATTATTGTTCGAAGAAACTTATTCCAACAAATAAAATTAATATGCACCTAAATAATACAACAAACTAATTAACAACCAATATTGAAACTATGCGATGAAATGTTTATTGAAGTTCATAATTAGCAACAATGCTAGTTGGTTATTGCATATAAATCCTATAAATTGGCCAAACCTTGAATTTAAATGTCCAAAATTTAAATGGATGAAACATGGTTAAAACCTTTTCGTCCATATAACATCATCATGGTAGCCCAATCTGGAAAAAGGTGGGAAGGAACATTTCAACTTGTGAAAATCCTAAATTAAGGTTTTTGAGTGTCTTTCTCTCAAAAGAAGTTTTCAATTTTTGGAAGTTGTAAATTAAGGTTTTTTAGAGGTCTTTTTCTCCTTTGATGTCAATGTGCTCTCTTTCTTTGTTTATTTTTTTCAAGTAATTCTTTCCCAACCATAGTTTTGTTTGTCTCCTTATTATCTCTTTCTAAGTTACTCCTCTTCTTTGATGACACCAATCTTTTTCATTTCATCTTCTTATTTGTATCATTTTATCTCTTTCTTTCTTTCAGTTTCGAAAATTCTAAACATGGCCTTCCACAATTAAAGTGTTTAAAAGGTGTAGAAGTTCATAATGCTAGGTGGCATCCAAAAGTTCCAGAAGCAAGCAATGATATACAACGTTAGAAGGCTATAAAATCAAACAACATTATTGCGAGTGTATTCTACCCATTTCCTTTCTCTTCAATTTTCATGTTGTCAATCCTGTAAAACATAATAATCAACAAGTTTTTCATTTGGATTTCACCTCTACACTGAGAATAAGACAATCACAGCTTCCCATTCTTCTTGTGAAATAGGGTCATGTCAAAGTTTCCAACCCTTTAATGCTTCTCCTCCCTTGCCATCATTCTTTTTGTATCTATTCTGATTTATGCCCACCTTATAGAGAGAAATCATGTAGACACCACGTCTTTTGAGTGATCATTTAATAAGCATAGTGATGCGTAGTCGATATATGATTCTTCATTTTGATTTCCTTCACGCATTGTTTGCATTTAGAACCTTAAGTCACTCATCCAATTGAGTAGCATAAAGTGGAATTTTAGTACCAAATTACTAGAAGTCAATAAACAATAAGAAAACTAGTTGTTTCAATTTCACCCCATGGACATTTTGCCATTTCAATTACTCTCCATGAAACATGTTTTCTTCGGAGCTTGCTTATATTTTATCATTAGTTTAGTTAATTGGTGTTTTTGTCATCATCTCAAGTTCTATAATCGATTCAATAGCATGACATGGGAATCCACAAATTGAAATCTTCATAATGCAAGGTCCGCATTACCTGATCATTACATGGGTGATGGACGATCCTAGGATGGTGTGAAATAATATGGTCTAGCGGTTGCCACATTGACATTTAAGTAGAAGGCCACATTTTAATTCAATCCCAAAAAACGATCAGGTGGCCGCCAAATCATCCATCTCACTAGATCACAAAGACAAAAACTTTGTGAGAAAATGATCTAGCAACTTTGAAAACTACCAAATTGTTTTCTCACGAAGGTTTCAACTTTGTGATCTAGTAGTCGCCAAATTATGATATCAAAACAAATTTTAAAAATGACTTAGCAACCTCCAAGTTGTTTCCTCGTTACCCTTGTGAAAAAATGCCCTGGCCATCGCCAGATCATCCCTTCGTTACCTTCACAAGAAATCAACCTATTGATTGTTAGGTTGTCCCTTCACTACCCTCACAAAAAAATGTTTTTCGATATATTAGATTTTTTAAGGAATGATAAAAATAATTTTTAAAAATACTCCAATTGATTGTATTTTGTGGATTGAAATAACAGGTACCTTGTAGTTCTCTAGAATATTGTCGAATGAAAAATGATAACATTTGAATTGATTTCATTAATTATAGAAAAATAATTGATTTTTATATCCTAGGCTTTTAGCTAAATAAAGGCATTTTATTTCAAGATTGACACAAACCATGGAAACATTGAATTTTGGAGATCCAATTGATTTGTGGGAGTCACGAAATGATCATGGAAAACTTCACATCAGTTATGATGTTTGTTTAGACCCATTTACTCTTTCTATCTATGGGGCCCAAAGACCACATGAGTGTATCATGGTTTAAATGGAAACTATATTCCTTTCATACCAAGAACAAACATTTTTTATCTCAATTCCAATGTGTGGAATTTTAGATTAGCTGTGGGAAAAAATTGTTTTTGGCCACGAAGCCAAGTGATTTTTAAATTGGAGTGTATTGGAGATGAAACTATCAATAATCTTACTACGAAGAGGGTGGTTTGTCTGAGTGTGGTTTGAAATGTTAGCACATCTAGAGAATAACAAAATGATCAAGTTTCTACCCAAAGGTTCTTTGAATTTTTGGGGGGTGAATACAACAATGGTAGCAAGTTTCTTAGTGCTAATGAAGATGATGTGGCAAGTTCACCTAATTTAAAAAACATGTGACGAAGAGGAGCTTCACCAATAGGGCGTAGTAGTTGGTGTAGAAGGGAATGCGATCTTCTAAATCTTAAAGGTGTTTTCCTTGCGAAAGGTTGTGTGACAATATTTGATCTAAGGGAAGCAATTCTGGACGACATTCTTGGACATGATCATGTTAGGAAAGCTTCTAATGTAAGAGCTTTTGAAAAACATCTTATACTATTAAATAGAGTTATGGATATTGTTTTTGATATTTTATTTGTCCATAAAAATGGTGGTAAGGGAAATGGGAAGTGGTATCATGCAAGTACAATTAAATTGTTTGAAATTTTGCAAAATTTTGGAGGCTCGTTAGTGCACAACTTCATTAGCAAAAATTTGGTAGGACCAGCTTTAAACACAACTAGGTTTAATTTTTATAAAGAAGGTTTTGTATATTCTATAAATATCAATGAATTTACATTTCATTACATTTGCTCAGTTCTAAATAAATGTAAAGAAAAATTGGGACTTTTAGTGCTAATACCTTTTTAAGGTGGAGAAGATGAAACGAAATACATTGAAATTGTCACATGGAATAGGAGGTTGGATATAATTGATGGGTTTTGTGGATTTTGGATTTCACTTCAACATCCAACTCATCAATGCAAATTTCATATCAATCCATTAACAACCACATGGACTAGTATCAAAAATGTTTTTGAAACTTTATAAGTTGGAACAATGTGCCATGTATTTGTTGCTAACCCTTGTGATAGGGTTGCCAAGATTAGTGTATTGCTTGTTGAATACTTGCAATTAATTTGGTCACTTGAAGGTTAAAAGCCAATGGGAATTGATATGGAAGTTACATAAGAACTATTTGGAAAAAGATATAGGCCTTTTGTGAAGTCATGTTTCAAATGGGGATAATAGGTAGTAAAAGTTGATGTTGGATAACATTTCCAAGGAATAATGATGGTCCCCTTGGAAAAGCTATCCAACATCAATTTTTAATATAGGCCCTTTGCAATATTGGGGACCATCATTAATGTTGGACAACGCCCCAATAATAATGATGCAAGACCCCTTGCATGTGGGTAAGAAATTTCGAAATCCTTTACTTTCAGCAATAAGAATTGTGTTTTGGGGTGAAATCACACTAAGGGTGAACCACTTTTGTTCAAAAAAGGTGATGTATAACAAGTATTATAATACACAATAAATTAAGATCTTGATGGCATCCTTTGGCCAACCTAAACACAAGCAAAAAAGTTTAAAATTTGCACAACATTTTGGAACTCAAAGTTCATTTTGAGTCAAAATTAATCTTAATCCAATAATTAGATGAAGAGGATTGAATAAAATCAATGTACACATAGTATATAACTTATAGTGTTTCAATGGCCATAGGGCCTAATGTTTGTGATTCATGAAACATTACCAAACAAAAAGAAATTGAAAAACTAATGCAATGCCCATTTATAAAATCTCATCTTCTTTGATATGGTAGTGGTTTTTTCCTGAAAGGAAGATATTATTATGCATTCATTACTAAAATATGTAAAAAAACACATTTTTTGAATGGAATTTCATCTAAAAGTTTTAAATTTCTAATTTTTTCTAGATTTAATTAATGCATATCAATATCATGCACCATAAAAGAATTCACCCAAGAGTTCCATCGACAACCTTACTTTTAAAATACATATTCAAAATTCAAACTTTGTGGCAAGTATTATTTGGTCACAAATAAATTCCATACATTCGAATTCTTCAATGTTTGCTCGAATTTTGAAAATAATTGATTAGATTAAGTCTAAAGCTAATCAAATATACTTGAAACAAGTAAAAATAATCCAAAATGTGATCTCCATATGTTACCAAAAGTTTTAACTACAGAATAATTATACTTGTGACTATAATTTTTGGGGGCTTAGTGTGCTTTCATCCTTTGGGGTAAACATATGGCAAGCAAAAATCATTTGTTGTTAGTTCTTGAAAAATTTAACAAAGACCAACATGGATTGTTAAAAGAAGACATCAATGTCAAGGATAAATAGAATTTTCCACCTATACAACGAATTGATTTTCCCAAGGTAAGAAAATGTTTTGAAACAATTGATGAAGGTATTGTTTATGAAGGAATGCGATTTCAAGAACATGTCAAAGGTACAATTTTAGATCTTCAAGTTATTTGGGTGTTAATGGAAGCTTTTTATGGTTGGGGAACTCTATTAAAACAATTGGAATTATCATCGTTTGTGCTCCATATGATTTATTTTGGAATTGAATATATTTGTAATGTTCAACATGGACACTACTTGCAAGATAATTGGTTGATTAAAGAATCCATTATTGATTGTTTGATTTCTTGCCATTCGACAATTTTACATATTATGATGATGTGGGATTTATTTCCTAACTTGCTTATTGCTTTACACAAATTTGGTTCAAATTGTTGTGATTTTTTTTTTCCTTTTTTTGAACAACACATGAAAAACAAAGATAATTTTTGTATTGGGGACATGATTGAACGAACTTCACACATGGGGCGAACTAAACAGATAAAGTTTGAAGAAAATGGTCCATTGTATATGGAATCAAGATGACAAAATATTTTTTGGTGAGAAGGTGATGTGGCTTATTTTCTACTAATTTTTTTTATTATGATTCAATTTCAAATAGAGCTTTAAAACAAGCTTGGTTGTCTAGTTTTAAAGAGGCTCAAATTAAGGCCGTAGTTGTTGAGATGAAAGTTCTTTTGTCTCATGGTAAGTGGGAAAATCCTTAAAGTTCATTTATAGATTCATTAGACATCATAGATTTTTGTTCTTTGGAAATTAGTGAAGATTTTAATATGGTTGCAAATGATGTGCTTGTGAATTGTGTAGGTCATGAGTATTGTTCAAGAGATGATGAAACTTTTGTTAACGAAGTTGATGTGTTAAGAACGTTTGTTAAGAACTTATGTTGGACATTGAACAACAAGATGAAGTTGAGGGATGTATTTTAGAGTCCATTGATGTTGTAGAAATTCCAAAAGCTATTAAGTTATTGACAATCGTTGATGTGTTAGGAAAAGGGTTAGTTTTCAAAATGAGGCCCATAACTGAGCTAAATGCCCATCCACCATATAAGTTACCTTTGGACAAGTGGAGGTGAGTGCAATATAAAACATGTGTAAAAGGTTCTTTTACATAAAAAGTCCATGAAGTTGAAGAGGTGGGTTTTTTTGATGATGTTGGCATCATCATGGAAGAAAGTAAGAAGCTAATTTGGTACTTCGGATGTCTACAAAAAATTATAAAACATCTTGATAGGTGGGGCATATCGATTACGTGAGGCTTGTTCAATTGAATGAAGAAGGTATCAAAATTCTACCACAATAATACAAACAAATTGAAGGTCTTCATTATTCATATGGTGGTTACGGTGGTCATGAAGCTGAGCTTGTCAATTTGAGTTATGCTATATGCTTGATTGCTTTGAAAAGAGATGTAGAAATAGAAGTTTTTTTGTTGGCAAAAGAGGACAAGAAAGCTTTGGACAACTATGTGAAGAATGAGCAAAAGCAAAAACACAACGGTGGCAAAAGGAGCACAAATACATCTGCATCAGCCTCACCACAAAGCATGTCCAACAACTACACCTTTCCTAGAATCAGCATCCATGTTGCCAACAACTAGCTCACATATTCCACTTGTCACTAGAAGTGGGAGACAAGCAGCCCCGCTTACACAATTTTAATCAAGGTACAAATTTTTATTATAAAATCCAGCTCCAGCTTCAAATCATTAAAATCTTATTATGAGATATAATAAACTTATAAAGAAATTTAATAATTTGTCCATAAGCTTCAACTAGCCTTCTTATGCCGCAGACCCCTGCTTATTATACAGGAGTTGCCGCCCTGGGGTTGGAGTTTTTCTAATCCTTTGCATGGTAGGAGGATCGATCGTGCAGGAGCTGCCAGGCTCTGATCTAATGCAACTTCACCGTGGGATACAAGGATGTCATGCTTAATTACACGACCTAGCTTCAACCTCATACAGTTTACACGAAGCAGAATGCAACAAGCTTATATAGTAACTGTGCTCCAATTGTGCTCCAGAAGCTGGCTCCTGAATTTTACTTTCCTATAACAGTTTCCTATTAGTTCACAAGCGAATACGCTTTTCTTTAGCTGCCAATCCTAGTCTGGAATTAGTTCTAGTAGTCTCTAAGTATATCTAGCTAGTTGCTCCAGACGACGAGGATGGACCCGCGTTTTGAAGTCTCGAATTTTCATGTTCAACATTCTACTTAACGATCAGGATCACTCATGAACAATATGCAGATTTTAATGGAAATAATTGGAACAGTTGCAGCAGCTCATATTCACTACAGTTTGCATAATTGCACATTTTGATCTACTAGTGCTGCAGGATCGACCGAGGATTTTATACTCGTACAGCTGGTTGGTTCTACTCTCCCTCAGCGCCAGTCCTCTCCAGCTATTAACTTATATGTAAACGAAGAAAGAGCTCTGATGAGAGCAGCTCCACCGATGCTCAACATCTGACCCTGAAAAAGAAAATTGGATTAAGAAAAGTCAAAACATGCCGGTTTGGTTCAGCAAAAATGGTTTAAAATGTAGAGCCTGGTAAAAGGCACAGCAAAGCTTAACACCTACTATTGATTGGCCATATAGTTTGAACATTGGTCCAAATGGGATAATGTCGTTAGTAGTCTCCCATCTATTTGCAGTCCCAGTTTTAGTTTTCTGCATGGGGTTGGGAAAACGTGAATAACTAAAGAGCTGCAGAAGAATAGAATACCTCAAGAGTAAGCAGTGAGACAGCACGACGTGCTGCTGCTGCAGCTGGAATCAGACGTGGTCACCGACGGAGACCTAAGCTCAAATTGAGCTGCATGAGAGTTGTTGTACCCTAGGAGCTCCTCGATCATCTCCGAAGCGATTAACTTTTCTTCCTCCTTTTTACAACTCTGATCCGTGGTCGATGGTTCAGATTTCAATACTATAGTGGGGGAGTTGCTATAGCTGCTGCTGAATTCGACTTTTCGACTCAACCAGTTCGCCTCAGCGTGAGTACTTCCGGTCTTTTTCTGCCATATCCCAAGCTTAGATTGTTCAGTGTCAAGGCACAAACATGTGAGGGACTGCTCCATTCTTGTGTGATGATTCTCGACCTGTTGCTGCTGCACGTTCCGATCCTTCCGACCCTGCAGCGGAGAGGCTAAGTACCTGCGTTGAAGTTTTGCACTCAATGTTGAGGATAACATCTGGATTTTGGGACTGCTGTGCAGCACGGGATCAGCGTTTGGGTCCAACGGGAAATTGGTCCGTGCTCCAATACCGCACATGAGTCGAGCTGCTTCGTCGTAAGCGTGCGCTGCATCCTCAGCGGTTTCAAAAGTCCCCAGCCACACTCTAGTTTTCCTGCAAAATAAACTCCAACAAGGCCGTGTCAGATCTGCACTTCAGGAAATTTACTCGAACAAGCTGTGCATAGTTCACTGCACCGAAAAGCTCTAATCTTTGCTGATTCTTGAGCCAGCTAAAAGAAGGCCACAGCTGCTAAGATCCAAAGAGAATGCACAGGGGAGATCAGGGTGCTGAAGGAACGTACAAGAGTGGGTGACGAATCTCCGATACCCAAGAGCCCCAGTGTCTCTGACGCACTCCCCTATATCTCTGAGGCCGTCCCATTTCTTTCACCCGGCTCTCTCTCTATGATCTCTCCAGGCAGAAGACAGCAGTATAAGGCTTCCTTTGAACAGAGAGCAAGGGACTATAAACGCGGGCTAGGAAAGATCAGCGTGCTCTAAAGATGAGATCGTATTGCTCAGCTCCTCGTCTCTTGGTAAACACTGAGGCGCCGCACTTTCTTCCTTATTAAAGTCCACATTCCCAACATTAAGGCCTGGATTTTAGGGGGAGGGAAGAGGAGAATCGAGATCACACTGCCTACAAAACCGGATTATTCCCGGACTGCAGGCGCAGCCGCGAGCTGGGTCCCCTGCAGCTCACAACGACTGGTAAGTGAATAGAATACAACTCTCCGGAGTCAATGGCATCGTCGCTTTGCGACAATACTAATAACTCCCTGACCTAGTGGTGCTTGCTGCAATCAAGTTTCCAAGTTCCGTCAGGATATTCTAACACAATGTGGATTGTACGCTAAATGTAAGCAGCTAGCTGCAGCAGATCATTGATCCCTTATTATTATTATAACTGCAGCAGCAGCCGCTACTACCTGGGAACTGATCAATGGTTTTGTTGGAAGATGCAGCAGGAAGTCACAAACTGTAGTGTAATCAGCAGCTGCGGTCAGTAGTTGATCTACTGTTGAATGATCCAGTAGCTGCGTGAAGCTCGAATATTGCTCATTAAGGAAAAACACTCGATGTAAAACTAGGAATTTTACCACTAGATCTCGTCACTTACTGATCAATTCTAAAGAAGAAAAAGAATCGTCGAGAGATGGGTGAGAGATGACGACGAAGTTGAATAAGAATCCAAGTGAAACTTGGTGGAGTTTTTCCAAAGCTGGTCATGGCTGTTTTTAAAATCAACTTCCGTCAACTGCACGTGGCTAGCTGCTAACCATGACACACGCGCTTCTTCAAGATTTTGCAACAGGCGATTAAGAGCATCTGCAAGAATATTTCACATCCAAGTTTTGTTCTCCACGTTTTTCCAACCCCAGCCATAAAACTAAAACTGGGACTGCAAATAGGTGGGAGACTTCGAGTAATAGCAACCCACTTGGACCTATCAAACTATCTAGCCAATCAACAGCAGGTGTTGCTCAGCATCCTGTGCAAAAATGCACGGCCAAAACAATTTTGCTGAGCCAAACCGGCATGTTTTTAACTTTTCTTCATCCAATTTTCTCTTGCAGGGCCACCTACTGAGCACCACCGGTGGACCTGCTCTAAGAGTACTCATCACCGCATACTGCAGGAGCAATAGAAAATTGATAAGTTCAGGTGAAAGTAGGTAGCTAGCTAGCTCATCATAGGACGATAGCCAGGTACTGCATTTATGGAAAGACTTGTCTTCAAAGGTGTCCATTAATTATGAGGCCCTTGTGTGTGGGGAACTGAACTGAACAGAGGAGCAAACAAGCGCAACAGAAGATATGTATAAATTTGACCGCCGACGACTGGGCCAGACTAGGGATCACTCTAGGAATGCTGAACTCTGACAAGGTGGGAGATCAGAACCCCTAGATTCACTTGTTTGATCAGACACTTCTCGATGAGAGCTGCAGGTGTGTGTGTGCATGCAGCTGCAGATTCTGAAATCTTCTCAGAATTTCTACAATCTGGGACAGTTACAAGGGTCAGGCCATGATAGTCCATAACCTGCCAAACCACCACCACCCCGGGAGCTATCCAATACAAAAGCAGCGTCAGTAGTGTGACTGATCACCGAGCTAGAACCGCGTTTCTGTTTTTGTCCTATTGCAAACAAATTCTGGCAAGTACCAGCAGCAACTGCAGGTTCTGTCGAAGCTGCAGACAGTGACGAAGAGTGGGGAACAGGACTCCAGCAGGCAGGCCAGTACTAGATCTACTAGTTGTAATTAGTCGAGCTCCACTACGCACCCGCAGTCGATCGCATTACCCCAAAAGCATGTTCCCAAATGGCCAGTTTAATGCTATAGCTGGTCTCTGCGAGACCGAGACTAGTGATCTAGACTTAATTATATAGATGTGCCTCCTGCAAGCTAGCTGCCAAGGATTGTTACAGCTGCAGATCTGTTGCTTGCAGCCAATGTCGCCTGCCAGACACCGGCCTTGTTTGTTTGCACATGCTAATTCTAACCACTTAATCAAGGCAAAACTACAGGGAGAAGAAGAAGAAGAAGAAGAAAAATCTGACTTGAAGAAAGAAAATTTTTGTTCTAGCTCTTTGACATCTTGCTCTACTCTCCTCGACTCTTTCAAATGGAAACAGCATTTATGGCAGCTGCATGGGCCGGAGCAGATCAATCCGTGGGAGCATGCATATGAACAAGCTTCAAAGTTTGCACCGCTGTTGTCCGGTTCAAGACGTGTCTCGGTTTCAGTCAGTTTTGGCAGGTTATTCACTTTTTTTCATAACCATCAGGTAGGTTTTTTCTATTAAAAATTTGGGTGTTGATTAGGTTATCAATATCAAAAACATTT
>Ga0116230_10003684_pt1 | contig 14979 bp, 6 predicted proteins | sample S1TSphfallax_3_FD_88678 | JGI IMG/M metagenome (GOLD analysis project Ga0116230, IMG submission 88678) | Host-associated microbial communities from peat moss isolated from Minnesota, USA - S1T2_Fd - Sphagnum fallax MG | ecosystem: Host-associated > Plants > Peat moss > Unclassified | place: USA... | reverse complement strand
ATTCATTTATATTTGGTTTCCATTTTTGCCAAACATCATGCATAACACATTTCAATAAGGTTTATGTATGCATTGTATTTGTCCTTCTTTGTAACATCTGTCAATGGTACTTTGCACATGTTACCACATGTTACAAATATTTAAAATGTAATTGTTATAATGCAATTGTCTTATTTAAAAATGACTTTTGATCTTTGGGTTTGGGGCTTTTGTTATATTAATATGCAATGGATGGATCTTAGTGGATGGTAAACATTTTATTGAAAGAAAATCTTGTCTTAATGTGCATATTTGGTGGAATATATTGGGTTGGGCTAACTTTTCATCATGGTCTTTAATTCTTCATCTTTATGGATAGTTAATTTGCACTAGCAATGCCATTTGTTTCATTTGATTAAACAATCATAGACATGTATTTGTCTCACTTGATTATAATATCTCCCTTTTTGACATCACCACAATGAAAGCCAAAATAATTCTCATGTCTAGAGGTTCACATTCACTTTCACTATGCATGTTCCCATAAACATGGACATTGCATTTTGATTGTGTTGTCAAAATGCTCATAGATTGAGAATGATATGAGTAAACCATCTAGTTTTTATGTGTTGATGGACATTACAAAGGAGCATTTACATGTATGGACCAAAAATTCATAAAAGTTGGGGATGATTGGTTGTTGGCATGCATGGAACATGGCATCCCATTTCATCCAATGAGGACGGGGATGGCATGATAGGTTACAAATTCGACATAACATGAGTATGTTCCATAGAAGAATTCGTTAGGATCAGGTTTTGTGAAGAAAATTGTTCGAATGTTGAAAAGGAGAGGTAAATAAAACATGGTTGAAGCAAAATACATCAAGTAGTACTTTTGTACCTAGTACATTTAGAATCTTAGGCCTATTTAATATTTTCCCTAATGCATTGAGGTGTTTTAAGAGATCCATTCTTAGCTTTGATTACAATTAGAATGCAAAGGGGAAAAGAACAAAAAGATGGTAGAAAAAACCAAAAAGAAATTGGAAGAAAAATTGAGCTGGATTTCACATAGGAGAACATTTTGTAACTAGTACCTCTTGGATTTTCAGCCCTTTCCCTCAACCTATTGGCCTTGAGATGGGACCTCAAATCCAAAAGGTATTGGTTACAAAACCTTCCCCTATACTTTCATACCCAGATTCAATAAAATTTTCTTATTTGATAAACATCATGCATTTGAAGTTAAAGAGGGGTTTGGTGGTGAAAGAAGGCAAAGACATGGTGACTTTATGGATAACTTTAATATGCCAATTTTTGGAAAAATGATATTTTGTATGCCAAAATGAATTTTATTAAATTGATAAATTATTCAATACCTTGATGCCAACACAATATTGGAACAACATGGCAAGGGAAAAAACTCAAAATTTTTTAACCTCCCAACTTCACACATCCACCTTGTAGGCTCGCAATAGCCACAATGAACCATCACCCACCATTGCACCATACACTAGATGTTCATAATTACTCAATTATGGATGGACCTCCACTAAATTAATATTTGGTTTCACCTTGGTAATCAATTATGTAGGAAATAGGTCTCATATATAAGCAAATAGGTAGGAAAATAGGTAATTATTAAGTAAGCAGATGGTTTATACATAGTTAAAAGTTATTTTATTACATAATTTGTAGGTAGAAAAAATCAACTGAACTAACCACCATGGTTAGCTAGGGGAATTGATACCCAATAAAAAAATTGTTTCCCCATTACTTACCATTCACCCTTCATGGTGCATTGGTGGGTGCTAGTTCACTATGGCCATTACCAAACCATGTAGCCAAAACCTTGCACCTTATAACCAAAAACAAAAAAATCACACCCACACTAAAACTTGCAATGCATGTAGGACAAAAAATTGGGGCTTTCATCTCCTCTTTCTAACACTCCCACATCTAATTCCCTAAGTTCTCCCAAATTCAAGCAACACAAAAGCAATGGGAAATGAAAATGTCTTTAATTAATCCCAATTCCCACTTCTAGGATTTCACATCCTTTGCAACAACAAAATATAGTTGCCACCTTCTCCCCTTGCATGAATACAACCTAACCCTAACCCTAAACATACAACAAAACCTCTCAATGTGAATGCAATAAAAAAACCTCAAATTGCAATGGTGTGAACATTGCCAATTAAGGTAATGCTTGGCACCATTGCTAGATGTGATGTATTGAACATCATCTCCACATACATGTGAATATATTTTTTTTGAATATATTTTTTGGCTACAATTGCATAGGAAAAAAAGGGGAATTCCAATGCATTATTTTGTTGGGATTCCAATCCATTATTTTAGGGGGGTTGGGGTTGTATGTAGGTGCATGTAAGTGTGCGTGACCCTTTAGATTTAGTGTTTTAGTGTTGGGTACATGATTATAGGTCAAGTGATGCAAATATATGGATGACATGAGCACCACATCAACACATGCATGTGAACCCCACTTTATCCTCCAATATTTTTGGGTTTTTTTGTCCATTTTATTTTGTCATCTAGGTCACTACAATATAAACATGGCATTGTGTGCATGCACACAATATTCCAAGTATAACAATTTGGTAGGTATGTGTGCCAAAGTATTCCTTTTTCTTTTTCTTCTTTTGGTCATTTCAAATTTGTGACCTTTGCTTATAAAATGGCATAATTTGCAAAAATATAGGTCAAAAGTTGTTCAAATTGAAATGATATTTTTGTCATTGGAAAATTCTTAATGAAATGTACAACATATTGGATTTCTATTTTTATTAAAAATATATTTTCTTTGATGGTTGTCAGTATTTTAATTGTTTGAACACAAATTGCTAAGAAAAAAGTAAACCAAATCTTAGGGCATTATTTTAAAAAGGCAAAATGGTGTTCACATGCATGAAAATTTTATACAACTTTGCAATGGTTTGATTAAAGCTAAGAAAATGGGCTTAGAGGTCCTTATAGTTTATATTGTTGGATTGAAACCTATGAGGGTTATTTTAAAATAATGACCTTCTAATACAAAGATTAATTTAAAAAATTCAAATCTCACACACATGAGGGATGAAAATATTGACTTTGGTAGGATCACTCATACATCTAAAACTTAATCTTTATGTGGCCTACACTTGATTTGGGGAGCTCATCACACACACCTAAATAATTTACCTTATAAGGATCAGTGATTAAGTACATATAAGTCTTCATTTGTTAATGCTTTGATAATCAAAACAATATATTAACATATTATCATACATTCATTACACAAAAACCACATTATAAATTTTAACAATATAATAATGATTCATGAAAATATGAAAATGAAGAATGAAAAACACTGAATGTTCCACTCACTACACTTGAATGCATGAAAGTATAGTGGATGAATCATCCATTCTTTTATTTAAGTCTAATAGATATTTATTAGTCAATAAGTTTGGGCCTTTAATATTATGTCACCTACTAGTTTTCTAAAATGCTCAAGACTATATTATAATTTGACAAATTTAGTGTCTTTGTCCCATATGAGCTTAAGCTAAAATTTAATTCTTAATGTTGCAATAATTATGAATCCAAGAATCCCCAAGAATTCATGATGTGTAGGGCCTATAAGGTTATTATGTATTTAAGATCATATTTACCCATTTTCTTAAGATGGGGTCATAACTAGTTTATCTTTATTTTAGCAATCAATTCTCATGTGACATCTCCATTAGTTATGTGTCTCAAATGAGTTATGAGACCAAATGTTTCATTTTTGAAAGTGAAATTTTGGAAATTTGACATTGCAATGAAAGGCTTGTGGGGATGTACAAAAAATAGTCATAAGAGAAGTATTGTTTCCTATAAAGGTTCAACCAATGGTCATGAACTTGTGTGATAGGTTAATGATGAATCCTTGTTAAATCTTAGATTCAACCCACATTTAATCACATTTAATTTTATTTTAAAAAAAACTAAATTGTGCAAGCTATGGGGTCTAGGATTCCCTTAGGGTAAATGCATAGTATGGTGGCTCACTTTTTAAAATAACAATATTCGATAAAAGTCCACATTCTAGTGTTAATTAAGAAAATTTCTATGGTACCATTGGTTAAATGGTAATAAAGTCCATATTAATAGGAGCCCAAGAAGAGATTCCAATTATATGCACCTTTGAAAAAAAAAAATTGAAAATGAATAAAAAACAACAATGATATGGACTTATGAAAATATGTTAATTTTGGGCATTCAAAAGTTCATAGGTAGAATTTGGCTATGATTCTTAAGAAACAATTTCGCAAAAAAGTGTATTATTTCATTCTAACTCATATGTTAAGTCATTATAGATAATTTTGAATAAAATTTAAGATGAACCTTTCAATTTTCTATCATTTCAATCAACCGACCAATCCATAATTTTGAACTTCAGAAGTCCATTTCTACTAGCATATGAACTTTTTATGAATAAACTACACAAATATCTTCATAATAAAGTTGTTCATTTACATTCAATTACCAATTAATAGATTTAAAAATATACTACTCACCATATGCCTTTGAACAAAGGGTACCCAACAAAAAACACCATTGTGACATCAAAAGTGAACCACTATACCTTGCATTCAACCCATAAAGTGGTATTCCTTTCTAGTATTCCAAAGCTTTTCTAATTGTACAAAGAAGAACAAAGAGCTAAAAGATGTCCTTAAAGTTCAAAAAGTTTCCATTTTCAATTTCATACCAAGGACATAACATTTACATGTTTAAGGGACACGCCATTTCTTTCAAAGTGATTGAAGAATAACAATGTCTTTTTCTCAATTTTATTTTATTTTTTCCATAGAATTTGTGAACAATTACTCCTCCTTAGCTATTATTCTTTCACTATCATTAATGTTTGATTAAAAAAAATTCATAATGTATTAAAATTAAATGATTAATTTTCTTTTAATGATTATTGTTCACAAGTTTAATATGATTGAGATTATATTTCTATGAAATGTATCATGCTATATTATAGCAAGTTACATTGGTTGAAGTCATATTTCACTTACCCAACCTTTGGGCAAATATTATTTTTAATAAACTATGTCATGTTAAAAGTTCATGTATAATTAAAATATAATTTAATGTTTCAAGTTACATAATGATATGTTACGCCAATCTAGTAGGTGATAATATGTTCATTTGATCCATGCTTTGTTAATAACTTTTCAACTTTAGATATTAACTCAGTTTATTGATGTGATCATCTTTTTTTATCAACATGTTTACACTACATGTTTTTTTCATTTTTTTTCCATTCAAAAAATAAGGAATGTGCATATTATTCTTCATTTTTTGTTCATCGACATCAATTTTTTCATCATACCTATGATTGATGTTCAAAATTAAATAATTCTCAAAAAGGTAACTTGGGGGAAAAAAATTGACCTCACCTTACAAAATTTGCCAAGAATTGAATTGGAACTTACAAAAAAAAAGGTGAAACTTAGTCCAAAACATTGGGTTATTGTGCAATGAATTCAAAATATAAAATTAAAAAAAAAAACACACATTTATATCATTAATGTTGAAATCCTAAAACATTCAAATTGGGGTTGGTAAACCCACTTTATGAAAAAGTTAAATATGTTGACAAATTTATTGATTTTCAATCATAGATGTGGTAGTTCAACACAATTTTTTCCACCGGAAATATCTTTATATTTTTAAAATGACCTTGAAATGGTTATTGAAAATTTCCCATCATTCCTTTCATTATTGTTTATTGTAAATACTTTCATAATATATCATTTTAACTATGTCCATCCCCATCATCAATGTTTTTGGTCTTTTCAAAAAATCTTCTTACCTATTTTGTTAAAGAAAAATATGATCATTTTTTGAGATTAATGAAAAAAAATATAAATGATTTTTATTTTATTTTATTTTTTGAGATGATGTTCAAGACTAACACATTATAACACAACTATGCCCACATCTCTTGTTGAATGTAAACTTGTGTAACCTAGGACATTGGCCCGAGTGTGAACTAGTAACTTAACTAATTTTTCTTTCCAAAATCATTTTTTTCATTTAATTAAATTTTCAATTACAAAAACTATTCAATTTTTAATATCTCCCACACCCCAATTCTAAAAATTCCCTATTCACCTTGTTAAACCCTACTCACTAAAGGCTTCCCAATGATACCAAGAAGATGCCCAAATTCCTCTATAATTTTTCATTTTGGTTTGAATTCATTTATAGTGAAAAATTTGTTCAATATTCAATAACTTTTCCACTATAGGTTAAAACATTATGAATCCCATTTGATGCACCCTTATTCATCATGGGCTTTTTGATGGTATCAAAAATGTGACAAGAGGCACCTTGGTTTGGGAGATCTCAATGTGACAAACAAGCCACATTACTTCATAGATATAGATGATATGCCTTTCATGCTATTTTTTTACTATCATATCTCCATGGAAACTTTGACTCCCTTTTCATATTCTCATGTAGTGAAAATCTTAATAGATTTTTTACACCAACCTCGTAATCACAAACATATAAATAAAACTTCATGGCTTAAATTTAAAATTTTGAAAAATAAAAAACACCTTGTACCATTATTAAAAATGAGCAAAAATGGGAAGAGTTAAAAAATTGGTGTCCTTGCACAAGGTGTATGTTAGGGTTTTCAATGTAACCATACACCAATAATAATTTTAACTGATAAGAATTTTCAACTTGCGAGGGAATGTTAAAAGCACATTACAATGGACATCACAATATCAATTTTCTTGGGTTGGAAAACTATTGTTGAATATAACCCAAATGCACTTGAAATATTTAACAAAATAACCGAAGGAAATGAAATCAAATTTTCAACCCTTCCAATTTTGAAGTTTTTACACCAAAACCATCAATACTTAATCCAAGGTGGATTTTACAATTCAAGCCAAATCAAGGTCATAATCTAAAAAATATTGGTTGAGGATTTTTTTTTCTTTTAGTTGAATTGGAAAACATCCTCACAAATTTTGGACATGATACTTCAAAAGTTTATGGCACTTAAGGTCAAAAAATCAAATTAAAAAAATACCATATTTGTGAAAAAGTTTTGTAAAAATGGCAACATCTTGCAAAGTCCATTTATATATCTAAATTGATTTTTTCAAGACTAATATTGAATAGAAGTTTTTTAAAAGGTTTAACTTAAATGCCCATGAACTTGGACATGGGAAAATTTGTTAACTTCAACATCATTAAAAAATTTGTAGTTTAAGCCTAATTTCATTGAACTCAAAATATATCAATTATGGATTTTCAAAATGGACTTTTAGCCTTTTTTTTAGTCCACCTTTATGTGTTTTAACCCATAACCATGTATACAATTAGGTTTCCCCTCCATTTTAAAGAGATTCATTTAAATCACATTTGGGATGATTCAACGGTTGTAATTCCCAAAGTGGGAGTGCCTTGGGATGTTTCCCATTTAATTCACACACATTTCTCAACCCCTCATTTGGATGAATGCCTTATTCAAATTCTCTCCCATTTGACTTTTTGTTCTTTGCTTGATCTTTTCATTTGCCTCAAGATTCCATGTAGATCTAAAAATTAAGGTCACAAAACTAAGAGTTCAAACTCTAAGGTGGAACACTAGAAATGCTTGTTGAAAAATTTCATAACACTTTTCCCTTTTATTTCCCAACACATTTCCTTTTTATAAGGTGAGGATTTCATTCTTAATCTTCACCAAGCTTTAACTTACAAGTTGGTGACATAAGTTGATTTTAAAAAAAAAAAAAATTGGTGGAATGAATTGCATGCCCAAGAGTATATACATATTGATATCAATACATGTTCATTATATTGATATCAATAGTTGTTGAAATTTCCCATTTTGCAATGACTTGTGTCAACAAATGAGTTTTATTGTCCATGGTTGTATCAAAGGTGTTAAACATTTTTCATTATTAGCATTGTTGATATGAGAGGTTATGATTTTTATCATGGACAAAGTTCTTTCTCTCACTTGCCATAAACAAACTTAACACCCAGAAAGGCAAAAACTCAAATTCTTGTCAAAATAAATGTAATGTAAAACAAATATCCTCACATCAATAAGGCAAAAAAGCCTATAAAAAATAGTCATGGAATTCTTTTGATGTCATACAAAGAATTTAAGGATATTTAACATTACTTTACTTTATTAACCATTTTCACTAACTATTCCTACTTTTTGTAGAGAAAGGATGATATCAAGGTCAATTTTAATATTTTCTATTATATGGCACATTCATAAACCCTTAGGCTTGTCAAATGATGTGAGTGGTAAATTTTGATTAGACACCAACATAATTCAAAAGTCTAGGTGCACTCTCTAGCTCTCCACAATGAGTACAAGGAGGTAAGAGCTTTGGGATGACTAATATGAATTGACATTCTTCACTAATAACTTTCATTCACCTCAATTACATAAAATAGACAAAGAAGGTAGTAAATGCAATTGGAACCAAAATTAAATCACAAATTCACATTGATTTCACCACAACCCAAACCATTATGTAATCTTTTTTTTATATTATTGTACTCTATAGCTCCATGAGGTGAAAGCGTGGTGTGTTGAACCAAAATGGTTGTCACAACCACTATTTCTATAAGTGATGAATTGTAATTGAAAGTTACTTGATAAATGTATTGAATTTTTTATGTTGTGGACTTAAATATGTGTGGTAGTTTATATATGTTGTGTTACATAATGTGAAAAAAATGGTATGATGAATTGCCATGTGAAAATGAATATATGTAACAAGGTCATATCAACTTTTGATTGTCGATTTTAGGCCATCATGGAGATGGATGGATACAATGTGTCTACCTCATGAACTAGGAAGGATGATGCAATGTCTTTTGCCTTTGTGTTTTTTGTAATGAACATTACAAGTGTGATGATCAATAAGGGTGGTGTTGATTAATGACGATGTTGTGGGATTCTTGAATGTGGTGTGGGAATCAAATGATGGTGATTTAGTTAACATATGTAAACCATGTAAAAATGCATTGGCACATGTTAAAAAGTTCATACATGAGTATTTTAAAAGTATAATTGATTGATTGTTAGGCTACAAAAACTCTAAAAATGATGTGTTCAGTTTTCAAATGGATAGATCATCTTGAGAAAATAGTCTATTTTAGCCACCTTTATATAGTATAAATATGTTGTTTTACAAAACCCTATTATGACTTCTTTAACCCATATTTGAGTCTTTCACATAATTCAAGTTTTGAAATAAAGGACAACTATGCAACTACCAAAATATCATAATAAAGTTCAAGCTTTTCAAACTCTTGGTCCCATTGTTAAGATAAAATGATTTCAAAGGTTCAAAACGTCAAAAAAATTGTCAAGAAAGTGATTTATGCACTTGATATGAATGACATCCTTTTAGGACTCTAAAATGTAATTGTCGCAACCCCATTTTTGGAAGAGTGTGAGGATGACATTCACACTCCCGAAATGGGGACTTGGGAGTCCTTTGGGACTCCCAAAACTTTAGAGTTCAATTACAGGGATCAAAACACCACGCCTTGAAATGTTTTTTATATCATTGGAAAGTTATCAAAGCATAAATGTCGAAAATGGCCTCGCATGAACCATTTGGACATTTGCAACACACGTTATGGCAAAAAGAAGGGCTGGAAGTCAAATTGGCAATTTGACTTTCGACCATTAAAAGTCAATAATCGACCTGACTCTGGTGTGTGTAGGAAGAATGTGACACATCGTTGGAAAGTTCTCAAGGAGACCTACAAGTTTGCTTCAGACCTTGTTTCAATTAGATGTTTGAGCAAAGAATTATGAATTTGCAAAGTCCTAGGAGTCCAAACTACGACAATTTCGAAATTCCTCCTTGGGAGTCCTAGGAAAAAAAACCATTCGAATGTAGGTGCCATGGAAAGGTGCAAAGAATACTATATGGGGGAAGATGGTGGCTTCCCCCGAGTCCGGGCCATGGTGAGTCTTGTGAGTCCAAAGTTGCTTGTGGCTTATCCTAGCACCAAGGGTGCTCCAGAAAGTGAATTAACGAACTTGTTAGTTGGTTTGATGCAGGTTCGAGTAAGTAAGTAAAGCTTGTCACTCTTCCTAGTCCCATCCTGGAGCTCCAACATGCCCTTCTACACCTTTTAGTGCTGAGAGCTGGGAGCGTGCCTCGAGTGCCTCACAATTTCGCTGTTTGAGTAATTTAGACCCATCTTGGGTCTAATTAGGAACTTGGGAGCGCGTCAATAATAATAAGAAAACTAAATAAAAGATCTAAAGTTAGTTATAAATGATAAACTATTTCATATAATTCATGTAGGTTGTTTATGGGTGAAATTTTTCCATGTGACCATTCACCTCTCATTTATATTGGTAAAAATGCATCCATATGAATCAATTAATTTGTTGTTTATCAATCTTGGGACATCCTTGCATGTCCATCTTTCATCTATTCTAAAATTCATAATCATCTAATTCAATATTATTTGTGATAAATTTCATCCATGAATGTATACTTTTTCTTCTATGATGCATTAAATTCATCCATTTTCATCTTAAAATAGATGGTGTTCATCCATTATGGTTCACCATTTAAAGTCCATAATAAATGGAATCCATCCATCACCATTTAATTCTCAACCACAAAGACATTTAAGAACTTGTTTAGAAAGAATCATTGAATAATAGATTTTTTGGAAACTAATGTGACCTAACTCCCCAAACATGTATAAAACAATGTTTTGTAATTCATGTTATTGAAATCAACATTAGGTAGTTAAAGGGGTAAATGCACACCAAGGTGGCTCAATTTTTGTGCCTTTCTAAACTTTTTGCAACGTGTACTTTATTCAAATGATAGTAATGTATTGTAAAATCATCAATTTGACAAAAATATTTACAAATTAAGATTTCCAACTTGAATAATAATATTTATTGAGGGATGAAATTCAATAAACATACACCAATCATTTGCATTAACATTCAAATGCATTTTTTGTTATGATTTCATCTCAATATTTTTTATTGGGACTTAATATATGATACATGATGGGGAAAAAAAATGGATTGAAAAAAATTATAACAAAAACTTTAACCAACAAAAAACTATGGACTTTTGAATGACCAAATTTGGACATTATTTTCCTAAGTCCCTATCTTGGTCATTTTTTGTTGGATTGATTGTTTTCCCCCTTTAACATGTATGTCAAAGAATTGTGTAGATGGGTAGCCTTTCATATGGACTTTATTAGTTGATTAATCACCACATAGGGTGCACTCAAAATTGATTTTTAACAATTTTTTCCATTCTAATATTAAATTACGGACTTTTGGGATTGGGATTCTTGTCACTTTTAAGCCACCATAACTTGCATCTACCCAAAGATACATAATTTGGGCTTTGTAGTACTATGCATTACTAGTGACAATCAATTATTATTATTAATTTTTATGTTTTCATATGGTTTCCAACAATTCATCATTATTTATGTCAATATCAAAAATAATTTGAATTAATATAAAATTTCATGAACATGAACAAGCACATGATTTTTTTTCATATCCATGTTGGTGGGTAGGAAAAAGGAGTGAGATAAGTGTAAAGATGAATGTAGTTATTTAGAAAGGAAGGAGGTATTTATTAGGAAGGAAATGAAGTAGTGAGGTTAGAAAATGAGGTTGTTGGCTTTAGTATTGTCTCTAAAAATGTCTAGGGAGAATCATACAATAGGAATTGTCCTTGGAATTATCAAATGAAGATCGTATGATAGATTCCAAAAAATCACCCATTTACCAATTTTAAAAATATTTTTAATAAAGAAATGTCATGTAATTCATGTTATTTAAATCAATACAAGGTAGTTGGAACTATATAATTTTACATCATAGATTTTTTCTATTTCATGTCCATCATTCATACTCATGTTTTCATATTAAATGTCTATTTTATTTTGAGATACACCTTTGGTATGCATTAACTTTTCTTATTCATCTTGTTTTGTTTATGTGTGATTAGGTTTTTGTTCAGGCCCATCATATTAAAAGTTAATAAAAGTTTTCTATTTATCATAGATTTTGTGCATCTAATAGTTTGATCAAATTCTTTCATTAAGCATACACATATTGTTGTTATTTGGAAACTATATATTTGTTGATGAATTTTTGGCATCATCATATTTTGTCATAATTATGGTGTGTTTCCAACACATCTTTCTTTTTCAAAAGTCAAAATTTAAAGATGAATTCCCTACAACATTTGGATGGAACATGATCAAAATTTCTCCAAAATTTATAGAACATACAACACACATGAATGTTTTTCCATCATAACAATTTAGGTTAGTGCACTAAAGGAAAAATATCATTTTGTGACTAGTTTTTGCAATTATACAACAAAAACCTCATTAATTCCATTGGACAAGTCATGTTTGATCACAACCACAAAAGACATGGATTGTGAATGAAAAAACAAAAAAAAATATGGTTTCATCCTTTGATTAATTGTACATGTATTATCATTTACAATTGTCATGTGACTTATTTGGTGAGCAATAACAATGAATGATGTGTTGCCAAGTGTCAAATTTTTTGGATATTTCAAAATTATTGTTATGTCATCTTGAAAAATCTGGCATTGTCCATTTTGGATCGTTTTAGCTCATGACATGTGGCATAATAAAATTGTGCCACTTTGATTGGTTCATCCAATGGCATTTTCTTTTTAATTTTTTTGGTGTTTTATCAATGTTTCAAATCAACCTTGTTAAATAGTTTATAGCATGAAAGAAAGGACAAAAGATATGGGGTATATTTTATAGTCAAACTTAGTCACACATTTGTCCTCCCTTTCAATGTTATAAACTATATAAAAATGTGTGTGCATTGAAAACGTTCTAAAAGTAAATGTCATTTGGGATGAACTAATCAAATAGGTTTCATCATAAAGGTTGAACCCAAAATAAAATAAAATCTTAATTAACTACCTACCTACCTTGTCGCAACCCCACTTTTGGAAGAGTGAGGATGACACTCACGCTCTCGAAATGGGGTCTTGGGAGTCCTTTGGGACTCCCAAAACTTCAGAGTTCAATTGCATGGGTCAAAACACCTCGCCTTGAAACGTTCCTTATATCATTGAAAATTTGTTGAAGCATAGATGTCAAAAATGGCCTCGCATGAACCATTTGGACATCTATAGCTCAAGTTATGGCAAAAAGAAGGGTTGGGAGTCAAATTGACAATTTGACTCCCGACCACTAAAAGTCAAGAATTGACCTGACCCTGGTGTGTGCAGGTGGAGTGCGGCACACCGATGGAAAGATATCAAAGAGAGCTACAAGTTTGCTTTAGACCTCATCCCCATTGGAGGTCTAAGCAAAGAGTTATGAACTCGCAAAGTCTTGGGAGTCCAAACCGGGACAGTTTCAAGACTCCTCCTTGGGAGTCTCGAAACAAAAAGCCATTTGGATGTGGGTGCCACGGAGAGTTGCAGAGAATATTATATGGGGGAAGGTGGTGGCTTTCCCCGAGTCTGGGCCGTGGTGAATCTTGTGTGTCCAAGGTTGCCCGTGGCTTGGCCTAGCATTAAATGTGTTTTAGAATGTGAATTAACCAACTTGTTGGTTGGTTTGATGCAGGTCCGAGTGAGTGACTAAAGCTTGTCCCTCTTCCTAGTCCCATCTCGGAGCTCTAGCATGCCCCTCTACCCCTTTTAGTGCTAAGAACTAGGAGCGTGCCCCGAGTTCTAAACAATTCCATTGTTTGACTGATTTAGACCCCACTTGGATCCAACAAGGAACTTGGGAGCACATCATACCTTTACTATTTACCTAGTTAACTTACTAGCCAAGTATGTTTAAGTAGGTACTTAGCCTAGGTAATTAGGTAAGGTACCTACCTATCAACCTAACAAGATATTTATTAAAAATATATTTTAACAAAACATTCAATTAGTATGCCATGTAACAAATTTTTCATGTGCCACATCTCATGAGTTAAAACCATCCAAGTTGGATGCTACAAAATTTTCAAGATTAACCCATCTACTTATCTTAAATATATTTTATATACAACTTCAATATATGCATAACATACTCCTAATATATGCCTTTTCTATATAATACAACTTTAATACACCCATGAAGATATACCCCTAATATATTTAATATACCTTTAGGGGTGTAATTCATTTTGGTTACAATTGTAATTAATAGGACATAAAAGATTATTCATGAATGAAAATAGTTCTAAAAATCATTCAACCCATACAATGAAAAAACCAATAGTCATAATATAATCATAACATAGTTACATGAATGCTCAAAAGTTTTTCAAATTCAACTAAATAATTGCAAAAATAACTAAAACTAATCACAAATGATATTTAGTCACATGCAATCACAAATAAAGTGATTAGATTTTGGTAGATTTATTCTAGTGGTGTCAAAGTTATTCTATTGATTGTTTAATCTACTTTTTGTGTTTGATGTTTTTGTGTTGGTGTAAATAATTGGGCATTTAAAAAAAAAATTAAGTATACAATGGTGGTATTGTTTGTTTGAGATAACTACATGGTATGGTTTATACACTTTTAAACAAGATTGAAACTATGTATAATATAAAACATAACAAGAAAGATTGAATCTCTATTCACTAGAAGAAAACTGTGTATTTTCGACTCGTGTTTGTAACTAAACTTTAATCGCAAAAACCATTTTGTAACTAAAATCCCTATAGTCGCCTAAGACAAGTCGCATGTGATAAATTAGTTGCAAATGACAAAAGGTATTGTATGAAAAAAAAGTCAACAAATACATTTCATCCTTAGACTACATTGTATACGTATTGTCACATGCGACTAAGATGCAACTATTTTGGTAACAATTAAGGGCAAATGATGTGTTGCCATGTGTTTTAATATTTGATTATTTAAAATATTATTAATATTAT